>Ga0185307_1002029_pt1 | contig 10756 bp, 9 predicted proteins | sample LHCtaG_FD_128010 | JGI IMG/M metagenome (GOLD analysis project Ga0185307, IMG submission 128010) | Hot spring microbial communities from Little Hot Creek, USA to study Microbial Dark Matter (Phase II) - LHC4sed_matched (SPADES... | ecosystem: Environmental > Aquatic > Thermal springs > Hot... | reverse complement strand
TGGTTGCAATCCAAGGAGCATTACCTCTCTAGCAGCGGCAAGAGCTTCTTCGAAGCTATTAAATACAAATGCATTCTTAGAGATGTATCTTGGTATTTGAAAGATCTTAAGGGTAGCTTTAGTTACTATTCCGAGCTGCCCCTCACTTCCAAGCATAAGCTTCTTTATGTTCGGTCCTGTTGATGTTCTCGGAACTATCTTTTCTCTAAGAGGTATGAATCCACCGTCTGCTGTAACCACTTCAATGTCTAGTAAGAGGTCTTCTATCCCACCATACTTAGTGCTATATTCACCTGTGCTCAAGGTTGCTATTAATCCGCCTACTACGGCTTCTGGGAAGGATTGGGGAATGTGTCTGATAGTATAACCTTTAGAATTAAGATATTCTTCAAGCTTCTTAATCATTATTCCAGATTCAACTGTTACGTACATGTCTTCTTCATTGAGCTCTATTATCCTGTTCATTGCTTTAATATCTATCACTAGGCAATCTCTACATGAGGCTGCTCCAGTAACTCCAGACCCGCCTCCATATGGGGTGAAGGGGATTTTAAACTCATTGCAGAGTTTAATTAATGAGACTACTTCTTCTACGTTTTTAGGCCATGCAACAGCTAGAGGAATAGCTAGTTCACCTCCCCTACATTCTTTTAGAGTTAATAGAGGCCAAAAATCCCTACTATAAACTTTGAGTACTCTAGGATCGTCTGTAAATCTCGAGCCTACGACACTCTTTACTCTTTTTAGAAAATCTTCTTTAACGATTGATCTCTCAGGCATCTAGAAATAACCCCTAATAGTTTAGAGTAGGCATCCAACATTGTGTTCCTATCTATATGATTGAAGCTTGGTGAGAAGAGTTTCCCAATAGCTGGTTTCTCTCTAAGATCCTTCTTTGACAATTTACCATCTGATAAAGCTAGTAGCTTAGCAACTCCAAATGAGCTTACTTCTACGTCTACTGGTCTAGCGACCTGCATTCCAGTTATATCTGCTAACGTCTGTAGGAGTGCGTTTGACATAGAACACCCTCCACCCGAGAATAATGGTTCTCTAAATCTTCCAACATACTTTTTCATAGCGTTGAGTATTATAGCTATATGCAGAGAAACCCCTAAAGCTAGCCCTGACAGTATGTCTGACCTAGATGTATCTAAGCCTAGACCTAGAATCATCCCTCTTAGATCTCTTAGATATGGGATTCTAAAACCTCCAAGAGATGGTACTAGTAATACTCTCTTCTCAAATTGTTTTAATAACGATTCAGCTTCAGAATAATCTTTGAATAACCCTATCTTCATAAGCCATTCAAGGGTCGAGCCCGTCGATCTTACGAACCCTTCCAAGCCATAGGTTTTCTCATCATCTATCCTTAAGATTATTATTGGAACTAACCCAGAGGTTGGTATAGCTAGTTTTTCTGTCACTGTCTCTACGAAGCTTCCAGTTCCATGCGTAGATTGGACTTCACCCTTATCTAGAACTCCAAATCCTACGCTTGCAGCTTGCTGATCTGCAATACAAACGCTTACTTCTACATCTTCAAAACTGCCGAACGAGTGAGTGTTCCCTGTCACTTCAGGTATTATCTTCGGAAGCTTGAGTAGCTCAAATACTATATCTATCTCTGAGAGGTTTCTTGGATGTATTAGACCTGTTAAAGTAGCATTTGTAGCATCTGCTAGAAACTTTCCAGTGAGTATGTATAGTATGTATGAGTCTAGTGTCCAAACATATGCTTTACCAGCCTTGACTTCTTCAATTAATCTTGGAACGTTACTGTAAACCCATCTCATCAATATTGCTGGAGAATCTGGGCTTAGAATTACATTCAAGCTTCTACTAAACTTCTTCAGGAATTTTGCTGTAGGAGATAATCTCTCAAGCACTTCCTTGCCTCTACCATCTATCCATGTAATAATGTTTGTTATTGGAGTACCATCATTCCTCCAAGCAAGAATGGAAGCTCTATAAGTACAGATACCCATCTTCTTCACACCTTTCTCTCTAGCTTTCTTAACAAATCCTCTCACAGCATTAGCTATTTGTAAACTGTTCTGCTCTATACGTTGTTGACTTATCTTCTCGAAGCCTATGACTGTTTTCTCATAATGAGTTTTTCTGAGATCTTCATCATATATAGATAGCTTGACGCCTGTTGTACCTATATCTATAACCCCATACATCCTATAAAACCTCTATCGTAACTCTACTATTTGATGGAAGCTCTACTATAGGATAAGGCTCATCAACAACTATTCTTTCTCCATTAACTCTCAGCTTAACTCCCACACCGACCCCCAAAATAATACGGGGTACACGTTTAGAAACTTTACGGGGGATATGAGGTACGTCACATAATACTTCTATTGGGTCTCCTCCCTCGATTAAAGATTCTGCTATGATCCTGCTTGCCTCAACTATCTTCATAGGATCCTCTAATATCATTGCAGCGTTTCCAACGATATTTTCTACTCCTAGCTGGTTCCAAGGAGATAGCTCTGCAAGTATCAGTGTATCTGCTTTTAACTCTCTTCCATCAATCATTACTGAAGATACTCTCTCGCTGCCCAATATTTTCGTAACTCTACCTTTTAAAACCTCTACTCCCATATCTGCGTTTTCCTCTAAACTATGTATTAAAGAGCCACTTGTATATGTTACCACGACTTTTTCGCATGTCTTGGATAACTTGCTCGCTAAAGAGATTGAATAGTGGTTGAATCCATAGATGATTACTTTATCTCCAATAGAGTAGCCTTTATTGATTAGTTCCCATGCAGAATAGAGATAGAAGACTCCTGAAGGTCTAAAACCATATATGCCGAGCTCCAATGCTGTCTTTTCTCTAAAACCATTTGCAGCTATAACCGTACCAGGGATCTTCCTTGAGCCTTCTCTACTTGCAACCCAAACCCCATCCTTATCATAACCAAACGCTGCTACGTTACACATTATATCATCAATTGCAAATTGTGATATTAAGTCTCTCCCTCTTACATTATTGACAGGATATTCATCATATTTGTAGAACCCGCCGACCTCCCTGTCTTTTTCAACGATTATTGTATTCATGCCTCTCTTCTTCAAGTAATGTGCTACTGAGAGGCCTGATAAGCCTCCGCCAATGACTATGAAGTTTTCAATATCCAGCTTCCGCCACCTCTTAAAGTGATATTAGATGGCTTTACTCCCAGCTCATCCGAAATGACTTCAATGACCTCGGAGAGGCATCTTGAACCTTGACATACACCCATACATGCACCAGTCCTAAACATTACTCCTTGAAGAGTTTTGGAACCTCTCCTGACAGCTTCTCTAACTTCTTCTTCTGTAACTTTATTACATATACATATGAGCCTGTCTTTTCCACATTCTGGTTTATCTCTAAATCTATGAAAGACGGTGCGCTCAACTATGTCTTCTCTCGGTATAAGCTCCAATCCAGCTTCTTTAAGCTTTTCTAAAATTATCCTAGCTATCGCAGGAGAAGATGTGAGAGCTGGCGACTCTGTTCCCAGAATATTCACTATCCTACGGCTTTTCGTAGAATAAGTAATTATGAAATCATTTATTGATGATATGGGTCTTATGCCTGAGTAAGCCTTTATAGGTATCCCTGGATCAACCTTAATTAATTTTGAAAATCTACTGATAATCGTCTTGACGTCAGATTCTTCTATAGATAAATCATTCTTATCTCTTACTATTCTAAGATTTGGACCCCATAAGCCTTTACCATCCCAAGTAAACATTACTGCTCCACCTTTCGTCTTAGGGTCAGGTCTCAATGTAAGCGGAGATAGAAGCCTATCCGAGACCTGCTTCTCAAAAACTATCATAACACCTTTCCCTAACTCAAACTCTACACTATCTCCTAAAAGTCTCACGACTTCATCAGCATAGAGTCCACCAGCATTTACTAAATATCTCGATAAGAACTCTCTTCCACCTTCTGTAGAGAGTTTCAGAAAATCGTTATGGAGACCTATTCTTACAACTTTTTCACCGAATACGAAATGAACACCGTTTATTTTCAGAAATTCATAGAGACCATACGTTAAATCAAAGCTATCTATAACTGCATAGCCATCAACTTCTATCGCAGCTAAAACTCTATCAGAAATATTAGGCTCAATTCTTCTAAGAGTTCTCCTCCTGTATATATTTTCATAGTTTAAGATAGAAAAATTTATGAAAATGCAGACTGCATGAGTTCACATGAGTGTTGAAGTTACATTAGAAGAATTTCTAGAAGCTTGGAAAGAATATGAGATAAAAGAAGCATCAAAAGGATTTCAATCACACTTAGTTGTTTATATTATAATTAATGCTTTCCTCATATTCATTAACCTATGGACTTCGCCAGGAAGCATCTGGTTCATATGGTCTTTAGCAGGATGGGCCGTAGGGTTATCGCTCCATGGATACTTTAGTAGACCTAAACAAGTAATAGATAGCACAGAAAGGAAGCAATCATACATTTTACGAATGGTCTCAAAGAGAAAGACTACTAATTGAAGGCTATCATCAAAAGCATATTGAATCTTCAATATTCTAAAAATAACCTATAAGATAAAGAGGATATGGAGAATCATGAACTGAAAAATAAGCTTTGATTTAAATGTCCACTATAATAGCCGTGAATCTATTAAGTTTATGAAGTAGATAATAGAATATGTGGTGACTTTTCCTTTTTAGGCTTCTAAGATAGTGTTGGTAATTTTTATTATTAGGATATGAGGCAGGGAATTTTTGTTACATCTTAGAATGTGGAGCATCATGATTAGACTTATTATGTAGAAGAAGACATTAAAAATAATTTGTAGAATTAGTTATCCTATAGCCCATATTCTTCATGTATTGCTTTTACTGCTTCATTTCCATCTTCTTCTTTTACTACGAATGATATGTTTAATTCAGATGAGCCTTGTGCAATCATCCGTATGTTTATCCCCTTCTTTGCTACAGCTCCAAAAACTTTACTTGCTACTCCAGGTGTTCCCTTCATACCCTCTCCAACTACGGCGATAACATTTACATCATCTTCAGATTCTATATCTTCAACTAAGCCAGTTCCTAGAAGGGTTGTTTCAAGTCTATTTAAAGCTCTAGTTAATGCATCTCTCTTAATGACTATGGATACATTGGATTCTGAAACACTCTGAGAGATCATCATAACGTTTATATTCTCTTTAGCTAGGGTTTCAAGTATCTTAGCTACTGTTCCAGGTCTACCAACCATGCTTGCACCTCTAACACTAATCATAGCAACATCCTTAACAAGAAGTACTGCCTTCACAATCATATCGCTCTTCTCAGGTTTTGCAGTTATTAATGTTCCTGGATGAGATGGATTAAATGTATTCTTTATCCTAACCTTGATATTTGATTTCATAGCTGGTTCAAGCGCTCTCGGATGGAGACCTTTAGCACCAAATATTGCCATTTCTATTGCCTCATTAAATGATACGGTCGGTAGGACTCGAGCATTCTTAATTATCTTAGGGTCAGCTGTCATTAATCCATCTACATCACTCCAAAGCCATACTTCATCTACGTCAAGACAGTATCCAAGTATTGTTGCAGTATAATCGCTCCCCCCTCTACCTAAAGTCGTTATAACACCTTCTTCATTAACTGCAATGTATCCTGTTACTACGGGGGTTATCCCTCTATCGAGTAATGAGCCGATCCTTCTCTTAACTTCCAGTTTAGTGATCTCCATGAGCGGGTTAGCTTCACCAAAATTTGAGTCAGTTACTATGCCAGCATCTCCACCATCTAAGTATTTACAGTTAACATTTAATTCTGTTAAAGCTCCCCACATTATCCTCGTTGATAATCTTTCCCCAAATGAGACTACGTAATCTCTAGACCTCGGGGTGGCTTCCCTGAGATACAATATGCTGAGAACAGCTCTCCTTAGATCTTCAGTTAAATCTTTAATAATGCTTTTAACATCTCTTTTAACTGATTCATCAACTATAGCATCATCTATTACTCTAAAATGTTTTTCAGATAGATCATTCAATGTAATCTCGACATCTCTCACTCTACCTCTTGAAGCTTTATCAACTAGCAATAATAATGTATCTGTTACTCCAGCCATCGCTGAACATACTACGATAACTTCATTATTCTCTACATATTCTTTTACAAGCCTTGCAGCATTCTTTATTTTTTCCCCATCTCCAAGAGAAGTACCTCCAAACTTCATTACAAACCTCATTTAAACCTTCACCTCGACTAACTTTTTCTTAATTTCTATTAAGTCTCTTAAGATCGCTGTAGCAGTCTCTCTTCCCCCTGCGCCTCTTCCAAGTATTACGTGTACGCCAGAGTTCATAGTCGTAAAGGAGATAGCATTCAGCGAATATCTTATCGCTAGAGGGTCTTCTCTCTTAATTCTAGTAGGCTTAACTTCTAATCCACCGTCTACTCTACCTATCAATCTATATGTTTCTCCAGATCGAATAGCTTCATCTATTTCCTTTTTTCTTAGTTCTTCTATCCCTTTTATATGGACATCGTTTATAGTCGTCTTGATCCCTAATATTTCATTCGCAAGTATTACTAGTTTAGCGGCAGTATCAAATCCTCTAATATCTAAGCTTGGGTCCTTCTCGGCATAACCTCTTTCTTGAGCTTCACGTAATGCTGCTTCAAATTCTAAACCATCCTCCATTCTTGATATGATATAGTTTGTTGTTCCATTTAGTACACCTTCTATCTTGATTATCTCATCACCCCTAGCACATTGTCTTGCAAACTCTATTACTGGTAGTCCTCCCCCTACCGAGCCACTGAATCTAAAGACAACCCCTTTATGTTTTGCAAGTTCTTTTAACGCTGGGAGTGCTAATGCTAGTGGGCCTTTATTAACTGTAACAACATGAATTCTTAATGCTAAAGCTTTCCTAATATATGTATAGCTTGGCTCTCCATCTCTTAGATTTGTTGGAGTTGCATCTACTAGAACGTCTACGTCTAGTTCATCTAGCAAGTCTAATACGCTTAGACCAGGTCTACCGTAATCATTATGAGATGAGATCGAACCACTTTTCTTCTTTGTTTTTATCATCTCTTCAAGGTTGAGGCCTTTCTCATATACTGCAGCTCCTCCACTATCAATTATCCCTATAATGCGTATGTTTAATCCTTCTTCTCTCCTCAATTCTTCAGAACGTTCTATTAGTATTTCAGCAAGACTCCTACCTACTACTCCAAATCCTGCTAGAAGTATTCTCAGCTTCCATCACCTCTATATATGGAGGGATTTCTATTCGAGGGTTTTTGAAGAGCAAAATTAGAATTAGGTTTGATAACCCCCTCTCATTACACCTTCAAGTATTCCTCATCTAGATTGAATTATTTAAGTATTCCCGCAAAGAAAGAAGGACCTGTCAACTTTTACTTAAGCTTTTCTCTTTGAGCCCTCCCATATTTAAACGGTTAATTTTGGGATGGTTGTATGGGCTTGCGTTTCTACCCCTTTCTTCCATCAACCCCTACCCATGGAAAAACCAAGTAACCACACAGCCCAACAAGAACAACTTCTCTTACACGATTTAAGTAAAAAATCCAAAGGCATTACCTAGTTGACAAGTTCAAGAAAGATTATTTTACTACTATTGATAGGATGCTTTAAGAATGTCTCAAAACATGCTCTTGGGTTTTCTCTTAGGGTTAATTCAAGGAGTTACTGAGTGGCTTCCAATTAGTAGTAAGACGATGCTATTCTTCGTATTCCATCTATGGAACTTATCTACAACAGATTCATATTTGTTAAGTTTACTGCTCAATGGATCAACTGTAATAGCAGCTTCTATCTACTTCAGAAGAGAACTACTAAGAATGCTAAATCTACCTACCAGAATAGATGATGCAAGCCTCAAACTGCTCATATTTTTAATAATTTCTACACTTGTTACAGGCGCTCTTGGAATACTTCTCTCTACACTCTCAATTAATCTACTTAATAGGCTACATCCAAGTGCTGCATTAATTTTCATAGGCTTCATGTTATTTGTAACAGCTCTCCTGAATTGGTGGAGGGTGAAGATAAAATCCGTAAAAAAGAGTATAAACGATGTAAATATTTCAGATGCATTAATAGCTGGAATAGCTCAGTCTTTTTCTATCTTTCCGGGAGTTAGTAGAAGTGGCGTAACTATGTTAGCTCTCATTCTAAGAGGATATGATGTTAAAGACTCTCTAATTATCTCATTCTTAATGAGTATACCGGCGACATTGGGCGGAAGCATATATGCATACATAACATCTCCAAGAATATTGGAATTTTTAGGGTTAACTGAAGTATTATTCTCATTCAGTGTAGCTACTATTATCTCCTTAGCTACAATAAACATGTTACTAAGACTATCTCAAAAATTTAAATCACACGTATTTTTATCAGGGTTATCTATTATAACTATCATTCATGGATTGACACTCTCTAGGTGACTCCATATATTGGGGGAGTAAATAGGCCATTAAATTAAAAATAGTATTAACTAGAAAGATGTTTAAGAAGAAGCGTGCAATGTTTTGTAGGAATCTGAAAAGCTGTTAGTTGGTAAGCTAGAGAAAACAATACGACCACGCAGCTGCTTCAACTCATCGACTAATCTCTCCTAAACTATTTTAAAATATAATTTTTCCATATTCACTTTAAAGTTATTAAAATAATAATGTTGATGAAGCTTCCCCCTTTAATATTATCTCAAGATCTTTCTTCCGCTAACTCTATTAAACTTTTAAGTATTTTTGCATGCTTTCTTTCATCTGCTTCCACGGATTCAAGTAGAACTTTAAGGAGTTTATGTGGAAGATATGTTTTTACTTCATCTAAACTATGAATATGTGCAACTTCTTCTTTCTCTAGTAATGATTGCAAGACACTCTTTTTAGGTACTTCTATCTTTATTTCTTCACCTCTCTCAAGTATAGAAATAGTAGACATCAATACGTCTGCATGCTTAATACTATCACTTGCAATCTGCCTGAAAATCATTCTCGTAATTTCATTATCTAACTTAGAAGCAGTCTCCATGAATTTCTCAGCAGCTTCATGTTCTGCTTGCGCTCTTTCTCGTAATGTTCGTATAAGCTTATTCTTAGCTTGGTCTAAACTATATCTTATTTCTCCCCTCTTTTTCTCTTCAATTATGGATGAAAGAGTTAACGCAAGATCATATATTTCCGCTTCTGAGACTCTTCCACCTTTAAAGACAACCTTCTCTACTACTTCATTAATAAGTTTATTAACTCTTGGTTCTTCAAGAAGCTTTAATAACCTTCCTCTTCTACCACTCATATAGTGTGTTACAGCTGCTGGACTTACATTTAGTATTTGAGAAGCTCTCCTTCTACTATAACTGTACTTTTCTACGAGGATCTTTATGATTTTTGCTCTAATTGCGGGAACTAGTTGTTCAGACCGTAGAGACATTCACTATATTTAATTGTTTTACGAAGTTAAAAACTTGTTGTAATCATGTGTTTACACTGTATATAATATTTTTTTACGCTGAAAATTCTTAAATATCAATTTTTCAAGATATAAGTTTGGTAGGAAGGCTAATGGGTTACAATGCTGGAAGTAAACCATTTAATGTTTTTCCACTTTCAACTATCGATGAAGGGAAAACAGTCAGGATAGTTAAGATAGTTGGGGGGAGAGGATTAATTAGAAGATTATATGAGATCGGACTCTTGCCTGGAGCTGAGATACAAGTATTAAGAAATAATAGACATGGTCCAATTATTATAAGGAATAATGTTAGCGGGACTTTCTCTTTAGGCTTCGGGGTTGCTAGAAAGATAATGGTTGAGGTGATGTAATGGCTTGCCATGAAGCATCATCAAGTACTAAGATCAAAGTTAAACAGCGGTCAGTTATGGTAGGCATTATTGGGAATCCTAATGTTGGGAAATCAGCTTTATTTAATAAATTAACTAAAGGAAGAGCATGGGTTGCTAATTGGCCAGGCGTAACAGTAGAGAAGAAGATTGGTAAGGTCAATTTGGGAGAAGCTAGCGTCAAGATAGTTGATCTACCTGGAATATATGGTTTAACTGCTCATAGTCAAGATGAAATTATTGCGAGAAAATTCTTACTTCAGGAGAAACCAGAGATAGTAATTCAAGTAGCTGATGCTGTAAATTTAGAGAGAAATCTCTATCTCACGATCCAGCTACTTGAGATGAATCCTAAGCTGATCATTGCATTAAATATGGTTGATTTGGCAGAAAAAGAAGGAGTAGAGATAGACATTCATGGATTAATAGATGAGTTGAAGATACCAATTATACCGATTGTCGCTATCAAAGGAGTCGGGATAAATCAACTGATAGAAACAATGATAGAACAAATAGGTAAACCAGCCGCGTCTTTTAAGCTCGATTATGGAAAGGAGATAGAGGAAGCTATAGAAAAAATCAGTAAAATCATAGATTCGTCTATGAGAAAGCTGGATTTCGGGGTAGATTCAAGATGGTTAGCGATCCGATTGTTAGAAGATGATAATGATGTAATAGAGCAGCTTAAAAGTCGTGGGCTAGAAAACGTCATTAGAGAATCAAAGCACATCAAAGATGAGCTGGAAGCTAGATTTAACAAGAGCATTGAAGTACTAATGATTGAGAAGAGATACCACTACATACTTTCTTTATCTAGGAAGTATATTAAGAGGAGGCCAGATAGGGAGAGCCTCACCTTCTTTACTAATAAGCTTGATAAGGTTTTGACACA
>Ga0185307_1002028_pt1 | contig 10758 bp, 10 predicted proteins | sample LHCtaG_FD_128010 | JGI IMG/M metagenome (GOLD analysis project Ga0185307, IMG submission 128010) | Hot spring microbial communities from Little Hot Creek, USA to study Microbial Dark Matter (Phase II) - LHC4sed_matched (SPADES... | ecosystem: Environmental > Aquatic > Thermal springs > Hot... | reverse complement strand
ATTTTAATGATCCATAATTCTTAGACAATATTGTGTAGGGTGAGGTGAGCGGTGACCCATGTCCTTAGACGAATATTATAGGAAAAGGGATTTCAGAAAGACTCCTGAACCTCGTGGTGAAGGAAGTTTCGTTAATAGGAATGGGAAAATATATGTGATTCAAAAGCATGCTGCCAGCCACTTGCATTATGACCTTAGACTGGAGAAGGACGGGGTCCTAAAGAGCTGGGCAATACCTAAAGAGCCGCCGACAACTAAAGGAATTAAGAGACTGGCTGTTCAAACGGAGGACCATCCAATAGGATATGCAAACTTCGAGGGGGTTATACCTGAGGGGGAGTATGGTGCCGGAACTGTTGAAATATGGGATAGGGGAACCTTTGACATTGAAGAATGGGGTGATGAGAAGATAGTTGTTCACATTCATGGTGAGAAGCTGAAAGGACGATACTGCCTAATAAGGTTTAAGAAGCAGGAGGGAGGCTGGCTCTTCTTTAAAGTATCCTGAACTTTTGACACTTGACTATTTTTCATTAAATGGAACTTTAAAATTTTCTACCTTCAGCAATACCTCTGAATCTAAGGCTCATCAAAACTTTTCGTTTTAAGTTGTGAGAGTTTAGGTGGGCATGTCCAGAATTCTACTCGAATGTTAAAGCCTAATGCTTAGTTGATTGAGGATTTTCTCAGCTATCTCTCTAGATTTTTTACCTTTTTCAAGAGCGTTTAAGGCGTGTTTCTCTGTATATATATCACTCGGGGTCAGCCCAGCACTCGGTTCACCGTATGTTGATCTTCCATGCTCTGGAGCCAATTCTCTTGCCATTTTAGCGAGCTCCTTTAAATCGTCTGCCATGCTGCTGGGAAAACTCTCTATTAAGCTGCTCAGCTGATTTGAGGGGTCATGGCTCCATGTTGGGACTTCAAAAATGGCTATTAAGGTTTTCGCAAAGTTTTCTACGGCTATTTGAGATGATAACACCGTGCCAACCCAATCTTCAACCGAAAATAACCTTTCAGCTCTTTCCAAATATTCCACAGCAAGCCTATACCTATACTTAGCTTCGCTTAAAGGGTTAAATATCATAAAATTTTTACTTCCTCCATAGGCTTAGGCAGAATCCAGCGGTAAGCCCTCCCATCTCTAACCCTTTTTAACCCGCTCTCCACGATCTTGCTCCTAACATGTCCTAGAAAGTCGCGTATTTTTCCCGTCTTATCGTAGAGTATAACGGCATCCCAATAAATATTTAGGAGCAGAGACGTGATCTCAACCGGATTAAGAAAACTTTTCAGTTCCATGTCTATAATCGTAATATCTTCAAAATCTTCTCCTATAACCTCCCGTATTAAACTATACAAATATCCCCTTCTTAAAACAGGATCTTGAATCCCGCAATCCTCATGTAAAATAAGTAAGTCAACGTCACTTCTATCTCCAGCCTCTCCCCTTGCCCTAGAACCAAACATGATTATTGCTTTTATACATGGCTCTGTGAGGGTGGAAAACCTGCTCTTAAGCAGATTTACATTTCTACTGTTCTCTACATTATCCATTAAAATAGACTTGTCAGTTAGCATTCATAAATATTACCTTAAAGGATATTTTCAACTGTGCAATTTAAGCGGTTTTTATGTCCTCCTAATACTTCTCACGCTTCCCAAAAATGGGCGAGGACAAAAAGATAAATAAATGCTTCTTCCTTTTGCCTAAGAATAGTAAGGTGTCTCAAAAATTGAGCATTGAAATAATATTCCAGCCCGAAGGAAAACGAGTGAGGGTTTCGCATGGGAGTACAATCTTAGATGCCGCAAAGGTTGGTGGTGTTGACTTAACATCTATATGCGGTGGGAAAGGTGTATGTGGGAAATGTCGTGTTATAGTTGAGCAAGGTATGGATAACGTTGGCTCTATAACTAATATTGAGAGAAAATTGTTGCGAGAGGCCGAGATATCTTTAGGTTATAGGCTTGCGTGTCAAACAATAGTGCTTGGCCCACTTGTCATTAGGGTTCCAGAGGAGAGTAGGACTGGCAAACAAAGGCTCTTAGTTGAGGGCATTAAAACGCTGGCTCCGCTTGAGCCCTACATAAAAAAGTATTTTGTAAAATTATCCAGGCCAAGTCTTCTCGATATTAGATCCGACGTTGATAGGCTTCTGGACGCCCTTAAGGATACTTATGGTCTTGAGGGATTAAGATTAAAATATGATGCCATCAAGCGCCTACCATTTGTTCTTAGGGATGGAAACTGGGAGGTCACGGTGACCGTGTGGGATAATAGTGTAATAATTGATGTTGAGATGGGAGATACATCTGAGAGAGCATTTGGTTTTGCTGTTGACATTGGGACAACGAAGATTGCAGGCTACCTAATGGACTTAAATGCTGGCAACGTTTTAGCCGTAGACTCCCTAATGAATCCGCAAACACCATATGGTGAGGATGTAATCTCAAGGATCACCTACGCGTCTAGGGGTGAAAAGGAGCTCAAGGAGCTTCAGCGAGTTTTAGTCGAGGGCGTGAACCAAATTTTGAAGAGCCTCCTCGATAAAACTGGCGTGAGCCCAAACGAGGTCTACGAGATGACTGTTGTTGGGAATACTGCTATGCACCACCTCTTTCTGGGCGTATCTCCGAAATATGTTGCCCTAGCGCCCTATCAGCCAGTTGTTAGGGGCGGTGTGAATGTTAAAGCGAGTGATATTGGTGTTAACATTAATCCATGCGGTAATGTTCATGTTCTCCCAGTGATAGGTGGATTTGTTGGAGCTGACGCAGTTGCAGATATATTGGCAACGGAGCTCCATAGTAGAGATGATCTCTGCATGGTGCTTGACATTGGAACGAATACTGAAGTTGTTTTGGGCAACAAATATAGCATGCTAGCATGCTCATGCGCTTCTGGACCAGCTTTTGAGGGGGCTCATATAAAATTTGGGATGAGAGCTGCTAGCGGAGCAATAGAAAGCGTCAAAATAAATCCCGAAACCCTCGATGTCGAATACAAGACGATAGATGACGATAGACCGCGTGGCATATGTGGATCCGCAGTTGTGGACGCTGTTGCTGAAATGCTTAAGGCGGGAATAATCGACATTTATGGGACATTTAATAGCGATATTAACTCCCCAAGGGTTAGACGGGGTGAAGATGGATTAGAGTTTGTTTTAGCATGGAGCCACGAAACAGCCATCAGCAAAGATATAGTTATCACGCAGAGGGATATTAGGGAAATTCAGCTGGCTAAGGCAGCAATACATACTGGGTGCACAATGCTAATGAGGAAAACAAGAATATCCGAAGAGAACATAGACTTGCTCTTTATAGCCGGAGCCTTCGGCTCCTACATAAACCCAGAGAGCGCTAGAATCATAGGGATGTATCCTGAAATACCGCTAAGTAAAGTTCGCGTAGTTGGCAACGCTGCTGGGACCGGTGCTAGGATGGCGCTAATCTCTAAATCAGCTAGGTTGAAGGCTGAAGAAATATCTGGAAGAGTCAATTATATTGAGCTTGGTGCTGAGCCAGGTTTTCAAGATGAGTTTCTAAATTCACAATTCATACCGTACGCTGATCTAACAAAATACCCCGAGACAATTAGTATGCTTGAGAAATTGGGTAGGCGGATTAAGAAGCCGCCAATAATATTCGGAATTAATTCTTCATAGGGAGTTCAGGTACTCCTTCCTATATTTTTCAAACAATTCATCCCTTAATTTCATGAGTTTCTCGCTTATTTTAACCGGATATATTTCGCTATTTCTTAAGCGCCTATATTTCTCTGGTAGCATAGAGAGCTGCTCCATACAGTATCTTCGGATCTCCCTTAAATCTGGAAAATCATAAACAAGCTCACCTTTAATGACTATTGGAACAAGTAGGGGCTTTGCACCCTCAATTTCCTCATCCCATAATGTAATTATGTCTTCAACGTAATGTCCGCCCTCAATTCTTCTCCATACCTGCTTTTTTCCGGGCAAGGTTGCTTTACTCGTGCTGCTTGTGAACTTTGTTACTGGTATCATTCTACCAGTTTCATCGCTTGTCTCAGCAATCTTAAATATCCCGTCTAGCGCTGAGACCCCGCCCTCTCCAGTCAGCGAATCATAATTTGCTCCCGTTATTAGTTTTGTTCCAACTCCGAAACCGTCTATCGGAGCGCCCTTTAATAGAGCATCCTCTATAACGAACTCATCTAAGCGGTCGCTTGCAAAAATCTTAACATTTGTTAGACCGGCTTCATCAAGCATTTTACGCGCCTTTTTACTGAGTTCAATGGGGTCTCCGCTATCAAGCCTAATACCGACCAAATCGTAGCCTTTCTCCTTGAGCTCTAAACCAACTTTTATCGCGTTCTTCACGCCCTCAATTGTCTCATACGTGTCAACCAAGAGTATAGTGTTGCGTGGAAAGCTCTCGGCATATTCTCTGAAGGCTGCTATCTCAGTCTCCTTAAATGAACCTATCCCTCTGTGGCGCTCCTCAATAAACTTATGTGGTATTGTTCCAACAAAAGGTATTCCCCATTTCATCGCAGCTATTACAAGCGATGTTCCATCAGCCCCACCAATATATGCTGCCCTAGCTCCCAAAACTGCAGCATCTCTGCCATGAGCTCTTCTAGCGCCAAAATCAACAACCGTTTTAGGCGAGTAAATGACATTTTTACCCTTAGCAGCGTAGACTATTCTGGAGGCTTTGGTGGCAATTAAGCTCTCAAAATTCATAATATTAAGCAGATAAGTTTCGAATAGCTGGACATCTATTGAGGGCCCAGTAATATTTATGACAGGTTCATTTGGGAATACTGGCGTCCCCTCCGGAATAGCGTATATATCCCCCTTAAACCTGAAGTTTTCTAAGTAATCAAGGAACTTTCTGCTGAGATCTTTACCAGCGACCTTTTCAAGCCAATCGCGATGCTTTTTACTTAAGCCCCTATTCAAAATTTGTATATAGCTTATAAATTGCTCTAGCCCAGCTACAATAACATATGAGCCCAGATGCTTTGGTACTTCTCTGAAGAAGTAAGTCTCAGTTATCACATTATTCACATTATGGTCGAAGTTACATTTCCCGGAAGTTAACTCATAATAATCGATAAAGAGGAATAGATCTTCTTCCGTTAGAAGCCCAGATTCTAGATCCTTCGCCATTTCCTACGCACCCTCTCTTCTCGCCGCCAGCTTTTGGATTAATGTTTATCAGTAAATATCAAGAAATTAACTTGAAAAATGCGATATTTATTTTAAACGTTTTAGTTTTAATAGACGATTAACTAGTTTTAATGGTCGGTTTTTATAATTGGCAACCCTCCTCATTTATTCCCTCGTAAATTGCCGCTTACGCTCCTTTTTAGATTTTTTCTTGATGTAACCATCTTTTTTATGGCACTTGCTATTTCATCATATATTATTGGGAGATCCCAACCGCTGGAGGAGTAGACAAAATTATCTTTGGCGGTTTTTATAAGGACGTTAACCTCATAATGTTCTCTCTGCCCGCCTGGAGATGACGATTTTATTATACTTCTAGCCTCGAGGACCTGCGGGATAAACCTGCTTAAGCTATTAATTAATCGAGTGAACTTTATTTTCGCAGCCTCAGCCTCAAATGGATCATCGGGTAAACCAATAATATAAACTGGGACATCGCTTTTCACTTCTTCAGCAGATATAAGTTTAGCAAAATCCCTATAAGTTATTATTCCATGAAGCTCCTCACCAACCATCACCAATGAATATGAAAGCCCCTCAGCAAGCATTCTCTCAGCGGCATTTCTTATTGGCGTATGAGGTTCACATTCAAGTATAGATTTCTCCATGATAGCCTCAACATGATAATCCAGCGGGCTGATGGTGGTTGGAAGCCCAGCTACATGTCTATCGCCCCCAAAGCCCCCTATTAGGTTGAATGCTATATGTTCCGAGGTTAATATGCCGCTTATCCTCTTATCCTTCTCCACTGGCAGATGATCTATTCTTTTTCGGAGCATTATTTCCCTGGCCTTAGAAACCTTCTCGTTCTGGGAGATAGTTATTGGTGATGGGCTCATGATTTTTGAAACCCTTATGTTTCCTAAAGCGCTCTCCTTCACCTCATTAACTATAGCTCTAACATCAATCTTACCAATAATCCTATTATCTTGAACTACTGGAAGAGCCCTAAGCCTATATTCAGCCATGACGCGCGCTGCGTGGAGAAGGCTTGTGCCAGTTGACATCTTTGGGACGAATTTTAGAAGGGGTTCAACCTTCATATTTAATGGATTCTTAACTTTCAAGAAATCCCTTATTGTAGCCGTCCCAATTTTGTCGCCAACCAAAGCAAAGATCTCATAGGAGTTTCTCTCCTTCATCATGCCAATTGCCTTTGAAACTAGGATAGATGGTTCAGCAACGATGCAATCTGAAATAAAATTTCCAACAAATTTATCTCCTGAGGATGCCAAGTTAACCACACAAATAACTATAGCAAATCATTCCTTTTATAGCTGGCGGTCTTATATAAATGCGTTAAACTTAATTCCATCAGAAAAACAAAGTTATCTTGTAGACATGAATTCAGCGAACTTTGAATTCAACAAAGCATCAGTTATAGTTAAAACGTTAAGAAACTACGAGGGTGTGGTAGCTCAAATTTTGGGGGAGATTTTTCAGGGAGTAGATGTTTTAGCTTCTCCCTTAAACTTTTCAGGCATAGTCTTAGTTAAAGCTGATGTTCCTCCAGAGGATTTGGCCAGAGAAATTAAGCTGAGGGTTCCTGAGGCTGAGAGGGTTTTACCGATAAAATATTATGTGCCAGCTGAGATAGAAGCTATATCTAGCGCCGCTCAGAAGATTGTGGGTGACTTAGCTAATGCAAAATCTTTTGCCGTAAGCACTGTTAGAAGGGGGCGCCACGCTTTCTCAAGCATAGATGTAAATATCAGGGTTGGTGCAGTATTAAAGGAGGCATCTGGGTGCCCAGTTAACCTGGACTTTCCAGACAAAGTTGTATTTGTTGAGATCATTGGTCCACACGCCTATATAGGGGTTATTGATGGAAGCGATTTCCCAAAAAAGATTACTCCAAGAAAGTTTCAGGTTAAAGAATACTTTAAGAAGGTTTCACTTGTTCAAATGCCGTATCTTGGTGGTTTAGAGGCTTCCCATGAAATGGGCGTTAGAATTGGTCGTGAAGTCCAAACCTTCGAGGTTGGCGAATTAGTTATTGCACCAATAGGCATTGTTAAGGCTGATGATTTAGGTGCTTTTATAAGAGGAATCTTCGAGGGCATAGAATCAAGATATCAGATTCAGGCTAGAACGTATGCACATAAGCCCCATAAAACTGAAGTCTATGTCCAAAATTTATATGAGCTCGTGAGGGAAAGGATAAAAGAGCCTATAATAGTTTTTGAACCTGAGGGGGAACCAGTTAGCTCTATAGCATCAAAGCTCGCTGATATAACGATTCGCAGTGATAGAGTAAACTTCCTAGTCGGTTCTAGGGAGGGTATACCTCATGGAATCTTTAGATTTGCAAATTTAGTTGTAGACCTGTGCCCGGGAGTAACAATCGCAACAGATTTAGCGGCAGCCTCAGCCCTAATAGCGCTAGCATTCGCAATACACCAGAAGCTAAGCAGCGAAATAGGGAATCCATCTGAAATCTGAGGTGAATTGCGGAATCTTCGCTACTAAACCTTTATATTATTTTAAGTAAAGTTTTCATCTGATGATGAGAATTCGGATCGCTGACTAATGATGAAACTACCCGAGACTGAACCCAAATCTTTAACCTAACAACTTCCTATTCGCATACTTGATGCCTAAAATGCTGAGTAAAATTTTTACGAAAACCTAGAGAACAAATATCTATTGATGATGAGAGAGGTTTCTACTGACACTAATGATAAATAACACTTAAATTGCTGAACCCCTCCCTAAACCACTTCACCGTTCCAAAACATTTTTATGCGTTCCTAAGAAAACCATAATTTAGTGATGAATGTCAGAGTCTACTGAATCAAATAATTGATGATGAAACCCGACTAGCCTGAATCTCCCAGACAAATCGCTTTATTTCCCTTATCAATCTGATCTTTAGGGAGGGGACGTGGCAACTTAACATATAAAACCTTTATATACTAAGTTGCCAGATCCGCAGCAGCAAAAATATATTCAAGAACCCCAGAATATATTTTCTATAGGAGGTTTATTGTTTTGAAGTGTCCAAGTTGCGGTTTCGATGCTGGCGAAAATGCGAGGTTCTGTCCAAAGTGCGGTGCTTCATTAGATTTAGTGAGGGACTTCATATTGGCTACAACGCATACGGTTCCAGGATACAAGGTCAAGAGGGTTTTGGGCATAGTTACTGGATTATCCCCTAGAACTAGGGGTGTTCTGGGAAGATTCATAGCCGGAATAGAGACTATGGTCGGCGGGGAAATTAGGGCTTTTACAAGCGAAATTGAGAAGGCACAGGCTGAAGCAATAGAGCGAATGAAGAGCAAGGCGCTATCCCTTGGAGCAAACGCTATTATCGGGGTAGACTTAGAAACATCAGATCTAGGCTTGGGAGCTGGCATAATTCTAATATCAGCTACTGGGACAGCTGTCATACTGGAGCCAGAGCAATAACGTCTCACCTTAGAGAAAGATCGGATATTAAATGTGGAAACTCATCTTCGTGCATCCTTAAGATAGGATGCTAATGTTGAATAGTGTCTCTACTATTTGAATTAAACCTAAAACAATAAATATTACAGCCGCTCCATTCCTTAAGTACCTCTCTGGTATGATCCTCAACATTCCCTGACCTAATAAAACGCCCATACCAGTTACAATGGTGAATGCCAGCATTATGCCAACTAAAACCGTCAATGGGCTTTTGAATTGAGCTACTAAGAGAATCGAGAATATTTGCGTTTTATCACCTAATTCCATCAGCGAGATTAACGAGAATACCCTAAGAAGGGATACCCCATTTTTCTCACATTCACTTTTACTCTTCTCACCGCGGATAAGGGGGATTAACCCAAAAACTATGAATATTATGCCAGATATAATTCCAATTATGTTCTTCGGCAGTAAACTTAATAGTTCTCCACCTAGAAAAGCGCTTAAACCATCAACAATAAAGAATGCACCCATAGATCCCAAAAAGACTGAGGTAGCTGAGGCCCTTGATGATAACGTGATGACGCAAATCTGCGTTTTGTCGCCTAGCTCAGCTAAGAAAATTATAGATAGTGATGTTAACAGCGGGGTTAAGTCTAGATTCATAATAATTTGATTTCTAATGGGCGTCTCCCTTATAAACTTAAGCTTAAGCGAAGAAGTAAAATTTTTACTCTTGCTTTAACCCGGATTCTATCCTACGCATTTCATCCAGTAATTCAGGCTTGCTCTTAAAGTGTTCTCTTACTGGTTCAAGGATCTTAATTAAAGCTTCGGCGACACCATTCTTCAGATCTAAAGGATGCACCTCACCACGCAAGTAAGCTTCCCTCAGATCACTATAATTCTCAAAAGTTACTGGTCCGCCGTATTTTGCTGGACGGGGAACGTCCATGACCCCTAATTCTGGGAAAACTATGTATTTTGCATGCTCTAAAACTGGGTTGCCCTCCTCCTGTTTGGGTGGACAATAGGCTGCCCTAATTTTCGACCTAATCTCTTCAGGTGAGTCGTGAACAAATATACAACTTTCAGGCTTACTTTTAGACATCTTTGAGCTTATCTTCTCGCTAATTTTTGTATCTTCATCAAACCTACTCCCCAGATTTCCGGCGGCTGGAGGTTGGAGTCCGGATAATAGTGGGGTGTGTAGGCATACGGGCTTCCTCCAGCCCATTTTTTCAGCGGCATCCCTAGCTAGCATATGCGCTTTCCTTTGGTCTATGCCACCGCAAGCCATGTCCAATTCTAAATGAAATACGTCGGCAGCTTGCATACATGGATAGAATATCCACGCTGTCTCAATATCCGCCATATCTAGTTCTCGCCCCATTATCGTTAGCGCTCTCCTAACTCTTAGAAGCGATGAACTCTTAGCTATCCTTATAACCTTCTCCCAATACTCTATGTCGCCCGCTATGTCGGATGCCCAAACAAACCTAACATTACCAGACGATGTTACACCAAGAGCCTCGAAACACTGCTTAAAATATTCGCCGCATATGCGTATGTTCTCCATAACACCGCCAAGCTTATTATTTATCCAGCTGTGCCAGTCTGCGAGAAATATGGTAAAGTCAAACCCGGCTCTAGCAATATCCTTAATCTTAGAGCCGCAGACTAGCCCCATGCCAATATGCATGAAGCCAGAGCACTCAAAGCCCCAATAAGCCCTAGGCTTACTCGCAGTCTCGAGGAGAACGCGTAGCTCATCGATAGTTACTACTTCTTCAGTGTTACGAACAATTAAATCCAGCCGCTCCTCGAGATCCAAAAGGTAACACCCCAAACATGCCTCTAATAATATACTTATTCTATTTAAGCGTAAACTCATCATAAAACTTTATTATTTCCGGATAATCTCTATTATGTGCGAATCAAACTTAAGTAAATGAGTTATGGTGCTTAAGAATGCCATATTGTAAGTATTGCGGCTTCAAGCTTCCGGATGATGTCAGATTCTGCCCAAATTGCGGAGCATCAGTCCCTCAAGAAATTTATGAACTTAAGTTGGCTGATTGGGGCTGTGAAGCTGCTTCTGTTTAGCGGGTCGTGTCCAACTATTATTTTTAGTTGTTTGTTTATTTCTTTT
>Ga0185307_1002027_pt1 | contig 10767 bp, 9 predicted proteins | sample LHCtaG_FD_128010 | JGI IMG/M metagenome (GOLD analysis project Ga0185307, IMG submission 128010) | Hot spring microbial communities from Little Hot Creek, USA to study Microbial Dark Matter (Phase II) - LHC4sed_matched (SPADES... | ecosystem: Environmental > Aquatic > Thermal springs > Hot... | reverse complement strand
GGAAACATACTGCACAGCATGAAGACGTAATTTATAGTATCTTTAGCTAGCAATATCATGATAAGCTTTCTCATTCCGAATATTTCCCTGCCCCTATAGTAGCAATACTGCGTTTAGATCCTTAAGTTTAATTGTTTAGTTCTTCAGCTCAATACTTTAATATTATAAATACTTCGCCAGAATCATATATAATTGAGCTTTCTATGTAAATTGCGGTTAAATTCAGTGTAATACTACAGTAGTCTGGGATTTTTTCTATACTTCTCCTTAGTAAAACTAATGCCGTGTTCTCATAGTCTGCAAGTTTGCATAGACTGATAAATGGTATTCCTCTTCCGCCAAGGAAGTAGTATCCTAAAGCTATTGAAATTATGGGGTATCTCGGTCTATGAGAGATTATGTGGTCGCCAATATGCCATAAGCTATTGCCACAACATAAAAAGAACCTCGGATCATCCATACTCCAGGTGACGGTTTTATCATATACCGATGGAGGAACAATCCCATAGAGTCCTGTTACTAGGAAGAGTATGAATATCATATGTAAGGCAAATTTATATGCCTTTCTCGTATAATCATTCTTAAGTCTTAATAACATTAAACTAACATATGGGGCTATGGCAAGATTCAAGTAGAAAGTCAGCCTAACAACGATATCTACTCCTAAACCTAGAACAAATACCATTGTTATAATTCCTAAAGCGTATGTTAAGCAAAATAGCATTATTAGGGAAATCGGCGTTTTGCTAGTTAAAGAATTTGTAAATTTGTTAACAACCTTCTTGATGTTTACAGCAAAAAAGGCTATCAGAATGAACTCTCCCAGAAAACCCAGCACCTTATATACGAGGGGCTTTATAGGTGATATTGCTGCACTTAGACCCCGCTCTATCCGGGGCTGATCTAAAAATATAAAAGAATACACTAGGTTTCTAACGATATTATGTAAACTCAGCTGAGCTTTCCATAACATTATAGCAATTAATATTAAAGCCGTAGGAATTAGGAATCTGTATAGGGATTTTTCTATAAGTTCTCTTTCCCGCGCGTTGTTACGTGTTACTAGTGCGATAACGACCCATAGAACTGTAGCAGTTACCATAATATACGTCGTAGCATTGTGCGAAAACCCCATTGCAAGGCTTAATATAGCTGCCACTATCGCATTTCGCTTGTAGATAAGGATGAAGTAGATTATTGTATATGTTATGCTAAGTAGGGATTTCACGCTAAATGAAAAGAAGTAAATGGAGGATGATGAGGCTAGAAATATAAGGGTAGCATAGAGAACTATCTCGGGTATATGTTCTTGCGTTATTTCGCCTCCAAACTCTCTTTTAAATACTTCTTTGAAGAGAGTTAGTGAACACAGCATTAAAGAAAGCTTAAAGATAATCCATAGGTACGTCAGAATAGCTAAACTTTCAATGCCCGTAGTTATTGAGAGTATTGATGCGATTATCTCCAACATAGGCCATTCCGCATATATTCTAGCAGCATAGTAGTAACTACCTGGAGAGTTTATGTGCCCTAATGTAACTATGTCTTTAACTATCTGATGTTCGTATATTACATCAGGTGATATGGCATATTTAAAGAAAAATATACTCCACGAAGAAAGAAGTAGTATATATGTAATCACTAGTAGTATTGATGTGGGATAACTCTTGTGCCGTGACCGGCAACATAAATACACCGCTGATATCAGAATAATTGACCAATATATAGCTTGCGAAAGATAACCAGCCCAAGTGCTATCTACACTGAAAAGGTAGAGCATTAGAACAAGGAGAGATACGTGGAGAGGGAGTATCTTCATTTAAGTAAGAACCTCTTTAAAGTCTCTACTAATAGCTCGTGCGCGATGGTGTGCAAACAGAAACGTTTTCTTACTTTATCTACATTGCTCGCTAACTCACTGATTATGCCTGGGTTTGAAAGTATAAACCTGACAGCCTCTTTAATACTTCCTGGTTCGTGTTCCACCATTAACCCGTGGAAACCATGCTTTAAGAAAAATCTTATCATTCCGAAGTTTGTGTATATCACTGGGACACCGCTGCACAGATACTCAGCCACCTTTAGTGGAAAGTCCATTTGCTTAGTAGCAGGATGCTTTGGATCTAATAGTGCTAGCCCAATATGAGAATTTGATACCAGTTCTGCTACTTCGTGTAGAGGTCTATTTACCTTTATGTTAACTACGCTTTCCAGACCTTTGTTTTTCAGAAGCCTCTGAAGATCCTCTAAATCTCTTAAATTGTCTTTTGGCACTAGCAAGACTAGATTAACTTGAATTCTTCTTTTTTCAGCTTCATCGAGATCGGCCAACGCGCTCAGTAGTAGATCGAGCGAGGAAAGCTCTTTAGATATGTTACCTGTGTATACAAACACTATTTTTTCGCTATTCATCGCGTTTAAACTTTTCTCTCTTTGAAATTCTCTACTTGCTAAGGGTGGGAAGTAAATTATTCTATCCATCCTTACACCCCTACTTAAAAGGTAGCCTGTAGTGATGGAAGAAGAAGAGTAGAATACTGAGCTTATTCTGAGAGACACGTTTTCAAGTATGCTGTATAGGAATTTCTCTATTCTGCTATATCGGTATGCTACTAAATATAAATCTACGTAGTCATGTACTAAAATAGCCCTTATCTTAGTAATGCGACTTAAACCTTTTAAGACTATGTAAAGAGGTACCAGGTAAAGCCATGGAATATACTCCGTAGCATAAAGGATGATATAAATGGGTTTTCGACTGTTTTTATACATCTTCATCAAGTTATGCAGAGAGACTATTGCGTGGTATATGCCGAGCACGAGTATGTGCACTAAAGCGGGTCTATGCAATCTCATAAATATGCGTAAATCTGAGCGTGGGAAGCTCTCATTTCTACTTACATAGCTAACGATACCATTGCATAGCAATCCCACATATCTTGCTTTAAAGAGTACGCAAGCTCTCTTCCCTAATAAGTTAATCCATTCTTCAAGCAATCTCAATCTTCTACTTGCTGTAAATATGTTAGAGTGCTCGGCAACTAAGCCTATAATTATAGCCTTAATTTCCTCAATCTTACTGTTTACCGCAGAATTCACCGAATTCACCGTACTTTTCTACAATTTCTACGAATTCCATAGACCTATACTTTACGTCAAATCTCTTCATAAACCTATTACAATAGTCTTGATCGTTAGCCTGAAGATTTTCACATTCATGCGTTATTGCATCAGCTAAGGAATCTACGTCCCCAGGAGCAACGAGAGAGCCGCGCTTCGGTGAAAGGATTTCTGGTATGCCCCCTACGTGAGATGCAATAACACGTTTTCCAAGGGATAGAGCCTCTAAGATGACAAAACCAAATAATTCGTTTAGTGAAGGCAAAACTAGTATATCAGAGTTAGCTATAATCTTAGTAGTTTCTGGGTAACGCGTTTTTCCGTACCATACGAGTTTCTCACCTAATCTCTTTTTGTATCTCATTACCAGAACCCGCAAAGGACCGTTACCAACAATAGAAAGCTTGACATTATGCCCCTTTTTGATCACTTTGGAGAATGCTTTAAGCAGGATGTGTAAGCCTTTTTCCCTTACCAGTCTTCCCACGAATATCAGTCTACACCCTCTTGCATTTCTATTTTTCAGAGTCGTAAGATTGGATAATTCAATAATAAGATCGCGATCTATTAAATGAGGGAAGACTATTATTTTGTTTTCGTCCACGTTTCTATACGTTATGTAGAGATGGCGTTGATACTTGGTGTGCGCTAATAATTTCTTGATGTAGAGAGTAGCGGTAGAGTCTACGTATTCGCAGGCTAAGGAAAGCATAAGGCTCTTAATACTCTCCGTATTAAGACCTTTTGTGCTCCTTACAACAATTGGTAGCGGGGCCATGTTGAATAGTACATTATAGCCTGTGAGAAAACCATCTTCACCTCTACAACTCATGGATAGGGATAGTAGGTTAAACGCATCAGATGCTAAATATAGATATAACTCCTCATTGCGATGCCTTTCGCTGAGCTTTTGCAAAATTTTTTCTAACATTATTCCAACTTGCATTCTTGAGTTTTCACTCAACCCATAATATATTGTCTGAGGGGTTTCTAAACGAGGTACGTATAGTGTATATACGTTCTGCGGCAGGAAGCTTTCAAACCAAGGGCTAACTACCTTTCGGTCCTCTTGTATAGTTGATACCACGTAGACCCTGGCAAAATGCTTGCTTATACCACGTAATAAATGGAAAAGGGTGACAGAAGGTCCTGAAGGAACGTTGAAACCGTTAGCTATTACTATTAAGTTTTTGTTCGCGACATCCATAAAATATCTCTTAAAGCTTAAGGATCATCCTTACGTACTGAGCCGCCAAAGTCTCCCACGAATAGCTCGCACACAGATAGTCTCTTACCGCTAAGTGTATTTTCTGAAGAGTGTCGTAATCTTTCTGAATTTTACGGAGCAGCCTATTTATTACATACGTAATACCTTCAGGAGAAGGCCTCTCTATGATCTCGTAGCAGGAGTTGGTTTTTGCGAGAAAGTACCTAATAGGCTTTATATCGGTTACAGCTACACATAAAGTTGTAACGAGGTATTCCTTAATTTTTAAGGGATCTCCATATCTTGCAGAACCAGTAACTTTATACGGCGCTATTCCAACTTTACTACTTGAAAGAAGTAAAGGCAGCAGCTCTCTTCTAAGTGCTCCAAGGAATTTTATCCCCTCACATTTTTCTGTATAACGATAAACCTCCACAGAGTCTTTTCCCGATCCCACTATGATAGCCTTAATGTTTTCTTCTCTACAGAGATTAGCTACGGCTTCTAACGTGTTTGTGAGGTATATATAGTCGTTATCTATATTACCTAGATAAATAACATCGATAGGTCTACCTTGATAGGCACTGTGTCGGTGAACGTCGCAAAACTTGTCAATACCGTTTGGCACTACATGCACTATTTTATTAGCAGTTAAGGGGGTCCGAAGTTCTTTTAGAGCCTTGCTGGCCGATATAACTACTTCGGCTGTTTTAATACCCAAAATCTCTAAGAAGCTCACTAAGGCTTGTGAGATACTATTCTTTGAAAATATAGGTGCATAATCAGCATCGTCGTATACTAAACACCTGATAAATCCTAGTTTCTTCAAGACGAATACTATAGGTGTTAACATATATGAGAAAACTATGCAAACCGAGACTTTGCTTTTACGCTTTGTCACCATTAACAGAAGCTTTATTAACACACAGACATTCACTACAAAAAATTGGAGGAGCGGAGGTAATTTGCGATGCGCATATATAAACACCTTGCTAAATCCGAATTTATAGCTCATTATATCTGAAAGAACATCAGCTCTAGAATGAAGTCTATGAACGATCCCCACCATAACAACACTTCCTTCAGCGTTTTCCTGACTCATAGAACCCTTCACAGCATAGACGCTATTGCATTCTCTAACTCAGTAAAGGTTCTAGTTCTGTCGTATTTTTTAGTTAAATTAAGTGGAACTTTATTTCTAAGTTTAAGAGCTTGAATTACACCATCCACAAGCTTATCAATACAAGGGCAAGGCTTCCTATAGCCGTTTATACCATCAAAAACAAACTCCTTGGCCCATGGCAAATCAAATGCGACTACCGGTATTCCAAGAACCGAAGCCTCTATAACTGCTAGAGGAGCTCCTTCATATAAGCTCGGGTGTAATAACACATCTACGTATTTAGTTAAGATGGTCAACAATCTTTCTCTTTTCACGAACCCAGTCAGTTTAACTTTACTTTTTAGACTCTCATTTTTCCTAACATACGACCTTATCCATTGTTCTAGAGGACCTTTACCGAAGACCCAAAACTCCACATCTTTTACATTTAAGTTGTGTATTAAAGTCTCTACAGTTTTAATGGCGTATGCCACGCCTTTTGTGTAATAGAGTCTGCCTACAAAAGCTACAACGATTTTACCGATGTCGATCTTTTCTACACTCCTTCTAAGATTAGCTAACCGAGAATGCTCTATGCCTGGGTACATAACAACGCCTCTGCTTCGTATATCCTTGGCCAGGTCCGCGTAGATGTTCTCGAACTCCCTCATAACGTGCTTAGCTACGAATACATACGTATCACTAAGTAGTAGGTCTCTCTTTGTTAGGTATCTTATTAGCGGCTCCTCGGAGTAGTACGCTAACTCAGGTGGGCTTATCTTAGTGATGTCTGCGGGAGACGCGTAGTAGGCTAGGGAAAGCAGAGAGTACACTGAGCCGTGGAAGAACGTGATAACGCGGAGAGAATTTTTAATGCTCTTCGGTAATGCAAGCCCTGTTAGGGGGTTGTTCGAGAGAACGACCCTGCAACCTTTTCCAGCTAAACGCTCTACGTAGCCCCTGGCAAGTTTCGCGTAGAGCAACCACCTAGGGGGTATCTCCGGGAAGTACAACCTTACCACGGTAAGCCCGTCGCTAACTTTACTAATGGAGATCCTCTCGTGAACACCAACCCTGCCCACTATAGCGATAACCCTCCAACCTCTCTCAGAAAGCCACTCAGCCACTTGCTTAGAAAAAGTCGCCGCACCTCCGAAGACGTATGGCGGGTATTCGTGGCTTAGTAAAACCAGCGTTTCGTGTTTCATCCGGCGCTTCGTCTAGAAGTTTTGAACTATAGCCTTTAAGATTTCCTTGTATTTTTCTGCTAGGCGATCCCAGCTGAACGTTTCTCTGAAGCTATGTGAATACCCACGCAGCGATGCTCTAACTTCATCCAAGTTATTGAGTAGATGCTTTATAGTATTCTCTAGCTCTACATACGTAGAGTAGGTGTATACCCCCTGCTTGTACCAAACCTTAAACTCAGCTATGTTCGTAGTTATAACTGGGACTCCGCAGGCCAGTGCTTCCGCTACCTTAAGGGGGGTTGCGAAGTTCATTAACATCTTTTTAACAGGTGCGAAGACGACGTCACTGGAGTTTATGAAGAGAGACATCCTCTCATACGGTTGGGGCGGATAGGCGTAAATGTATTTGTCTACTTCGTAGAGCTTAGCATACGTTAGCAAAAGCTTATAGTAATACTTAGCATGGGAGAAGCCTACTACTAGGAGCCTTACATCCATTGTCTTGCGCAGCTTTCTTAGGGTTTTTACAACTCCCATCACGTCGATCCACACATCCAGAGAGCCTTGAAATAGCAGGAGGTAGTAGTCCTCATCTAGACCAACGCTCTTTCTCGCTAAAGCTCTGTCTAGAGGCCTAAACAGCTCTGCGTCTACCCCATTCGGGATTACGTAGACAGGCTTACTGGGCACTATACTCTCCACGACCTTCTTTAAGCCTAGTGATGGCGTTACTATGGCATCGCTACTCCTTAGAGCTGGGCAAATTAGCGTTCTCACTCCCAGCTCTACTAGACTCCTCCCTCGAATATAGTAAGCTGAGGCAGATTCAGGGAAGTAATCGAGAGAGTCATAAACGTTGGGCACATTAAGCTTTATAGCAAGCTTCGATGCTATAAGACTTGGAAGGATGTTAGCGTGAACGATCACATCTACGCCCTCCCTTTTAATCACGGTCTTTATTGAGGAGTAGATTTGTGGAGAGTTTATCACGTAGTAAAGCCCCAAATTCTTTGTAGCCATAGCTCTACCTATAGGAACCTCTATAGCCTTTAGCTTCCTCCTAACTCCGTCAGCTAGAGGGTGTTTGGTGTAAGATAGTAAGTAGATATCGTGGTTTCTTGCCAGCCTCTTTGCTATATGGTACATACGGTTCGGTACTGGATGCCTCAATAAGTCGTTTGGCGGGATTAACAGTATTTTCAAAGTTCCACCCTCATTAGGAGTTCGTCGATCTTCGTCCAATCTACTTTAATTATTTTCAGAATCTCTTCATCAGCTAAGTCATCCCTTAATACACATACGTTACTAGAAGATCCGTACCTAAGCTCCCCTTGAACTATTGGTAGCCCTTTTTCGAAGCATAGCGCCAAGTGATCGGAGCCTACCTTTAAACGTGGTAATGGATACCCCTTCGCTTTCACCGTTCCCACATTCCTTTCAATTCCCGTTTCGCTAAGTAGTTGTAATAGTTTTGCTACACGTCTTCCAGCATTACCGTCACCTAAGGGGCACTCTGAGAGCTGGGGTGGGCTTAGCTCAGGCAACTCCACGGACTTCGCTATAGTGCTCACAGCTTTATCGACATCGTCCGGATTTACTAGTTTATTGTAGCCTAAAACCACGGTTTCAGGCCACTCAGTTATATTTCTAAGAGTTACCGTCCTCTTCCCAAGAATGAATGCCTCCTCCTGTACGCCACCGCTGTCAGTAACCACTGCGCGAGCGTTCTTAAGGAGCGTAATAAACTCCAGATAACCAAGCGGTTTTATCATTAGTATGTTATCGTGAGAACTAAGCACCTTAACCAACCCTAGCTCCTCTAAGTATTTCCTTGTGTGGGGATGTACCGGGAAAACGATTTTGTACTCAGATAATCTACGTGCAACTCCTGTTAAAATAGAAACTATACTCTTAAGACGTCTTTCCGTCAAGTTCTCACGTCTATGTACGGTGAAAAGCACGTATTGTGAGGGAAGTATACGGTACTCGCTAAATACATCCTCCTTTAAGAGCTTGTGTGATACTACGTAAAGGAGAACGTCTACTAAAGTACTACCAACAAGTCTTATCGTAAATGACGGTACACCTTCATACAACAAATTTAGTACAGCTATTTTTGTTGGAGCTAACCTGAAAGTTGCTACTGCGTCTGCAACCCTCCTATTAATTTCCTCTAGCATCGTGTTATCGAAACTGCGCATCCCCGCCTCATCGTGAATAAAAGGCTTTGCTAAGTAAACTGATGTTAGAGCTGCTGCTAGCGTGGTGTTCGTATCTCCGAGAGAGTAGATCAACTTCGGTTCTCTTTTCTTCGCCACATTAGTTATCCCTTTAATCAGTAATGCCACCTGATGTTCTACCCCTTGAGCTTGAGCCCCGATATCCAAGTACTCTCCAGGTTCGGGTAAGTTTAGTTGCTCGAAGAAGATCCGACTCAGCTCGTAGTCGTAATGCTGTCCACTCCACACGAAGACGTAGTCAACACCCAAGCGGTCTAGCCACCAGATAACAGGAGCTATCTTAATCGCTTCAGGTCTGGTACCCGCGACAACCATTATGGGTCCTCTACTTGAAGGCAAGGCCTAGCTAGCAGCTAGGACTTTTAAGTTCCATCTAAGTAGCTCCCTAGGGTAGTCCTGCCTAGCGAGGTCATCCAGCTTAGACTCTATGGGCTCCGCCTCGTTGTACGTCGGGATTATAACGGTGACCCTGGGCCTGTAGCTCGGGTCCCTCCTCACGCTCCACGGCCTCCCTAGCCACCTAGCCCTTAGGTACGCGTAGTAGGCTAGCGGGAAGCCGAGGTGCAGTAGGGCTAGGGCTACCGCTACCAGGGTTAGCGCCTCCAACCTAGGCCCTCCCCCTACCGGCTATGTGCTCGGCTACCTCTACGGCTAGCGCGACTACCGCTAGTACTAGCCCTACCTCGGATACTATAGGGCCCTCCACGTAGGCCCTCCTACTGAAGTCCGCGGGCTTGGTTACGGTAGCTAGGGCTACGTCCACCAGTACACCGCCAGAGCCTACCCTACCGCCTACCCCTACCCTAACCCACACCGAGGGGGCTAGGGGTCACAGTACCGGTGTTGGCGACGTTAGGGTGTCGAGGGCTACGTGTAGCGAGTAGAGAGCTAGGGCTAGGGTAGCTGTACCAAGGTACCTCCCCCTAGCTACGTAGGTAGCTGCGAGCACTGGTAGCGCGACCGCTAGGGCTACGGGTAGGCTGTGCGTTACCCACCTATGGACGCCCAGCAGCGCGTCTAGGTCGGGTAGTAGGCTTACTAGGGCTAGTAGAGCTGCGTACCTAGGCCTTGGGACCGCCCTAGCTACTAGGTAGCTAGCTACGTAGTGCGTTAGCACATCGGGCACGGTAGCTCAGCCGGGGGCGGGGCCACCAGCTCCCGGAGTACCGACCCTACTAGCGTACCCGCGGGTGGGGCTAGCCTGTTAGGGCCCTCCTAACGGCCTCCCTGTGTAGAGGTGTCTGCCATGCTACGTACCTACCGATACCTAGCTCAGGGTCTTTCTCGGGAGGTGGCTCGTCGACCCAGAACCAGGGATCCCTAACGTACATGCTGTAGACTATTAGGTTCCTGGCTACTAGCTCCTCCACCAGCTCCCCCGGGGTGCCGGGGTCCCAGAGGGCGTCCGGGTCCCTAACCGCCTCCTCTAGCCACCTCCTCCACCTACTAACGAGCCCTGGTACTACCTCCTTCTCCACCATGAGCTTACCCACTAAGGCGTCCGCACTCCACCCCGCTTGGTAAAGCCTTCTAAGAGCGTCGGGGTTTCCCCCGGTTAGCCTCCAGACCTCCTCGAAGGGGGGCTTCGGGTCGGGTACCCTCTCGTAGAGCTCCTCGAAGCCCCTCCTAGGCATGTTCCACATAGGCTTGAGGTCCGCCCACCTATGTCTACCGATCTCCCTCCTGGAGAAGCCCTCACTGGTAGCTGCTATAGCTACGACCTTCTCGTACGCCCCGTCCGGGTGCTCGATCAGCTCCAGTAAGCCCTTCATGAACAGGGCTGCGCTGTGGGCTCCGGTAAGCTGGAAGGCGTCGTCAACTACTACCGCCACCCTCCCCCTACCGAGCCTAATAGCCTCCCTAGCGAAGTCCACAGCGCTCCAGATGACCTTAGCTAGCTCGTACCCC
>Ga0185307_1002023_pt1 | contig 10778 bp, 8 predicted proteins | sample LHCtaG_FD_128010 | JGI IMG/M metagenome (GOLD analysis project Ga0185307, IMG submission 128010) | Hot spring microbial communities from Little Hot Creek, USA to study Microbial Dark Matter (Phase II) - LHC4sed_matched (SPADES... | ecosystem: Environmental > Aquatic > Thermal springs > Hot... | reverse complement strand
AGCCTAAAGTATGTTGCGGCGCCTATTCCTCGACCCACGGCTGAAACCAAGTAGACTATTTGTAGGCCTAAAACTAGGCCGTAAACGCTTATGGTGAGGTCGGATAAATATCCGCCTATTAAAGAGCCGAAAAATGTGACGGTTCCTATTAGGAGGTTGTAGAAGGCTGTGAAGCTTCCACGGTGGGCTTCAGGCGAGACGTCCAGCAAATACGTTGTTACAGAGGCTTGTTCGAAGGCTGCAACAACGCCCCAAAAGGCGCCTATGGCTATTAGAAAGTAGATGTTTGGCGCGAAAGCATAAGCCAATGGAACTGTAATGTAGCCGAATCTAACCAGCAATAGTAGGGGTTTTCTTCCAACAGTGTCTGCGAGCCTTCCAGCCCAGCCTATGAAAAGTATTGTGAATATTCCTTGAACCACTGAGAGGAGGGCTATCTCCAACATTGAAGCGTTTAAAACCCTAACTTGGGTTATTGCGAAAAGCGGCCAAGCAATAGACATGAAAAAGGTGAAGAGTGCGCTGCACGTGCAGTACCTTAAGAAGTTTGGAGACTTCTCTGCAACCCTTACAACGTCCAGCAGATCCGCAATAAAGGGTTTCTCCGCCTTATTGTTTTTTCCGCTTTTCTCTTTCACCCTAACCATTACTATGGAGGATATTAGCCCAAAAGTTGACGCCACAGCTGTGGGGATTAGTATTTGCTCCCGCACTGTTCCGCCGACGCTTGCCATTATGATTCCCGAAGCCAAAGTCGCTGTTAGGCTGCCTACAGAAGCCCAAAGGTTGATTTTGGCGTTAACCCTTCCCAGATGCGAAGAAGGCACCAAATCGCCAATCAAAGCCGTCCAAGCTGGAACAGCCATTGAACCCAAAAGCGCCTGCAACGCAACCAATAGAACAAGCTGGCCTGCAGACTTCAAAAACAACAGTGGAACCCAAAGCAGAGCCACCACCAACCCGCCGAAAAAAATGAAGGGAACCCTCCGCCCCAACCTATCGCTCAGTCTTCCCCAAAACACTTGCATGACATTGTTTGAAATGTTGCTCACCGACTGAAGCCAACCCATCTCCGAGGAGGAGGCCCCCAACTCTTTAACAGCGTACGGTCCGACAAAGGGATTTATCATGCTTGTTCCAAGAGCGTTCGCTACGGAACGAACATAGACAACCTTAAGCTCCTCTGCGTTTCTATCAGGCCCTTTATCCTTTTCCATAAGGGTCTTGCTTCTTCCCATTAGAATTCTACACCAAGGCCTAAAAGAAGCTTAAAAACTAAACGGTTCACTCTGACAGCTTCGCCATCAACAACCCTTCAAAATCTATGGTAATCCATGTTGAATTTTCAGGTTTTTGAAGGAAAATTTATATGAAGGGATTTTTGATTCAATTTCAATCTCGTTTCAAAAGCTGAAATTTTGGGCGAGAAACCTATCTTTTCTTAGATTTTCTTTTGCGTCCACCCCTTCTTACAACAGTGACTGTTGGCTCTTCGTTTAGGTTTCTAATCTGAGCGTTTGGGTATAATTGTTCAATGTCCCTTCTTATTTTGGCTGAGTCAACATCCCCATAGGTTTTGATGTCAACTATTGGGTTGCCCTCTTCGTCATAGCTTAGGGAAACAGCATATCCTGAGCCTATTTCAATTTTTGCTGGTTCTAAAACAAACCCGAAATCCTCGGTTTCTAAGTCGACTGGGCTTTGGGGTTCCCGCTTATGCTTCTTCTCAGACATTTAAATCACCGTTTAAAAGGAGGAAAAGGTGGATTTAAAGGGTTGTTGTCTGGAAATAAAGATTGGTTTTACAGCTTGAATTTTAGTGAACAAGCAGTTTTTCTTCGTGCTTCTTTAAGTATTCGGCGGCTTCGCCGACGTCCATGAAAAGGTCGTCCACTCGCTGCACGTCTTCCACCGTGACTTTGTCTCTGTTGGATGCCTTAGCGTTTTGGGCGGCTAGGCTTAGAAGCTGAACGGCATACCTCATGGAGCTTTTCGCTCCAACCTCGGCGAGCCTTTCAAGGGCATCCTTCTCCAGCTTAATCTTCTCTTCCACAGCGCGGATTCTCAGAATCTCCTTTATGCTTTCCAAGTCGTAGGGATGCGTGGCAATAATAACTGAACGGTCTATGAGGTCAACTGGAAAGCCCAAGGGGCTTCTTATGTCGGTTCCACGGATGCGGGCCACACCACGGTTTGTAGCGAGAATTATTATGGGGACAAGCTCGCTTTCCATGGCTCTTCCGAGAAAGCTAAAGGCTTCCAGGTCTAGGAGATGCGCGTCATCTATGAAAAGCACTCCCGGGTGGATGAAGGCTTTTCCGCTGTCCACCCACTCCTTCACCTGCTGGTCAACAGCCATCCGCACTTCAGTATCAATTTCCTTAGATTCAGAACCTCCGAAAAATAGGGAGAAAAGCCCTCCAGAACGTTGCCGCGCGTTCAGCTCATCCAAATCCGCCAATGTAAGCATGTAAACAAACTCCTTCTCCTTCAAAACTTTGCCGTTGGGGCGGGGAACCTTTCTCCGAGTGTCAACATCGTAGGCCTTCCCCTTCTGGCTTTCTAGGCAAAGTCCAAGGTTAGCCACCCTACCGGTTTCAGCGTCTATTTGGATTACGCTGCCCTCGGATATGCCCTCTGCAATTATTTGTTGGGCTATGGAGGCGCCGGCCTCTATGGTTTTCTCCTCCTCTTTCGTTTTCAACGTCAGCCTAACGCTTTCAGGAACCTTCTGGTAGGGATTGTAGGGATGCGGAGCCGTTCTAATGTCGACGAGGGTGACTTCGCCCTCATACACTTTACGCATTTCGTGGATTTCAACACCTATGCATTTCCTTATGGCTTCTATTAGAACCTCTGTTTTCTTCCGCTCGGTGCTGTAGATTTCGCTCCCGCTCATTTGGATGAATGGAACGTTTTCACCCAGCTCCTTAGAAATAGCCACAGCGATGGCGGTTTTACCAGTTCCCGGCGGACCGGCCAAAATAATGCATTTCCCGCTGAGTTTTCCCTCCTTAATCATCTTCACAACAAGACCGGCGGCTTCTCTGGCTTTCTCTTGTCCAACCATCCCATCCTTTATCTTCACAGCCCTAAGGTTTTCGTCCAAACCTAAACCCTTAATATGCGTGTGGGCGCCTATCCTTTCAAACTTCGCCACCGGGGCGGTTGGCAACTCTCGGATGGTTGCCATTAAACCTCACCCCAATGTGCAATTTAATGACAGATTAAAACAAAAATCGCTTCAATAAAAATTTACCGCTCTGTTAACCACGTCTAAAAATCTAAATACAATAAAGCTAAAAATAAAAGCATGAACAACGGGAAGTTCACTACAAATTATTCAATCAAACCCGCCAATGTTTTAAGCGTTGATACTGCTATGCCAACAAGCTCTCAACCTTCAGAGGTTGCTCCCGAGAAATCTTACGAGAGAAAGTTTTCCTTTTTCCAAAGGCTCTTCAAGGTTTTGTTTTCGCCTGCTGAGGGCATGAAAGATGTGGCCTTGGCACCAACCTACGGTGAAATCTTTGCAATTCTTGCAATTTTAATTGTTTTTGCGTTAGTTGACATCGCCATAGTTTTCACGAAAATTCAGTTTGTCGGACTGCCGGCTTTTATCTGGGGAATCTTGACGCTTGCCATGGCCATCGCCGTCATTTTTGTTTTCGGTGTTATCATCGCCTTTTGGCTGGTGAAATCCTTAATTGTGAAGGTTTCCTGCGATAGAGGTAGCGGTTGGAGCTTCAAGACAGCTGCCTCAATAACTGGGTATGCCTACTTGGCTAACATTGTTTTAGGCATTGTTGGAATCGTGGTTTTGTGGTTTTTGACGCCTTCGATGGTCATTGACGTTACAAATCAGGAAGCGGCAATGCAGGCTATTGCCAATTTACAAGCGCAATTGAGCTGGTCTAGGTTTTTATATGCCTTGCCAGTTTCTCTATTAGGCCTCGTTTGGGAGTCTTATCTTGGTGCTTTGGGAACCCATTTCGGAACAGGGGGCAAGTGCTCATTTCGTTTGGGCTTCATCGTGTTCTTTTGCATAGGTCTTGTAGGCCTATTGATTTCGCATGCATACTCAATGCTTTATTCATTTTAGCCTGTCTGTTCTTTCCTGTCCAGAAGGTAGTTTAGGATGGAGATGCATGTAGAAGCCAAATAGGGTTTTTTGCCAAGGGATATTTTCTCTCCATAGCGCAGGGCGAAGGCCTCAACTTTTCGGGGTAAACCCACGTGGTCTCCGAGGACAAAAACTGGGTTTTCGCCGATTTCAACTTCAAAAATGTCTTTGCCGCCTTCCTCTAGGACATAAATTTTAGCATGCTGGGCCTTGTCCCTTAAAAGGGCTTCAAAACTTAGTTTTTCAGCGTTTACTCCCGGATGAGTTTTACCCGCCAAAACTTTCTTCAAAATGCTGGTCCATGTCTGCTGGTCTGTGCGCACATCATGAAGCGTTAAACCATCCACCTTCAAGCGCACTGGTGGTGAAGGCGGACCATTAAGCACAGCGTGGAAGACCACGTCCTTGCGGATGGCGTGGGATAGGAAAAGGCTTGCAACCGCACACTCGTAAACTATGTCCAAGCGTCCAGCGTCGTGCAGATTTTTCCATTTGGCATCTGTGCGACCGAGCCGCGAGTAGAGGATAAATTCCCGCATTTTGTTCGCCATTTATCTGCTTTTCAAATTTTCTTAATCTCCATGATTTCTTGGTGGAGTTTTTTTAGGATTTCCTTATAGTCGGCTTTCCCCTGCTCTATCTGGTCCATTATAGCTTCAAGTTTCCGCGTTGCCTCTTCCGATGCGTATTCACCAAATTTTAAGCTTAGGTATTTGTAAACTTTAAAGCCTAGAACTGTGCTGATAAGCCTATTCCCCCTTTCTACAGCGTACTGCCTTTCAAGGATTGTTGCCACAGTTTTGGCGTAGGTGCTTGGTCTCCCTATACCCCGCTCTTTCATGAGGGCTATTATCTCGCCTTGAGTGTAAGGTCTTGCCGCCGGCAAATATAACAGCCTTGCAAATTTTAACGGATATTCACCCTCCTCAACGGGGTTTGCAATTTTTATGGGCGATACTAGGTTAAAACCTTCGCTTGCCACACTTACGGGATTCTCGACGAGTACTTGGTTCCCATCTATTAACACTTTGAACCGCTGATATAGGAGCTTCGCCTCCCGCATTTGGCTTGCGATAAAACGCTTGAATATTAAGTCATAAAGCTGGAAATGCTCAATGGAAAGCCTTTTTGGAAACCTTAAAATTCCAAGGGAAATCATGTTTTTCAGCTGTCCCACATCTAAGGCCCTTGTCGGTCTAATACACTCGTGGGCGCCTTCCATCAGGTACCTTCGCGGAGCAAACATTGACGGATAATTGTCCTGAATGTACTCTTTTGCGATGCTGATTCCGGCGGTTGAAACTGTTGTTGAGTCTGTCCGGTGATAAGTGCATAAACCAGTCTCGAAAAGGTCTTGGGCTAGCATCATTGTTTTTGTGGCTGAAAAGCCAAGTTTTACAGAGGCGTCGCGGAGCAAAGTGTCTGTTGTGTAAGGCGGCGGCGGGTTTACCGTCCTCTCCTCAGTTTTTAAATCCGTTATTTTAGCCCTTAACTTGCCAACGTACCCACTGAATTGTTCCGGCGGAAACGGGATGGCGGGATTTTCAATTGAAACCCTTAAACCATTCGAAAGCACCGCCGACAAAACTTTCTTTTTCTTTCTGGACTCGTTTACCCTTTCTATTATCCAACCCAACACTGGCGTCTGAACCCTTCCAGCTGAAAGCTTATAGTTCTGGAATCTACGCCAAAGCTTTTGGCTGAGTTCAAAGCCTATCCAGCGGTCTTCTATCCGCCTAACCAGCTGGGCTTCAACCATTCTTAAATTTATTTCCCGCCTATCCCTTATGGCTTGCAGAAACGCCTTCTTAGTGATTTCATGAAACTCCAGCCGTTCCACTTTGCGGTTTATTGGGTAAAGCGAACAGTAAATGTCATAGGCTATTTTCTCCCCCTCAATGTCCGGGTCCGTGGCTATGAAAACGCTGTTCACCTCTAGGGCCAGCTTCCGCATAGCTTCAACAAGCTCCCTTTTGGAATGAAACTCTTTCCCCTTACATTTCGGACAAAAATCTAAGCCGGCGAACTGCTCCCCACAGTTCTTGCATTTCCTTATGAAGTCAAATATGGGAACGAATTCTCCACCTTCAACCTTCACCCCGTGGAAACCTTCGTTCACAACCAAATCGTAGATGTGTCCCATGCTTGCAACAATGTTGAGTAGAAAATCGCCCGTGCTCACCTCAAAAACCGTAGTGTTCCCGATTTTCCTCTTGTAGGGTTTTCCAAAAAATCTTGATATGGTCCTAGCCTTTGTAGGAGACTCCACTATTAACAAGGCCGTCTTGATAAAGTCTTTAATCCTCTTAACGGCTCTGCCCTCTCGAATTTCCTTTATAAGCAGTCTATCCTCATCAATCTTTCTAAACCACTTTTCAGCAGCTTTCGCATCAAACTTTGTCCATGAAGCCTCTCCAAGCATAAAGCCCAATTTCCGCCTTAGGGAATGGAAGGCTTTCTCATCGTCCACCAGAAGAAAGCTCGCCCCATGTGTTATGCCTCCAGCAAACATTCTTGAAGCCCTTCCAGAGGCTTGAACATACGCTATGGGATCTGCAACCACGAGATAGAGGTCGCCATCCTTCTTTTTGAGGGACACTTCCCTACTCCTTGCTATTTCATCCACAACCTTTGGCGTGATAACCATCTTCAGAAAAGCCCTCGCTTCTAAAACAAGCTTTTTAACATACTCCTCATAGTCGGTAAGCCGAACCCCCGTTTCAACGGATTCCCTAACCCTTTCCAATGTTTGCCTATCTATGGGAAGGATCCTTCGAAGTCCGTTGATTATCTGACTTGCCCTTTCTTGTTGGTCCTCTTCTAAAAATTCTCTTATATTCTTAAGAAGCGCCAGCATTTTGGCTGGATTATATTCTTCCCAGCCTAGCCTAATCTCCATTCTGGGAACCCCTGTGAAAATTACGTAGCGAATCCTTTCGGGAAGGTCTATCCCCCTTGCGAGGGGGCTTCTAAAGCTTGCAACTCCAATTAGGACATCATAATCGCCCCTCTGGAACTTATTCAAAAGTTCTTCATCCATCTTTACATAGGCGGCTGCCTTCACGCCGTTCATGTTTAAAAACTCGTTTAGCCTAAGCGCATACTCTCTGCCAAAAACAGAGGGAACAAAAATTAGGCATCCGGAGCCAAAACCCCTAATTAAAGAAAGCACTTGGCTTTCAACTTCGCCGCTTGCCTCCATATAAAAATCCTTGATTTTCCTCAGAAATTCGGGTTTAAAGCCTATTTGAAAGTTTAGAAGTTCCTCAAAAAGCTTTATCCTCTTCGTCCTTTTAGCCTTTACAGTTGCCCCGGAAACAACCAATATGCCTATGTTATTTCGGCTTTTATAATCTTCAATCTTGCCCCTCGCAGCCTCTATCCTCTCAAAAACTTCAGAGGGACTTTTCCCCATTCTTTTTAGGCGGTTTGCCTCTCTTCGCAAATCTATAAGTTGGAAAGCTAACGTTATTGTAGTATTGTCGAATCCTAAAATTGTCAAGATTCTATCAATGTTTCTTGGAGATTTAAGGAAGGAGTCAACATCATCCACAAACACGAAATCAAAATTTTTGCCCCTTAAAACTTCAAAGTGGTTTACCAGAAACCTCTCAGTTGTTACAAGAATTTCAAAATCGCCATTAGCTACCCTTTCCAGCGCCTCTCTCCGCTCCTCCTCGCGTAAACCCGCATGATAACAAATTTTTCTAGGTTTCACCCCAAGCCTCTCTGAATAAACATCTATTTTCTCGGCAACTTGCTGAACAAGGAGGGCTGTTGGCACTATTATGTAGCTTCTTCTCCCGTTAACTGCAAAATAAAGCCCTGCAACAGTTCCTAAAACAGTCTTCCCAACACCCGTCGGCGCAACAATTGAAAAACTCCGCTTCAAGATAATCCTTCTAGCCCAAATCTCCTGAAGAGACCACATCCTATGCCCAACAGCCCTCCTAAAGAACATGGAAAACTCACTAAAACCTTTATGAAAACCAAAAATTTCATCCGCAAAGTACAACCTCCCCCTACTTTTAAGAGATTGCAGCACCTGCCTCCACGACTTCACACCCTCAACTTCCTCTAGGCAGCCCTCGCACACCCCAAACTTAAGGAGACGCTCATCAGATATGGCGCCCCCACAGTTTACACATAACCCATGATAAATCCCCCTCACATCAACCACCCTTCAAACGCTTAAACCCAAAGGAACCACAGCACCGAAAGCCTCGGGCGGGATTTGAACCCGCGACCACCGCCTTACCAAGGCGATGCTCCACCAGGCTGAGCTACCGAGGCATCCATCATCCAAAACACATAAACACATAAACGTTTTAAAGGATTTCGCGTTCCACCTTAAAAGCCAAACAAACAATTTATAATCTCGAATTTAATCCATGCACTATGAAGGCGGGGGTCGCCAAGCCTGGTCAAAGGCGCAAGGCTTAGGACCTTGTCCCGTAGGGGTTCGTGGGTTCAAATCCCACCCCCCGCACCATCTTCGCCAAAAACACAAAACCGCTAAACCGCAAAAGTTCCATTAAACATTATTAACAGAAGCGTATAAAATTGACTTTAATAAGAAATTTTTCAGACTTGCAGGCTACAATTGTATGTGTTGACTTAGACCGATTATTCAATTTTTTGTTGCGAAAGTATGATGCCCAAAACTTTATTTCATTCGAAAATTTAAATTTAGAAAGGATGTTGGTAGGTGGATGAGTAAGGCTTCTAGAGTTATAAATGTAGTTACCTTTCTCTTGTTTACATTTGCGATTTTTCTTCTTATATGGTATGCGCTTGATATCTTGGGGTATAGCCTTTCCATCCTAATTATCCTTTTAAATCTGGTTTTCGCTTATGTTGCGCGTAAAGAAGGATATGACAAGCAAGTTTCATCAAAATTCCGTAGGGTGCAAGTCATAGTGAGCTCAGGCTTATTCGTCAGCTTCGCAACCCTCATATAATTAACGTTAATTTTAGGCCACCCCCTCCCATCTCCATACCTCCTTTCACTCTTCCTTACTTTATTCGTCATCGGAGTATACATCGGCGACAAACTAGGAAAGAAACTCAAACTATATTAGAAAACCTGCATGCAGCGTAAGACATATAGGAGGAAACTGAGGGTTTAAGTGTGTGGTATCTTATGCGTCTTGGAGATTGGTTGTGGGTTCTTGCGCTTATAGGGATTTTTGCTGTTTCCGTTATACTATACATTCGAACAAATCCTAATTTCTTTTATTCTTTCGTCGTTGGATTCCTCGTAGGAATCGTCTTCCTAATCGTCACGGCTTTACGACCTAAATACAAAGAAGGTCTTATTAAGCGCTTATCTGGACTTCGCAGGAAAGATATAGAAACAGGAGGATGGTTCAATCGTTATGGTAGACTGGCTGGCTTTTTAATAATTATGAACTCGCTGGTTTTCCGTCTACTGATACAATACAAGCCCATTTCTCCTATATTCTTTCTATTATTCATTTACATCCAAATATCGCTTGGAGTAATCCTCTGCATGAGCCTCATAAAAATTGTTGGAAAACTTTGGCGTTACCTATTAACCATCCTAATAATTCTAGGATTTGCAGTAGCAATTATAGTAACTGCACTATCTCTTCTCGAACTACTTCCCCATTAAAAGAATCGATTCAATATAGTGGCATTTTTATTTTAAATTAGAGAGCGAATTAAACTAAAAAACATGAGTTTGCCCTAAATCCCATCTGGGTTTAAACGTAGGATTGTTTAGCGAAGATGCGGAGTTTGGAACGCTAGCCTTTCAGTGAAAAGTGTTTTAATGAAAGGTTTTTCTTAGGATTTTTATTATATTTTGGAGCTGTGGTAAGAAGAACGTGGCGGCGTATGCAATGAACTATTTGTCTTCAGCGGTTGGAATAATCTCTCTCATTGCTGGTTTCGTTCTTTTCATCCTAGAGAGGACAACACCGAGAAATGAGAGGGTTCCTGTTTATCCCTTCTTTACATTTTCGCATGAGTGGTGTCGCCTGCAGATCATTTTTCTTTTGATTATAGGGGTGATATTTATTATGATTGGTTTGGTTCTCTAAACATAAGGCTATATTTTTATGCAGTGAAACCAATACTTCACTGAGGATGACAACATGTCTGAATTAAGCTTACTTGAAGGCGAAAATTTAATTTTGGATGTCACGCCAACGCCAAATTTTAAGAGGTATGTGGCGGTTAGGGCTATTGTTGCAGAACTCGTTATCCTGGCTATGTTTAATGTGATAGTTGCAATGACCCTATACGTGGTGACTGGAGGAACTCCAATTACCACTGTTGGTATAGGTCCACTGCTTGTAACTTATGCTTTCTCATATCTCATTCTCGCAGCAATATTCATCATTTTAACGCTGATTCTCACCAACTTAATGTATAAGAAGTATCACTACTGGGTCACGGATCAGCGAGTGGTCTGGAAGCATGGGGTGATAGGCTACAGCATAACAAGTGTTCCCTTAGAAAGAATCTCTGACGTCACTATAAGCAGAACATTTTGGGAAAGAATATGTGGAGTGAGCGGCATAATTGTAAAGGAGATGGGAGCAGTCCCAAAATATTATGGATACCCATACTGGTATGGCTTTGGATGGGGCTTCCCAACAATGATAGCGGTGCCAAATCCGGAAGAAGT
>Ga0185307_1002022_pt1 | contig 10780 bp, 10 predicted proteins | sample LHCtaG_FD_128010 | JGI IMG/M metagenome (GOLD analysis project Ga0185307, IMG submission 128010) | Hot spring microbial communities from Little Hot Creek, USA to study Microbial Dark Matter (Phase II) - LHC4sed_matched (SPADES... | ecosystem: Environmental > Aquatic > Thermal springs > Hot... | reverse complement strand
TGCATCCCTCAATAGACACACCTTGACACCTTTCTTAAGTAGTTCTAGTACCTCCTCATAAATCTCTGGGAACAGCGTATCAATATAGACTTCGTCAACATCCTTCAGCTTAGTCAGCTTGTCTACCTCGAAGATCCTCTCACCATCAAAGACGATATGGGCCTCCTCCACACTATAGAAAGAAGAGTTTAAGAGAAGTTCTAGAAAGAGAGTGTGGGAACAACATTAGAGGGGGTAGCGTATTTATTAGGTAAAAGTATTGATGAAGTCTTATGTATGGTAGAGGTAAAGAATGCCAAGGTTGTTAGAAAAGCATAACCAATTAAACAACCTATACATTATAATTCTTTCTCTAAAATAAAAATAATTTTAGATTATAGGGGAAAGTTTAGAGTTAGGCTAGAAAAGTGAGCCTCCTGATATCGGTGGAATAATTACTAATTCATCTCCATCCTTAAGTATTGTATCTTTATATTTCGCTCTTGGAACAACGTCACCGTTCAGGGCGATGTTTATCCCATCTCTTAGCTCACCACTAGAATCGAGGAGATACTTCCTTAATCCAGCATACCTCCTAAGGAGCTCATCTAGATACTCATATATAGTTGAGTTTAATGAAAGATCAATCTCTTCTTCCACTTTCTCCGTCTCCTCTCTTATAAATGCTAAATACCTAGTCTTAACCCTAGGCATGCTGTATTAAAGTTAGTCTACCGAAGATATTAACTATACCTTCATAACCAGCGTTATTATCCAATTCTGAAGACTTATAAATAGATTATCAAGGATGTGTAGTATACGAAGAGTCAGAGAGCCTGCCCAAGTAGGTTTAATAGCATGCTAGAATATTATTGGTTGAATATAATGTATGATCTCGCCTAAGATTATCAAGATGCTGAAGTTGAATGCCTGTTGTGCTGTTAGAAGATCAGCTGCTTCAGGTACTTTTTCATAGAAAGTCTTCACTAGTCTAATCGCTTTAGGAAGAGTTAGATATGCTATTAATGTATAAGCTGAGTATATGCCGAATATTACAAGGAGTATCAGTGAGAAGTATATTGAGAGTAAGAAGTATTTGTAGAATGAAAGCGCTCTCTTTCTACCAAGCATTACAGCAAGCGTTTTAACTCCTGCTGCTTTATCATAATCTATGTCTCTTAGATTATTTGCGAAAAGCACTAAGGTCACGAACATGCCGATAGGGATAGATGCGTAAAGAGGGGCTAAACTGAGTCGGTTTGTTAATATGTAGTATGTTCCAGTAGTCATAAATGGCCCCCATACTATGAATGCAGATAGTTCTCCCAGTGGTTTATGTTTAAACTTAAAAGGCTCCCCACTATAAGCATAAGCAAAGAATAATCCAAGTACGGTAAGAACCGGGATAATCCATCCTCTTATGAAAGTTAGATAAACTGTAATAGAAATAACTACAATGTAGAAGGATAGGAACTCACAGAGAAAAGTAGAAAAACTAATCTCCCCAATCAATAGATAATGCCTTCTATACTTGCTAGTCGGTGAATCATATTTGTCAACTCCATAACTAACATCTAGTAGATCATTACTCATATTCGCAGCTCCATGGAATGCTATGAGCCCTAAGACTATTAAAGGAAATAACATGAGATCATAAACTCCACTATGAGAAGCTAAAAGAAGACTGATAGTCGGAGGCGGCAAAGTCATTATGAACGACCATGGACGAGTTGCAAGGAAAAGTATCTTAAGATTCATCTGAATCGTTAGTAGCCTCGATAGACTTTCTTAAAAAGGTTTCATAGAGATTAAGTAATGCTGTTTTCAAATAACTAGAGTGGAGTATATTTTGGTATATTCAATCCCTATTTTTTCATTCTATGAGGTACTATTGGTTTTAATGTTACTTCTATCTCTCTGTGTTTTTCTTTATACTTGATTTCTAACTTTTCTCCTTCATTAGCGTATTCAGGTCTAACGTATCCTAAACCTATGCCTATGCCAAACGTGAAGGAGAATCCTCCACTTGTAACATTTCCAACTATTTGATTACTTCGATCAAGAATCTCATAGCCTCTTCTCGGTATGGCTCTCTCAGCACATTTAAAACCGACTAGAACCCTTCTAATCTGCTTAGATTCGAGTATCTTCATTATAGCTTCCTTCCCTGTGAAGTATTCCTTTGAGAGGTCTATTGCGAAATCAAGTCTAGCTTCTATTGGGTTTGTTTCTTCATCCACGTCGTATCCGTATAGTGGATATCCCGCTTCAAGTCTTAAGCTATCCCTACTAGCTAAACCACATGGAGTAGCTCCTAGAGTGATTATTCTACTCCAGATTTTTCTAAGCTTCTCTACATCCCATGTCCAGAACATAAACTCGTAACCATTTTCTCCTGTATATCCGCTTCTAGTTATTAATGTCGGTACATCATCTATAGTAGTTTCAAATCCCGTAAACCATTTCATCATGCTTAAATCTTTCTCCGTAAACTTGGATGCAAGCTCTGTAGATTTTGGTCCTTGGAGAGCATATAAGCCTGTCTCGAATGTTAGATCTACTACTTCTACGTTTAGCTTCCTAGATCTTCCTAAGAGCTCTGATAATACCCTATCGTGAGTAATAGCGTTTGAAACAATTATGAAGTAGTCTTGCTTATCTGGATGTTTAAAGACTGTTAAGTCATCTATTACCCCACCACTCTCATTACACATTAAACAGTACTTCATCTTCCCAGGTTTAAGCCGCTGAATATCTATTGTCAAGATATGCTGTAGAAGAGTTTGAGCATCGCTTCCTCTTACAGCTATTCTCGTCATATGCGTAATATCGAATAAACCTGCTCCAGATCTAACCGCTAAATGTTCTTCTCTATTACTTGTAAACCATAAAGGCGACCTCCATCCTGCGAATTCCCCTATCTCCGCACCTATACCATAGTAGTACGATAGCAGGGGAATCTCCGTCATAGTTTATTTCCCCTTCTAGTGTATACTCTCCAAGATGGAGTCATCGTTTTTGGATGAGAAGCTTTAACTTCGTTTATCCTTCCTACTGCTGTATTATGTGGAGCTGATTTAACTTTTTCAGGGTCGCTATATGCTTCTTCTATTACTCTTGATAAAACATTGTAAAAATTATCCAATTCTCTCTTTGATTCTGATTCTGTGGGTTCAACCATGAATGCTTCTTCAACAATTAGTGGAAAGTATATTGTTGGAGCATGGAAACCATGGTCTAGAAGTCTCTTTGCTACATCTTTTGCGGTTACACCTGTTTCTCTGTATAGTTTGGATAAGCTAACAACGAATTCATGTTTTCTAGGTGATTCGGGAGAATATGGTAAGGTTACTCCCTTCAGCTTTTTAACCTTATGGAGTAGGTAGTTTGAAGCTAAGACACTTGATTCAGCAACCTTCTTCAATCCTTCACCACCCATCCTCAATAAGTATGCATACGCTTTAACTAGAACACTGAAATTTCCATAGAACATTTTTATCTTTCCAACGGCTTTAGATCTATTATAATCCAAGTAGAATATCCCTCTTGATTCATCATAATTAACCAATGGTGATGGGAGGTAATCAACAAGCTTATCGACTACTCCTACTGGTCCGGATCCTGGGCCGCCTCCACCATGGGGTGTTGAGAAGGTTTTATGGAGGTTTAAGTGGACTATGTCGAATCCCATATCTCCTGGTCTGACTTTGCCTAATAGAGCATTCAGGTTTGCTCCATCATAATAGAGTAAACCATCAACTCTATGGATTATTTCAACTATCCTATCTATGTTCTTCTCAAAGACGCCGAGCGTATTCGGGTTTGTCAACATTATTCCTGCAACTTTCTCATCAACCATCTCCTCCAATTCATTTATATCTACACATCCATCTTTATCACTCTTTACGACTTTAACTTCGTAGCCTGCCATCGTCGCACTAGCGGGATTTGTTCCATGAGCCGAGTCGGGAACAATCATAATGTTCTTGTTATGCAATCCTCTATCTCTATGGTATGCTCTAATTATTAAGCAGCCTAAGAATTCCCCATGAGCACCTGCAGCAGGCTGTAAGCTGAATCTACTCATACCAGTAATTTCTTTAAGTATCTGTTCAAGCCTCCACATTATTTCTATACATCCTTGAATAGTTTCTACTGGTTGAAGTGGATGAACATTAAGTATTTTTTCATCATAAACTAATTCTTCATTCACGACTGGATTATACTTCATTGTACAGCTACCTAAGGGATACATCCCAGTACTTACGGAAATATTCATCTGACTTAAACGAGTAAAATGTCTCACCACTTCAAGCTCAGAGAGTTCAGGGAGGGATAGTTCTCTCCGTTTTAATCCTTCAGGGATTTCCTCTAAAGCTTCTTTCAATTCTCCCTGCAGTACTTCATCAATTTCAGGGAAATCTACTCCAATAGCTCCAGGTCTACTTAACTCAAAAATCGTTGGCTCAATCCATTTAGCTTGCCTGTAACTCATTCTTCCACCACCTCTCTTAGAGACTCGGCATACATGTCTAGGTCGTTTTTAGAATGAATCTCTGTAACGCATGTTAAGATAGCTTCAGGTAGGTCGCTATAAAATCTACCTATATTGATCCCGGCCATGATCCTCTTCTTATAGAGTTCTGCTAAGATATACTCGGCCTTCTTATCTCTCACTCTATATGTGAATTCTTTAAAATGTATGGCTTTGAAGAGTGGAGCTTGAAGATTATCAATTCTAGACAGCCTACCTATTAGGTACCTAGTTCTAGATAATATCTGTTTCCCTAATTCTATTATACCATTCTTTCCTAATAGACTCAGATATACTGCTACAGCAACAGCACATAATGCTTGATTCGTACATATGTTGCTTGTAGCTTTCTCTCTCTTAATATGCTGTTCTCTAGCTTGTAGAATCATAGTATATGCTCTCTCACCTCTCATAGTCTCTGTGAGACCTATTAAACGACCTGGAAGCTGATGTATAAGCTGGCTATCCATTCTGCAACCCATTATTCCAAGGAGTGGGCCACCAAAACTCATTGGGATACCTAGAGGCTGACCCTCGCCTACAACTATATCCGCTCCAAGCCTACCTGGAGACTCGAATATTCCTAGCATAGATGGATCGACGCCAATAATAAACAATGATCCGTAGTCATGTGCTATCTCACCAACCTCTCTAATGTTAATCGGTATGAAGCCGAGATACGATGGATACTCTATGTATACTGCTGCAACATCTCTGTCCATCTTGTTTTTTAGATCTTCTAAATCTACTGAGCCGTTAACCTTATCTTGAGAGTATTCTTGGAGCATGATGCTGGATGGCTCACTATAAGCCTTCGCTACTTCTAAACGTTCATACGATATGTAGTGAGGGTAAAGTATCTTGTCTCTTCTCGTCACTCTTTTAGCCATTCTAAATGATTCCCCAAGAGCTGTGGCCCAATCATACATAGATGCATTAACAACCTCGATGTCTAAGAGTTCAGCCATTAGACTCTGGTATTCGAAGAGCGCTTGAAGTATACCTTGAGAAGCTTCAGGTTGATACGGAGTGTAAGAAGTCAATAATTCGCTTCTCCTCAATACTTCTTTAACAGCGGATGGTATGAAGTGTGGCCACACTCCACCACCCATGAAGAGCTTGACCTCACCTACAGTAACATTTTTTGAAATCATGTCTTTGATAATCTGCTTGACTTCAAATTCAGTTAATGGTTTAGAATACTTTAGCTCTCCATGCATAAATAGTCTCAGAGGTACATCTTTAAACAATTCATTTATATTTCTTAAACCCATTTCTAGAAGGATGCTAGAAATCTCTTCATCTGTTAATCCTATGAGAGGATGCTTCAACACCACGGATTCTCAATTATATTGTATTCCTTCTCAATAATAAATAGATAGCACTCCTAGAAGATATAATGTTTACTCTTCATTATCCTAATCATTCTGAGTATGTCTATTGGTAGATTAATAAAACCTTTGAGATGCCTCGGTAAATTCATTACTAGATACTTTTTAGCCTGAGCTATAGATGGTTGTTGAAGTTTCTCTACTGCAACGATGCCGTAAATCCATTTGTACAAGTAGAAGATATAGTGGGACCACCTCATAAGAAAGTATAGAGTTAGCATATTCTTCTTTAATACAGGGTGTAGACAATCATAGAGGATCCAATTTTTAGTAGCCAGCAACTTGTTATGAACCGCTTCAATAAATGCTCTTGAGCCAGGTAAAGGCGTATATATGCTAAATTGTGCTGCATCAAGCCCTTTCCTACATAAGTTTAATGCGAATCTAATTGTTTTATATGTTTGCTTTAGAGATTCATATGGTGCACCGATTATGAAGCCTGCTAATGTTGTTACTCCAATCTTTCTAAGTATTGAGACTGCTTTCTCGCTGACTTTTGGGATAAAACCTTTATGCATCTTCTTTAATACTTCTTCGTCTCCTGATTCAACTCCAATAAAGGCTACCTTCATACCCGCCCTTGCTGCTAACCTCATCAAATCAGGATATTTTACAACTGTATCAGCTCGTATCTGGCATATCCACTGTATATCTATGCCTTCCCTAATAACCTCTGAGAAGAGTCTTCTTCTATCTTCTATATTTAATGGGGTTATGAAGTTATCATCAACAAAGAATACATACTTCCAGTTATCTTTTCTTATCTCTTTTAATTCATAGAGTATACGTTCCCTGCTCTTTACCCTCCATCTGCGACCCCACATAGGAGAAGCTGAGCAAAAATCACATGAAAATGGGCATCCTCTACTTGTCTCGGCTGTCGTAACTGATGAATCTCTGCCGAATGCTTTTAAGAAATACTTCTTCTTATCTAGCAGGTCTCTTGCAGGAATAGGTAACTGGTCTAGGTTTTCTATAAACTCTCTGTTTTGTGTTTCTATGTATTTATTATCTTTTACATAGGCTATACCCTTTACTTTACTTAGATTCCCCCCTGACTCTAGCGTATCTATTAATTCGGTAATTGTGATCTCTCCTTCATTCTTAACCACGTAATCAAAGCCGTTGTTCAATGTCTCTCTAGGCATAAAAGTTGCATGGTGTCCACCTGCAATACAGACTATCCCATTATCTATTTCTTTGACTATCTTAGCTATAGTTGAGCATACTGGGGCAGTACATGTTGCAGTAATAGATACACCTACATACTCAGGTTTAAACATCTTAACTGTATTCTTCAGAAGAACTAGGACCTCCCTAATACTATAGCTCTCAGTCAATGAATTCAAGTCTAGAATCTTTACTTTATGCCCGCGGTCTCTAAGTATTGCTGCCATACTGCATAACCCTAAAGGAGGGCTGACGAATCCGAACACAGTTCTATAAGCATCACCTTCATTCGGAGGGTTTATTAGGAGAATAGAGCTCATGGATTATCATCCCAGTTACATGTTGAGCCAGCCTATAATATAGCTTTCCTAGACATCAACACTTCTACCTATTCAATGGAGCCGTATCTAGAAAACTTCATAATGCCTTCACTTCTTAAGGGAAGGTTTATTTCGTAAATGACACATCACTATTGATATGCTGAGTTTCCCATTAATAGTTTTAAACTTTAAGGTTTATCCTGAAGTAATAGGAGAAAATGGTATCAAATTAGCAAAGTATGCCGAAGAAGTAGCCAATGAATATGGGGTAGGCATAGCTGTAGCTCCACCAGTAACTATGCTCAGTAGAGTTGTTAATTCAGCAAGCATCCCAGTCTTTGCACAGCATGTTGACCCGCATCTTCCAGGAAGCTGGACAGGAAGTATCACAGTAGAAATGATTAAGGAATGCGGGGTAGTCGGCTCAATAGTCAACCATTCAGAGAAAAGAGTATTCTTGGCAGATATTTCAACAGTGATTAAGAGGCTTAAGGAAAACGGCTTAATCTCACTACTCTGCACAGATACTGTTGATACGACTAGAGCTGGAGCAGCATTATGTCCAGATATACTTGCAATAGAGCCTCCGGAATTAATAGGTACAGGTATACCTGTCTCAAAAGCTAAGCCGGAGATAGTAGTAGACGCGGTAGATGTAGTTAAGAAGATTAATCCCTCAATACATATTCTATGTGGTGCAGGAATATCAGCTGGTGAGGATGTAGCTAAAGCAATCGAACTAGGAACGGAAGGGGTGCTTCTTTCCAGTGCGTATGTTAAAGCAAAAAACCCTAGGTCTATCCTATCATCAATGGCGGAGTCGGCCGTAAAAGCTTGGGAGAAAAATCAATCTTCTAGGTAGATGCTTACCCTTTCTCCTCTCGGATTAAAGGCGTGGATATCTTCAAGGCTCTGGTATGGTGGTGTCAAGATTAACATTACACTTCCAATAAAATTGTTTAAATCTTCAAGAGATGGGTAAGGATTCCCTGAAGGATGAGAATGAGCTAAACCGATTATGGTGAAATCTATTGGTAGAAGGTCGAATCTAAAAGATGTTGAAGATCCATCATGTTGAGATAGAGGAGCGAAGAGAACTTCATCTATCTTAACAAAATCTTTCTCCTTCTTACCTCTAAGTAACATGAGCATCTCTCGGGGATGAGTATTCCGAGCAATTTCAAGCAGAGTGTGAGCCACATTCTCCGCTATCACAACGTTCTTGGACACTGTAACTCATCTCAGAATGCTCCACACAGTTGATAGCCCAATGCTTATTAAAGTTACTCTCTGAGAAATTAATTTAAGTGAGCATAGAAAGATTAATAGCTTGCTTGTATCATAAGATAGCAGTTGAGAAAAATGGCTAGTGAGAACCAGCAAGTAACAAGCTTGGAGAAGTTTTCAAATTTTACAGAGTGGTTTGATCAACTCCTATTAAATGCAAAGATAGCTGATAATAGATTTCCTGTTAAAGGCTTCTTAGTATACTTAGAGAATGGAGCATATATTATGGAGAGGGTTAGGAGGATGCTGGAAGAGAAGCTTGAGAAGACTGGGCATAAACTGACACTTTTTCCACTTGTAACTACACAAGAACTCTTCGCGAAAGAAGCAGAGCATATCAAGGGGTTCTCTACAGAAGTCTTCACCATAGAGCAGAGGGGTGAGAAAGGTGCAGAACGTATATTAATTGTTAGACCAACTTCTGAAACTATAATGTATCCTATGTTTAAGCTTTGGATAAGAAGTCATGCTGACCTACCTCTTAAAGTTCATCAAAGCGTAAATGTTTATAGGTATGAGACAAAAGCTACTAGACCACTATACAGGGTTAGAGAGATCCCATGGAATGAAGCTCACACAGCACATGAATCTCCAAGTGATGCAGAAAGACAAGTTAGAGAAGCAATAGAGATCTACAGCCAAGTACTTAGGGAGATTGGGATTAGTTTTCTATTACTGAAGAGACCTGATTTTGATAAGTTTGCTGGAGCGGTTTATTCAATAGCTTTCGATAGCTGGAACCCGGATGGTAAAGTTAACCAAGTAGCAACAGTCCACAACCTAGGGAGAAACTTCTCAAAAGCATACGATATAACATTTGTGAAGAAGGATGGCTCAAGAGGATACGTTTACCAGTTATGCTATGGGTTTGGATATAGTAGGGTTTTAGCAGCTATAATCGCACAGCATGGTGATGATAGAGGGTTAGTACTTCCACCACCCGTAGCACCCATCCAGGTAGTAATAGTCCCAATATTGTTTAAAGGACAGGAGAAAGAAGTAATGGATTATGCAAATAAGATATTCGATGAATTAAAAGATAAATGGGGAACTGTTCTAGATGATAGAGAGGATGTTACACCCGGAGAGAAATTCTACTACTGGGAGATGATGGGTGTACCGGTAAGAATAGAAGTTGGGCCAAGAGAAGTAATTGAAGAAAAGGTAACCCTGACTCGGAGAGATACTCTAGAGAGAACTCAATGCAGTAGATTCGATGTCTCTAGAGAAGTGGAAAGGCTGATGGAGAGTTTAATGCAGAATCTAAGAGAGAGAAGTGAGAGAATGCTCTACCAATTGATTATTGATGCTAAAACGATGGAGGAAGCTTCCAAAGCCATAGATAACAAATGTATAGCAAGAATTGCATGGTGTGGCTCAATAGATTGTGCAGAGAAGATCAAAGAAAATGTAGGAGGAGAAGTTAGAGGAGAAAGGTACGACATAGCTGAGCATCCTGATAGACCATGTATAGCCTGTGGACAGGTAGCGAAGACAATAGTATACGTAGCAAGAGCATACTAATAAAAACCCTAAAATACTCTACAATCTTTCATTAAGATATGAAAGCATTAAAGATAAAGATAAGTGGTAAGGTTCTTAGAACCGGCTACAGGTGGTATATCGTAGATACAGTTAGAGAGAAAGACCTAGCAGGATATATTGAATTTACGCCGGAAGGAGGCTTACTACTTCATCTACAAGGTGAAGACAATCTCTTACAGGAAGCTATTGAGAAAATAAGAAGCCCTCCTCAACCAACAGTAATTAAAGAATTTAGTATTGAAGAAGTAAAACCTGACCCAAAGCTTAAAACATTCACGATAAAATATGGTACTATCGGTGATGAATTACATGAAGGATTTGGGCCAATACAGTGTGAATTAGAGTATTCCTTAAAGAGTGTACTGAACAGTATTGAAGACATAAAGAAATCAATAAATGAAATGAGTAAAAAGATAGACCAGCTATACGAGTCTTACATGAATATGGTTGAAGCATATATCAAATCTTCTGGAAAACAAGTTTAGCGATAATCTAGAGTACTTAACTCCTAACAACATAATTGTCCACTAAATACTTTTAGGGTTAGAATATAA
>Ga0185307_1002021_pt1 | contig 10782 bp, 14 predicted proteins | sample LHCtaG_FD_128010 | JGI IMG/M metagenome (GOLD analysis project Ga0185307, IMG submission 128010) | Hot spring microbial communities from Little Hot Creek, USA to study Microbial Dark Matter (Phase II) - LHC4sed_matched (SPADES... | ecosystem: Environmental > Aquatic > Thermal springs > Hot... | reverse complement strand
CCGCCTCCCTGAGGGGATCCCTCACCTCGACCCTTCGCCCCGTGGCCTCGTAGAGCTCCAGCCTGGGGCCGCAGGACGGACAGCAGGTGGTCTCGGCGTGGTAGCGGCGGTCCGAGGGATCCGTGTATTCCCCGAGGCAGGCAGGGCAGAGGGGGAAGTCCACCATGGAGGTCCTCTCCCTGTCGTAGGGGAGGTCGAAGATGACCGTGAAGCGTGGGCCGCAGTTCACGCAGGTGGTGAAGGGATACCCGAACCTCCTGTCGGCGGGGTCGAGCATCTCCCCGATGCACTCCGCGCAGACGGCCAGGTCGGGGGGAAGGATGGGAAGGCCGCCCATTCCCTCCTCCAGGCTCCTCCTCACCTCGAAGCCCTCGAACTCCCCCGTGGCCTCCGACCACCCCACCTCCACCTCCTCCACCCTGGAGAGGGGAGGGGCCTCCGCGCGCAGGGAGACCAGGAAGTCCTCCACCGCCTTCCTTTCGCCCTCCACCACCACCTGCACCCCGGCGTCCCCCAGGTTCCTCACGAAGCCCTTGAGGCCGTACCTGCGGGCCAGCCGGTACACGAAGGGGCGGAAGCCCACCCCCTGTACCCTTCCCCTCACCCTCACCTCAGCCCTGGCCTGGCCCATTTCCCTCCCTCAGGTACTCCTCCAGCACCCGCTCGGCCTCCCTGGCGAAGGAGGTGCGCAGCAGCCTCTCCACCCTCCCCACCGCCCCTTCCACCTCCGGATCGGGCCGGAGGCTCCCAAGCACCCGCACCCCCTCCCAGGAGGGCGGGAGCCCCTCCGAGAAGTTCTCCACCACCCCCACCACCCTGGCCCCCACTTCCCTGAGCCCCCTCACCATCCTCTCCACGCTCTCCCTGCACAGCCTGGAGGGGGTGGAGACCAGCAGGAACTCCGTCCTTCCGGCCACCCTGAGGAGCTCCAGCAGCTCGTCCCCGCTTCCGGGGGGCATGTCCACCACCAGGTGGTCCAGCTCCCCCCAGCGGGTGGAGGAGAGGAGATCTAGCAGGGAGGAGGAGATGCTTTCCTTCCTGAGGAGGAGGGGCCTTTCCCCGGAGAAGTGAACGACGGAGAGGAACCGCAGGCCGTGGACGGTGGCCGGGAGGATCCCCCTTTCCTCCCTTACTTCTCCCCTCCTCCCCAGGATGAGGTGGAGGGAGGGACTGTGGAAGTCCAGGTCCAGGAGGCCCGTCCGGTACCCTCTGCGGGAGAGGAGGAGGGCCAGGACGGCCGAGAGGAGGCTCTTCCCCACTCCCCCCTTGCTGCTGGCCACCGCCAGGATCCTGCGCACCTCCGAGAGCCTCCTCTCCGCCGCCGCCTCCCTGGGATCTATCTCTCCAGCTCCAGCCATTCTATCCTCACCCCCCTTCCCCCCGTTATCTCCAGGTCCACGCTTCCGCAGCGTGGGCACCTGAGGAAGAGGGGGAGGAGATCGGGGAGGAGGTGCAGGGCGTCCTCCTCCAGGCTCTCCCTGTCCGGGGACCACTCCGTCCCGCACCTCCTGCATCCCACCCTTCCCCTCTCCCTCTCCACCTCCATCTCCGCCCCCTCCAGGATGGTTCCACGGGAGAGCTCTCGGAGGGCCAGCCTGAGCATCTCCTCCTCCACCCCCCCGATCTCCCCCAGCCTTAGCCTGAAGCGGGTGATCCGCCTGGCCCCCTCCTCCCTCCCCCTCCTGAGCAGGGCCTCCACCACCCCCTCCGCCACCGCCCACTCGTGCATGCTCAGAGGGAGGAGGGGCCAACCTAAAATCTTTTTTCCCGGCCGGAGAGGGAAGGATGCTTGGCCGGAAGGGTGACGATGGCGCACGGGGCTGGGGGGACGGCCATGCGGGAGCTCCTGAGGGAGTTCATCGTGAAGGAGCTGGGGGGGAGCGGGGCGGAGGTCCCGCTGGAGGCCCTGGACGACTCCTCCGTGGTGGAGGGGATAGCCGTGCACTCGGACTCCTACACGGTGAAGCCCCTCTTCTTCCCCGGCGGGGACATAGGGAGGCTGGCGGTCTCGGGGACGGTGAACGACCTGGCCGTGATAGGGGCGAGGCCCCTCGCCCTGACCTGCGGCCTGATCCTGGAGGAGGGCTTCCCGCTGGAGGACCTGCGCAGGATCGTGAGGAGCGCCTCGGAGACCTGCAGGGAGGCGGGGGTGCACATTCTGGCTGGGGACACCAAGGTGATGGAGAGGGGGGCGCTGGACCAGCTGGTGATCAACACCTCGGGGGTGGGGGTGAGGAGCGAGGCGCTGGAGCGGAACCTGCAGGAGGTCAGGAAGTACAGGGAGGTGAGGAGCAGGTGGCTGCTGGACTCCAATCTGAGGCCGGGGGACAAGATCCTGATCTCCGGGACGGTGGGGGACCACGGGGTGGCCATCCTCTCCGCCCGGGAAGGGTACGGTTTTGAAACGGAGGTGAGGTCGGATGTGGCCCCCCTCAACGGCCTGATCCAGGAGGTGCTGGAGGTGGGAGGGGTGGTGGCCATGAAGGATCCCACCAGGGGAGGGCTGGCCAATGCCCTGAACGAGTGGAGCGAGAAGTCGGGGGTGGGCATCCTCCTCTACGAGGATAGGATACCCATCAGGGAGGGGGTGAGGGCGGCCTGCGAGATGCTGGGGGTGGATCCCCTGGAGATGGCCAACGAGGGGAAGGTGGTGGTGGGGGTGGTGGCGCAGAAGGCCGAGGAGGTGCTGGAGGCCCTCAGGGCCCACAGGCTGGGCAGGGAGGCCGAGCTCATAGGGGAGGTCACGGACGAGTTTGAGGGGGTGGTGATGGAGACCTCCCCGGGCGGCCGGAGGATCCTCCCTCCCCCCTACGGGGATCCCGTTCCCAGGATCTGCTAGAGGGCCGGCTCCAGGATCCTGTTATCCATTTTGGAGACCAGGGTGGCCCACTCGGGCATGAGGGACTTCCACTCCTCGCTCCCCAGGAAGTCCAGCCAGAACTCCTCCCTCTTCTCCCTGGTGGGGAAGGCCAGCATGTAGCAGACCTCCTCGGTCTCCACCACCCTCCACTCCCCCTCCAGCTCCACCACCTCCCGGTACCTAGTAATCCACTGCCCCATCGGCTCCCCCCTTCCCCTCAGCTTCTCCAGCCCCAGCGGCATGGCCTTCTCCCGGTAGAAGGAGAGGAACTCCTCCAGCTTCCCCGGTCTGAGGGTGTAGCTGCGCAGCTCGTAGATCAAATCATTCCCCCTGGCGGCTTGGCTGGCCCTATCCCCCTCCCGGCCAGCAGGCCTCCGTCTATCACCAGGGTGATGCCTGTCACGTAGGAGGCCTCGTCGGAGGCCAGGTACAGGGCCCCGTAGGCCGCATCCCAGGCCGTGCCCAGGCGCCCGAGCGGGATCATCCACTCCAGGATCCTCCTGCGCTCCTCCGTCATGATGGGGGCCACCATGGGGGTGTCCAGGAAGCCAGGGGCGATGCAGTTGACCCTGATGTTGTACTCCGCCAGCTCGATGGCCATGCTCCTGGTGAGGTTGATGATGGCGGCCTTGGTGGCGGAGTAGTTGGCGCTGGGATGCCCCGTCAGACCGGCGGCGGAGGAGGTGTTGATGATCACCCCTCCCCCTCCCCGGATCATGTGGGGAACGGCGTACTTGGACATGAGGAAGATACTCTTCAGGTTGGTGGTCACCACCGCGTCCCAGTCCTCCTCCGAGGTTTCCAGGATCCCGAAGGGGGTGGCTATCCCCACCACGTTGTGCAGGATGTCCAGCTTCCCGTAGGTGGAAACCGCCGTCTCCACGATCCTGCGGGCGTCCTCGGAGCGGGTGACGTCCCCCTGCACCACGATGCCCTCTCCCCCCCTCTCCTTTACCATCCTCAGGGTCTCCTCGGCCGCCCTCCTGCTGATGTCCGCACAGACCACCTTGGCCCCCTCCTGGGCGAAGAGGATGGAGGTGGCCCTCCCGATCCCTATCCCCGGCCCGCTGGAGCCGGCGCCGGCGATGAGGGCGACCTTCCCCTTTAGCCTCATCCCCCTACGAGAAACTGTACTCCCGTCATTTAAGTCTTCCCCACCGGGCCAAAAAGTTCCTCCCCCTTTTCCTGCTAGGCGAAGACCCTTCTGCAGTCTACTCGTCCGGCAAGATCCCGCTGAGGAAGCCTTTCTGGATGGGAGTTAGTGCTAAGCAATCAGCGTCTTCATCGGGTGGCGGAAAGCGAGGGCTTGATCCTCCTAATGGAAATTCGAGTAAACCGATATCGTTTAAAGGACCTCCAAGGGAGACCTCTCAGCCATACTTAGATCTAAAAGTCCACCCTCCTCCCCTCGTAGGCGTAGAGGAAGAGCCTCCTGCAGTCCGCCTCGTCCGGCACCCTCGGACTGGTGAAGATTCCCGTGCTTTGCATGGCCTTCCTCACCAGCTCCTCCAGCCTCCCCTCGAAGTCCTCCCTCCCTATCCCCAGCTCCCTTATGGAGAGGGGCTCCCCAAGCCCCCTCACGAAATCCCTTATCCAACCCAGCAGCCTCTCCGCGGTCTCCTCCAGGGAGGGGGTCTCCACCCCCGCCGCCCAGGCTATGTCCACCAGCCTCTCCTTCGTCACCTCCCTGGCGTACTCCATGCCGTACGGGAGGAAGAGCCCCACCGTCCTGCCGTGGGGGAGGTGGTAAACCGCCCCCAGCGAGTGCCCCATGGCGTGGATCAGCCCTATCTGGGAGTTGGAGAAGGCCATGCCCGCCATGGTGGCGGCCACGTGCATCTTCTCCCTGGCCTCCATATCGCTCCCGTTGGCGTAGGCCCTGGGGAGGTACCTGAAGGCCAGCCTGAGGGCCTGGAGGGCCAGGGCGTCGGAGAAGGGATTGCTCCACTGGGAAAGGTAGGCCTCCACCGCGTGGGCCACCACGTCCATTCCCGTGCTGGCGGTGAGGGAGGGGGACATCTTCGAGGCCAGCCTGGGGTCCACGATGGAGAGGTCGGGAAGGATCTCCCTGGAGGCCAGCTCCATCTTGAAGACCTCCTCCCTGCTGGTGATGACGGTGGCCCAGGTGGCGTCCGAGCCCGTGCCGCTGGTGGTGGGGATGCAGACCAGCCTGGCCTTCTTCCTGAGTCCCAGCTCCGTCATGGGGGTGATGTCCTCGATCCTGAGGTCGGGCCTCTCGTACATGACCCAGATGGCCTTGGCGGCGTCCATGCAGGATCCTCCCCCCAGGCCCACGAACCAATCGGGGGAGAATTCCCTGGCCCTCTCCGCCCCCTTCATGACGGTCTCCTTGGAGGGCTCGGGCTCCACCTCGTCGAAGACCAGCACCTCCATCCCGTTCTTCCTCAGGCGCTGGACCACCTCCTCCACGAAGCCTAGCTGCCTCATGGTGCGGTCCGTGACCACCATCGCCCTGCTTCCCTTCACGGTCTCCAGGGCGTCCAGCGCCTCCTCACCGAAGGCCACCTTGGGGGCCAGGAACCACCACAACTTAGTAACTTGACCCTTCCGGTTAAAAAGGGATGCGGCTCCTGGCCTGTTAGCGTGGTTTAAACAACCGATATAAGGGAGGAAGGAACAAAAGTATGGAGATGGCCGGAAAGAAGGAGGGAAAGAAGGTAGATCCTTTCTCCAAGAACCCGGCCCTCAAGGAGTTCATCAAAAGGGTGGCCGGGAGGCACGGTCTCCTCATCCTTTCCAAGCTCTGGGGGAAGCAGCTGACGGATGAGGAGCTAGCCAAGCTCACCCGCCTCAGGGTGAACCTGGTCAGGAAGATCCTCTACGACCTCTACGAGAGCAGGGTGGTCAACTACCACAGGCTGAGGAACGAGGACAACGGGTGGTACATCTACCGCTGGTACGTGCAGATAGACGGGGCGCTGGAGAACCTGCAGTCCATCCAGAGGGAGCTGCTGAGGAAGCTCGAGGAGAGGCTGGAGTACGAGCGCAGCCACATGTTCTTCGCCTGCAAGAACAACTGCCCGCGCCTGACCTTCGAGGAGGCCTCGGAGAGGGAGTTCAGGTGCCCCCACTGCGGCGAGCAGCTGAACTTCGTGGACAACAAGGAGATCATAGCCAGCCTGGAGGCCCAGATAGAGGTCCTGAGGCGTCAGTGGGGGGAAGGGCTTCAGGCCAACTCGTGAGGAGGCCCTCAACCTCCTTCGCCGGGCGGGCTGCCCGGAGGAGGTGGTGAGGCACTGTCTGGCGGTGGAGAGGAAGGCCCTGGAGCTGGCCCGGCGGGCCAGGGAAAGGGGGGTGAGGGTGGATCTGGAGCTGGTCAGCCTGGGCGCCCTCCTGCACGACGTGGGGAGATCGGTCACGCACGGGGTGGGGCACGGGGTGGAGGGGGGAAGGATCCTGAGGGAGGAGGGCCTTCCCGAGCTGGCCAGGTTCGCGGAGAACCACGTGGGGGCGGGGATACCCAGGGAGGAGGCGAAGGAGCTGGGCCTCCCCGACAGGGACTTCCTCCCCACCACCGTGGAGGAGAAGCTGGTGGCCTACGCCGACAAGCTGGTGGAGGGGGAGGGGGAGGTGGAGTTCGGGGAGATCCTGAGGAGGTTCGAGAGGGAACTGGGGCCAGATCACCCCGCCCTCTCCCGCCTGAGGAAGCTTCATGAGGAGGTGACGGGCATGACGGGGGGAGGGACGTGAGGTACAGGATAAGGAGCCTGAGGCTGGCCAGGCGGGGAAAGGCGGAGGTGGAGTGGGCGAAGGAGCACATGCCCGTGCTGGCGGAGATCAGGAGGGAGTTCTCCTCCTCCAAGCCCCTTAGGGGGCTGAGGGTGGGGGCGGCCCTGCACGTGGAGGCCAAGACCGCGGTCCTGGCCCTGACCCTGAAGGAGGGGGGGGCGGAGGTCTCCCTGGCCGGCTGCAACCCCCTCTCCACCAAGGATGAGGTGGCGGCGGCCCTGGTGAAGGAGGGGGTGAGGGTCTACGCCTGGAGGGGGGAGAGCCTCAGGGACTACTACCGGAACCTGAGGAGGGTGATAGCGGACCGCCCGCGGCTGGTGGTGGACGACGGGGGGGACCTGGTGGCGGAGCTACACTCCGGGGGAGGGGCGGAGGAGGTGAAGGGGGGATGCGAGGAGACCACCACGGGGGTCCAGCGACTCAGGGCGATGGAGAGGAGGGGTGAGCTCCGCTTCCCCGTCATAGCGGTGAACGACTCCCCCACCAAGCGCCTCTTCGACAACAGGTTCGGAACCGCCGAATCCACCCTTCAGGCCCTCATGTCCCTGACCAACCTCCAGATCGGGGGGAAGAGGGTGGTGGTGGTGGGCTACGGCCACGTGGGGAGGGGGATAGCCTCGAGGGCGAGGGGGCTTGGGGCGGTGGTAACGGTGGTGGAGACGGACCCCGTCAGGGCCCTGGAGGCGGCCATGGACGGCTTCCTGGTGAAGCCCCTGGAGGAGGCCTGCGAGGAGGGGGAGATCTTCATCACCGCCACCGGCAGCTTCCACGTGATAAGGGAGGAGCACCTCAGGAGGATGAAGGACGGGACCATCCTGTGCAACGCCGGCCACTTCAACGTGGAGATAGACCTGGAGGCCCTGCGCAGGCTCTCGGAGCGCAGGAGGCAGGTCCTGGAGGACGTGGAGGAGTTCAGGCTGAGGGATGGGAGGAGGCTTTACCTGCTGGCGGGGGGGAGGCTGGTGAACCTGGCCGGAAGCCGCTCCCTGGGCCATCCCATCGAGATCATGGACCTGAGCTTCTCCCTCCAGGCCCTGAGCCTGGCCTACCTGGCGGAGAATGCGGAGAGGCTGAGGCCGGGCGTGCACGAGGTCCCTCCCGAGATCGACAGGAGGGTGGCGGAGCTCAAGCTGAGGCTCTGGGGAATAAGGCTGGAGAGGCAAACGGAGGAGCAGAGGGAGTACCTGAGCTCCTGGCGGAGGGGAACCTAGAGGAGCTTGTACACCAGATCCTTCTCCCTGGCCCTCTGGACCACCTTCAGCCCCACCCGCTGGTTGGGCCCGGCCGACTGCACGTTCTGGTGCTCGATCTGCATGGACTCCACCACCTGCTGGAAGTTGGTGGTGGGCCCCTCGATGGAGATGCGGTCCCCCACCTTCAGCTCGTCCGAGAGGTTGACCACCGCCACCCCTATCCTGGTGAAGTAGTGCTCCACCCTTCCCACCAGTTTCTTCTCCATCGCCTCCCTTCGGCGCGGTTGCTTTTAACCCTACCGAACCCTACGCAGGAGGATGGAGCTGGAGGAGCTGGCGAGGAGGCTGGGTGAGCTCAAGGGGGTGCGGAGGAGGGGCTGGCTGGTGCGGGGAATACCGCCCGGGGAGGCGGAGGACGTGGCCCAGCACTCCTTCGAGGTCTGCTCCCTCTCCCTTCTCCTCTCGCTGGAGCTGGAGGGGAAGGGAAGGAGGCTGGACCTGGAGAAGGTGCTGGGCATGGCGACGGTGCACGACTGGCCCGAGGCACTGGTGGGGGACAGGCTGCCCTCCCCGGAGAAGAGGAGGGAGGAGGAGGAAGCGCTGGAGGGGATGGTGGGGGACAGGAGCTGGGGGGAGAGGGTGAAGGGGCTCTGGAGGGAGTACGCGGAGGGGAGGACGGCGGAGGCCAGGCTGGTGCACCTCTGCGACGCCCTGTCCATCCTGCTGCAGTGCCTGAGGTACGGGAGGGGAAGGGTTCCGCCCGGACTCGAAGACCTGTGGAGGGAGGTCAGGGAGAGGGTCGGCTCCCTCCTCTCCGGCTTCCCCGAGCTTTCCGGCCTCCTCTCCTGGCTGGAGGGCTAGGCAGGAGGTTCCCGTACCTCCTCTTCACGAGCTCCTCCAGCCCCTCGGTGGAGAGGTCCGGAAGGGGGAGGCGCGGGGGAGGGGGGCGTCCGAGGGAGAGGAGCCTTCCGGCCAGCGGGAGGTACAAGAGAAGCAGGCAGACGGTGGCGGGACCGGGAAGGTTCAGGAGCTCCCCGGTGGCCAGGGTGGAGAGGGAGACGGAGAGGCCGGAGAGGAGGGTGAGGAGGAGGGCCCTTCCCCTCCTCCGCCTGTAGTAGAGCACGGCCCCTCCCCTCAGGCCCAGGAGCATGGCCTCCAGCCCCAGGAAGGGGGAGCCCAGGAGCAGGAGGAGGTGAAGGGCGTTCATCCCCTCCCCCTGGAGGGGCAGGACCTGAGGGGGCATTGCCCGCACCTGGGACGCCTGGGGAGGCAGATCTCCCTGCCGAAGAGCACCAGCCCCCGGTTGACCAGGTACCACTTGTCCCTGGGGAGGATGCTCTCCAGCACCTCCTTGACCCTTTCGGGATCCGCCCCCTCCTCCACCAGCCCTAGCCTCTTGCTTATCCGGTTGACGTGGGTGTCCACCGCCACGGCGGGCTTTCCCAGCCCGTAGCACAGGACCACGTCGGCGGTCTTGGGGCCCACCCCCGGGAGCCCCATGAGCTCTTCCCTGCTGGCCGGTACCTTCCCCCCGTACCTCCGCAGGAGGAGCCTGGCCGTCTCCTTGAGGTTCCTGGCCTTCTGCCCCGCCAGCCCCACCCCCCTGATGAGCCTCCTGATCCTGGGCAGGGGAAGGGAGGAGAGCTTCTCTGGGGTGGGGGCCACGGAGAGGAGGGCCCTGGCCGCCCTCTCCGTGTTCTCCTCCCTGGTGCGCTGGGAGAGGATGCAGGCCACCAGCACCTGGAAGGGACCGGAGTACCGCTCCTCCCTCACCCTCTCCCCGTACCTCTCCTCCAGCATCCTCAGCAGTTCCTCCCCTACCTTCCCAGCAGCTCGCATATCCGCTTGGCCAGGGCGTGGTAGCACATGTCCACCCCCGCCTTCCCCGTCACCACGTTCAGCACGTAGTCCCTGCAGCTGCACATGGAGCGCACCACCTCGTACTCGTCCGTCTCCCCCTTCACGAACCACCTTCCCCCCCTCCTCACCACCCTCCCCTCCCTCACCGCCTTCAGGGCGTTCTCCCCCCTCCTCCCGTATAGCTCCACCACCTCCCTCTCCAGCTCGGGCGTGAGCCTCCCCTCCTCCCTGAGCCTGGAGAAGAGCTCCTCCCTGCGCCTGACGAACTCCTCCCCCGGCCCCCGGCGGGAGGACCTCACCACCCCCTCCACCCTCACCCTCTCCCCCGCCCTCACCCCCTCCAGCCTGGAGGGGTCCCCCCTCACCCTCCCCACCACGTTCACGGGGCTGTAGGCCACGGGCCTGTCCCCGCGGCTGGCGGGGGTGGGGCCGAAGAAGAGACAGAGGCACCTGCCTTCGGGCCAGTAGGCCACCTCCCCCACCTCCACCTCCCTCCTGGCGTTCTCCTCCCCCACCTCCACCGGAACCTCGAAGTAGATCTCCTTCCCCCATCTCCTCGCCTTCCCCGTGAGGGGGAGGGCCTTCCACAGGGCTTCCACCGTTAGGGGGTTCTCCCCCGTCAGCTCCACCTCCACCTCCACCCCCGATTCCGTGAGGATCCTGAGCATTCGCATTTCCCTCCTCCTGGGAGAGACCTGAAAAAGTTTATTTGGGTCGGGGGGGAAGAGAGCGGATGGATCCGGTGCTCCTCCTGGTCTTCCTTTCGGTCCTGGCCACCTTCCTGTACCTTCTGTACGCCGTCAGGAAGGTGCTGGGGGAGGAGGAGGGAACCGAGAGGATGAGGGAGATAGCGGGCTACATCAGGGAGGGGGCGGGGGCATACATGAGAAGGCAGTACACCCTCATCTCGGCGGTGGTGGTGGCGGTGGCCCTGTTTCTCCTCGCCTTCAACGCTAGGCTGGCCCTGGCCTACCTGGTGGGGGCGGCCTGCTCCTCCCTCACGGGCTTCGTGGGGCTCAACATCGCCATCCGGAGCAACGCCAGGACCGCCCACGCCGCCCGCAGGGGGGGAGTGGGGGGGGCCCTCTCCCTGGCCTTCAAGGGGGGAAGCGTGCTGGG
>Ga0185307_1002020_pt1 | contig 10789 bp, 9 predicted proteins | sample LHCtaG_FD_128010 | JGI IMG/M metagenome (GOLD analysis project Ga0185307, IMG submission 128010) | Hot spring microbial communities from Little Hot Creek, USA to study Microbial Dark Matter (Phase II) - LHC4sed_matched (SPADES... | ecosystem: Environmental > Aquatic > Thermal springs > Hot... | reverse complement strand
ATGTTATCTATAATTGTAATTGTAGCTGCACGGGCTGTTCTCGAGAGTGGATTTAAGTCTATAGCTATAACAGTCTTACCTATTTTTCTTAACGCTTCAGTTCTATCACCATCTTCAAGAGGAACTAGTACAACATCTGCTATTAGTATTCCACGAGGACTAACCCTTCTCCTCTCACTAAAGAGCTCTGGTATAGTAGCTGAAGAGTCTTCACCAACACCTAAAACTTCATCAGCACCGTGCTCTCTAAGCCACATGGCAATAGCCTCTTCTCGCTCACGGGTTCTATAAAATAAATTCACTTCTATCTTAGCATTAACCTCCTTAGCGAGCTTAACTACCTCGCTGGGTACGAGAGCAGCTGTATTACCGTTTACTGATATAACAGGGTACTTAGCTAAGAGTAAAGTGGCTACAGCTGCTTCAATAGCTCTTATTGCAAATGGCTGTGTTGACTCCCCTATGAGGTAGTCAAAACACTCGCCACGACCGTGGGCTATAAGCCCCTCTAGTGCTACTAGTCCTCGTTTAAACCCCTCAACTATTTTTTCTCTAATTAGTAAACTAGTTCTTCTTGGATGATTTGGTGGAATCCACAATGTGGACACCAATTGGCGATATAGTCGAGTAGTAGGCTTTTAATCTTCTAGCTCTTAGCTCTGAGATTAGCTCGTCAATAAATTCTTTCTCACACCATATAACTAGTGCTGACTTCTTTAAATAGTAGTCTATAATTCCCCTTAGATCTCTTAGTATTTCTCTTACTCTATTATAATTAAAGAGTCTACTAGTAAAGAGCCTTGAAGACTCAAAAAATACTTCTAAGTCCTGGGCTTCTAGAACTCTCTCTAGTAGTTCCTCACTTTCTACTAAAAGCTCTCTACTCATTCTCGAAAGCATTTGACTAGTAGACTCTCCAATACCCAGCTCTACTAGCACTAGATCTATTCTACTCTTAATCGGTATCTTATATGCAATACCAATACCGGGGGCTCCAGGCTTAGTTCTCACTATGAAACCCCCCATATACTCTGCTATAACGTCTCCAAGACCAGTTCTATACTTAACTTCAAGTATGTGAGCATGTTGTAGTGCTCTTAGTAGAGGCTTACTAGTTGCACTATAGGCTATTAGGCTGTGTGATATTAATAATGCAGCTGAGAGTCCAAAACCAGACCCGAGATTAAAGTGAGAATTACTACGAACACCTGTATTAACTCCAAGATCTCTACAAGTTTCTAAGGCCTGGTCTATTAAGACTTCTCTATTATTGAGAGTAATATTACACTTAGATGTTTCTTCAGCTATAAGGTAACTAGTTACAGTTAAACCTACACCTCTACTTCCAGTTTCAAGGTAGCTACTAGTATAGTGTGGTATCCATATCCCAGAGATGTGTAGTGGCACGTAGATTTTAAGTGTCAAGATTAGATACCACTATAACAAGTACTTCTCTAAGATGAGTGGTAGAAACTTCCAGCCATGCTCAACTACACCAAGAGATCCCTGTGCACACTCTCTCTCAGTAAACCTAGTAACATTATCTGCTAATATATCTGGCGTATAGAGTGCTACAGGTACCGGGTCATCTGTGTGTGCTTTCTTGCTTGGGGGTGTTGCATGATCTGCTGTTACTAAGAGCGCGTATTTTTCTCTTACGGATTCAACTAGTGACTGTACATAGTACTTATCTATTTCCTCGATTTTCCTCTTCTTCAACTCCATATTTCCATCGTGCCCTGGCTCATCAGGCCCTTTTAAATGCACGTAGACTATATTGTGGTCGCGGAGAGCTTGTAGTGTAGCTTCAAGTCTCTCCTCATAGTCTACTTGCGGATTCCCAGTAGGCGGATTTAATACTAGGGTGTCAGCTCCAAAAGCCCTGCCAATGCCTATTTCAACTGGCATTTCAGCTAGAACAGCAAATTTGCACTTATACTTTTCTGAAAGGGGTTGAGCTCTAGGTGGCTCTCCACCAGCATCTCTAAGTAGTAGTGCATTTGCTGGTAAAAGTCCTCGTCTAGCCCTCTCTATGTTAATAGGGTGTTCTGTTAGGATCTTGAGGGCTTTGTTAAAAAACATGTTTGCAAGTCTAGCAGTAATTTCTGCTTCACGTGTCTCTACTAGCGGTCTTATATCCTTTACAAAAGGCTCAGGTCTCTCAACAGCAATACTTACAAACCCCTTTTTCTCGTATGCTGGATCGTTATTGCTAACTAGTGGTGAAAGCCTATGACTTCTACTACCAATAATCACGACGGCTCTGTGACCAATAGTTGCCACTACTCTGGCGTATCCATCATACTCGCCGAGTTCTAAGTTATTTATAGCTTCTGCAAGCTCTCGAGCCTCTTCAATGCCTATGTCTCTACCAGCTCTCCTATCAATAATTCTCCTAGTAGCAGGATCTACTGTGGCAAAGTTAGCTCTAAAAGCTACTTCAAAACTCCACTTCAACTCTAAGCCAGCTCCAAGAGCTTCTAAAACACCTCTACCAGGGTACACTTCGTGGGGATCGTAGCCTAGTAGAGATATAACAGCCTCATCACTTTCAGGAGCAACACCCCTACTCACAGGGTAAAGTAGCCCACAAACACCTCTACTTGCAACCCAGTCAAGTCCAGGCTTCACGCTTATCTCGAGAGTTGTTACAGGATCTTTGAGACTATCAGCCATGCCATCTATAACTAGGTAAACTAACTTATATCTCACCCCACACACCCACACTCTATAAAAACTTTACACGAAATTAAAACATCTCGCTTAGCTGTGAGGACTGGAGCTAGAACGCTATTTTACTTAGTGCTATCTATTTAAATCTGTAATCAATTCCCCTCATAGTATTAGTTCAAATACAGTTTAGGTTTTCGAGGAACACTACTACACACTTTAAGCCACGCATATGACTTATTGAGGCTAGACTACTGGAATCTGTGTGTTAGAGTCTCTTTGAGAGTACTTATATCAATCTTAGATAATACTGTGACAAAGAGCTCTACTAGCGGGCTGACCTCAGCTTCAACTAAGTGACCAGCATATGTAGTGGGAGTTTCTTTACTACTATTTACAACTCCTAGTGTAACATGTACGTGTGTGTGGTATTTCTCTCCAGTCCAAAGTACTGAGCCTACTATTGAAGCAGCCTCTACAGCACTCCTACTAGGAGCGGTAATTTCAATTACAGTATAGCCTTGAGGTTCTCTGAAAAAGCCTATTTTCGCCCATTTAAATCCTCCTAGACCATAGAAAACTAGAAAATCCGCTCTTAAATCCTCTGCGAGCTTAACTAGAATATCTGGGATCTTCTCACCTGGATCGAGTTTAGCGATGTAAAGTTCTCCAATACCAATTTTACTCCGCCTCACCGCGAGACCCCTCTATGTCAAATTATGTATTAGGCTGTGTCTATCTAAATAAACTTCGCTCATTATTAGTGTAGACTAGGAGTGAGTGGTCTTTAGAGTATAGGTGTCTTTGTGAGTTCTATTATTGCTGTTGATGTTGGTGGTACTTTTACAGACTTCGTGGCTCTTGATGAGCGGGGGGATATTAAGGCTCTAAAATTGCTCTCAACGCCGAGAAAACTGGAAAAAGCTGTTATTGAGGGTTTAGAGAAGTTTAGTTTTAGAGAAGTAATACACGCTTCTACCATAGGGACAAATGCATTACTAGGTCAAGTAGGCCTCGAAATTCCAAGAGTAGCTCTTTTTACAACTAGAGGTTTCAGGGATATTGTTGAGATTGGGAGGCAGAATAGACCTAGACTCTACGACCTTTACTTTGAGAAACCAAGGATACTAGTACCTAGAGAATTAAGGTTTGAAGTAGATGAGAGAACACTACACACTGGTGAGGTGGTTAAGAGAGTTAGATTAGAGGAGGTAGAGAAACTTGCTGAGAAAGCTGTTTCTATGGGTGTAATTAGCGTTGCAGTCTCGTTTCTACACTCATATGCTAATCCCGAGAACGAGGTTATTGCAGGAGAGGTGTTGAAAAAGAAGTTTAAATATGTGACGCTCTCACATGAAACTGCGTGGGAGCCTAGAGAATATGAGAGAACCAGTACAGCTGTCGTGAATGCTGTTTTAATGCCTATTGTAAGTAACTACCTTGAAAAACTCGAAAAGTACGTGGAGAGTCGCAGTGCTAGTATTTACACAATGACTAGTTCAGGCGGACTCATAACAGTAGAAGAGGCTGTTAAGAGGCCTGTTCAGCTCGTGGAATCAGGTCCTGCCGGTGGTGTTGTGGCAGTAGCGGAGTTAGCCAAGTTACTAGGTCTTAGGAGAGTGATTTCTCTAGATATGGGTGGTACTACTGCCAAGGCGGCCACGGTAGTAGACTACGAAATACAGTTAACAACCGAGTACGAAGTTGGCGGAGAGGTACACTATGGGAGGGTCGTGAAGGGTTCGGGTTATCCTGTCAGGTATCCATTTGTAGACATCTCAGAGGTCTCGGCTGGTGGTGGTACAATTATATGGCGAGATGAGGCTGGGGCTCTAAGAGTTGGGCCTATTAGTGCAGGTGCAGATCCCGGCCCTGTGTGTTATGGTAGAGGTGGTGTACAGCCAACTATTACAGACGCTAACCTAGTTCTCGGCAGGATACCGGCAAGCCTCTTGGGAGGTACTATGCTACTCGACGAGAAAAAGGCTTTAGACGCGTTGAGGATGCTTGGAGACCCCTACGAGGTGGCTAGTACAGCTATTGAAATAGTAAATCTCATAATGGCGAGGGGTATTAGACTAATAACTGTTGAGCGTGGTCTTGACCCGAGAGACTTTGTACTTGTAGCTTTTGGTGGCGCTGGACCTCAACACGCAGTTCTCCTAGCTGAAGAGCTGGGCATTGAGAGAGTAGTTATTCCACCATTACCAGGAGTTTTCACAGCACTCGGCATGTTAATGGCTGATTTTAAATTTGAGGCGCGAAAAGCATATCCCAGAGACCCTGAAGAGGCGTTTAGCGAGCTTGAGAGTAAATTTACAAGTCTAAAACCAGACTACTATATTAGATATGCTGATGTGAGGTATAAGGGTCAGGGTTGGGAGTTAACAGTTCCAGCTAGTAAACCAGTAACAATAGAATCTATTAGGAGGATTTTCGAGGAGAAACACGTAGCTATGTATGGATTTAAGCTTCCAAGAGAAATAGAGGTAGTAGTTGTAAGAGTATTTGCTATTAAGAGGAGAATTAAACCTACTCTAAAACACCCTCCACTCGAAGGCTCTCCAGAAAGCTCAGAGAAAGACGTGTTTTTTAACGGGTGGATGAAAGCTTCCGTGTATAAGAGGGACCAATTACCACTGGGCTACAAGATCAGAGGTCCTGCAATCATAGTCGAAGACTATTCTACTATAATTATTCCACCAAGGTGGGAAGCGGTTGTTGAGAAGTTTGGTGTTTTAGAGGTGAAAAAGTGAGCTGGGAGATCATTTATAAGGCTACTGAATATATTGCTGAGGAAATAGGTGTAACGCTGAAAAAGTCGTCTTTCTCACCAAATATTAGAGAGAGAATGGATTTTAGCGTAGCAGTCATAGACCCTGAGGGCAGAATTGTAGCTCAAGCTGAGCACATACCAGTACATCTAGGCTCTTTTCACATTGGCGTGAAGAATCTCATAGAGTACCTCTCTGAGGAGTATGTTGACCTTGTAAGTGGCGACATTATTATCACTAATGACCCTTATATAACTGGAACACACCTCAACGATGTAATGGCTCTCTCACCAGTTTACTACGAAAATAGGCTTGTAGCCTATATTGCTACTAAAGCACACTACGTAGATGTTGGTGGACCTGCGCCAGCCTCATTGAACCCGTACGCAAAGACCCTTTACGAGGAGGGTATTGTAATACCACCAGTGAAGCTCGTGAAGAGAGGTGAACTAGATAGAGAGATCTTGAGCATTATACTCTCAAATTTCAAAACACCAGACTACGCTATCGGAGATATTAATGCACAAATAGCAGCTCAACGTACTGGCGAGGCACGAGTAAGAGAGCTTTTTAATAAATACAGTGGTGTTCTCAGAGCATGGGAGAAGGCTATTGAACATGGACGTAGACTAGTAGAGCTCGAGTACGAGAAGTGGCCGCGTGGAGTATACGAGGGAGAGGATTATCTTGACTGGAGAGATAAGATTTATAGAATTAGAGTTAAACTAGAGATCTCTAGTAGTATATTAGCGGATTTTGAAGGTACTAGTAGTCAAGTCGAAGAACCCGTAAACGCTGTTCTAGGAGTGACGTTTGCAGCTACATCTTTTAGTATAAGGTGCATGCTAAGCAGAGAGATACCGACTAATCACGGCTTTTACTCCACTATAGCTATAAAGGCTCCTCTAGGCACGCTAGTTAACCCTATAAAACCAGCACCTGTAGGTGCAGGTAATCTCGAGACCTCGAATAGGATTGTAGATGTGATATTTCTGGCTCTCTCAAAAGCTCTGCCTGGTAGAGTTCCAGCAGCAGCTTCCGGTACTATGATGAATCTAATGATTGGTGGTGTTTATAGTGGTAAGTACTGGTCATACTACGAGACTATCGGTGGAGGCACAGGCGCGAGGCCTTTCAAGGACGGTGTTTCAGGTGTTCACGTAAACATGACAAATACTCTCAATACTCCTATTGAGATAGCTGAGAGAGAGTTTCCAGTACTATTTACTGCTTATAGAATTAGAGAGGGGAGTGGTGGTCGAGGTAGATTTAGAGGTGGTGATGGCATTGTGAGATCAATGAGAGTACTTACATCAGCAACGCTCTCTATTATAGCTTCAAGGTTTAAGACAAGACCATGGGGGCTTGAAGGTGGGGAACCTGGTTTGCCTGCGAAGGTCTATGTGAAGAGAGCTAGGGGTTATATTGAGGAAATAGGCTCTCAGACTATAGATTTGGACCCCGCCGACGAGATTATTATTGAGACACCTGGTGGAGGCGGCTATGGTTCTTTAAAAACATAGTTTTAACCTGGAATTTAAAGAACAGACTATTCATTAATATTTAGCCATTAATATCTAGTAGTTTAGTGCTTGTCCTAAATCCTCTAATATATCATTTACATCTTCAAGCCCTACTGATAGTCTCACCAGGTTCTCTGTTATTCCGAGTTTCTGCCTATGTTCTGGTTCAATAAATTGCGAACCTGCCTTAATCGGTATTACTATGAGAGACTCTGTGCCGCCTAAACTAGGAGATCTTTTAATAACTTTAAGTCTCTTTACAAAATTGATTACATCAATGTAAGAGCCTTTAATCTTAAAACTAACTACTCCGCCGAAAAGAGGTTTTTCAAATAGTTTTCTTGCCACACTGTAATAGGGGCTTTTTGAGAGTCCTGGATATAATACCTCTTCTATTTTTGAGTGTTCAGCTAAATACTCAGCTACAGCCTTAGCGTTATTGCTATGTTTCTCGAATCTGATTTCAAGAGTCTTAGTCCCCCTCATGATCATATAGGCTTCAAAGGGTTGTAGGATTCCTCCTAGTAATCTACGCCACTCCCACAACTCAACAATATCTTTCTTATACCCGGCTATAACTCCTCCAACTACGTCGTTGTGACCCCCAAAGTACTTTGTCATGCTGTGAACTACGAGTTTAGCTTTATATTTCACAGGCTTTAAGATCACGGGTGTTGTGAACGTGTTGTCAACTACGAGGACTTTCTCCTCGAGATCTAAGCTCTTAGAGAGGTGTTCGAGATCTATTACTTTATTCGTGGGATTTGTCATTGCTTCAATAAAGACCATAGATGTGTTCTTGTCTATGGCCTCAATAATAGCCTCTGCAGATGGCCACACTTTTACCACTTTAATGTTCATTTTCGAGATTAAGTGATTGAGGAGCACAAATACAGAGCTGTAAAGTTCCATTGGCACTACTACTTTATCGCCTGGTTTCAAGTAGTAAAGAAATAGTGTTGAGATAGCAGACATACCACTATTAAATGCAAGCGCATCCTCTGTGCACTCTAGTTTACCAATAATTCTTTCAAGAGTTCTAGTAGTAGGGTTTTCTTCTCTACCATATTTTAAACTAGTACCTCTATCTGTAAACTCAGCTAGTTTAAGCTCTTGATCCACATACTCGTAAACAACACTCACATATATTGGAGGAATATGAGAGCCGTAAACATCTTTATGTTCATGCCCATGGATAGCTATTGTAGAAAACCCCCTCATAACTTCACACCAAGCACACTTAGTCTGAGACTGTTTAAATAGCATTTAGATAAGATTTTAAAATAGTTAATACATGCTAGTAAGTTTTTAAACCTCTCTATATTCTAAGGAAATATATTAAGACACTCGACATCGGTGATAATATGTTCCCTATGTAGCGACTAAGAAGAGAGTTGTAGTAAAAGCACCTGCGTCAATAGCTAATTTTGGCTCTGGCTTCGATGTAGTTGCAGCTGCTATTGAGGGCTTTTATGACATTATTGAGGTCTCTTTAAACCCCGGGGCTGGCAGGATACTTGTTAATTCTTACGGGTTTAATGTGCCATCAGGAGAGGAGAATGTAGCATATCACGTAGCTAAAGGTTTTCTTGATAAATTCTCAGTAAGGGAGTATGATGTTTACGTGACTGTAAAGAAAGGTATACCGCCATCACGTGGACTTGGAAGTTCTGGTGCCACAAGTATTGCTACTGCGTATGCACTAAATGCTTTATTTAACACTAACTTAGATGAGAGAGAATTGTTGTATTTAGCAGGTATAGGTGAGGCATTCACTGCCGGCTCTCCTCACTATGATAACGTAGCTGCAAGTCTCTTTGGAGGATTTGTAATACTCGACTTAACAAGGAATTTAGTATTCAGATATGTTCCTAGAAAGAAAATTCCTATAGCCCTCATAATTCCGGAGATCTCACAAGTAGCCTATAAGAAAACCGCCTACGCACGATCTCTACTACCAAGTCAAATAAATCTCGAAACCCATGTAAAACAATCCTCATCACTAGCAAAGCTCATTTACGGTATTCTAACAGAAGATCTAAGAGTACTAGGTGAGGCAGCTTCAACCGATTACATAGTAGAACCTTCACGAGCTAAGATGATACCATTTTACAGTGACATTAAGAAGATTGCTCTAGACGAGGGTGCTTATGGTGTCAATATTAGTGGTGCAGGACCCTCAGTATTTATACTGCACGAAGACGTAGAGAGTCTAGTAAGGATAGCAGAGAAAATTAAAAGTTATCTACTTATGCACGGAGTAAAAGTACATGTTCATAGTTCTTTTATTTCACAAAAAGGTATAGAGTTAATAGAGATAGAGCATACAACTTAAGGAGTAGTAAGTGTAAGTAGAGTTTTTAGAGGGTTCTTTTATGATTCACGAAAAATATGTATATTTATTCTGATCGACTCTGAATACTCTTAACGATCTCCATAACTAGCTCGTGTGCTTTTCTCAGTAACTCTTGATCTAAATCGTGTACTAAGTGTAAAGGTGGATAACCTGCTTTAAGATCTCTCCACTTCATAAGCTCTCTTACAGCTTCTTGCATTTCTGTGGTAAGTTTGCTGAGTGTTTTACGTAACTGATCTAATTGATATTGAAGCTTAAGAGCTCTACTGTAATTACCTTCTTTAACAGCTTTATAGAGAGCTACTGTTGCTTCTGGTACTAAGTTTGAAATTCCAGATATATTAGCTGGAGCTCCAATTACAAATGTATAGAATAGAAGACTGTCGCCAGCACCTGCTATGAAGTACTTTTCTCCAAATCTATTGACGTATTCTAGTAGCTGAGATATATCTCTACTAGTATCTTTAATTCCTATAACACTCTTGACACGGTTAACTATGAGCTGGAAATCATCTGGTGTAATATTATAACCCTGACGTTCAGGGATATTATAAATTAAAATATTAAGTTCTGTTTTAGAAGCTATGTACTCGTAATAGTCAACAAGGCCCTTCCTAGAAGGTTTGTGGTATATTGGACCAATTACACTTGCTTCTTTATAGCCAAGATCGCGAGCTCTTAAACCCAATTCTATAACAGTATCATGTGAGGTACTGCCAATATGTGGTAGTAAGTACATATTTGAAGGAGCATACTCTAATGCTTTTTCAAAAACTTTTAATCTCAATGTGTGTGGAAGTACTAGTCCCTCACCGTAAGTTCCAGTTAAATAAAGCCCTACAACACCATTCTTATACTGAAACTCTATAAGCTCTTTTAAGCAATCACTACAGAGTTCTCCATTCTTATTTAAAGGTGTAATAAGAGCTGTTATAATTCCCTCAATCCTCACGTAGACACCAATTCTTGTAATAAATGCTAATAGTTTAAAATAATTCCATGTAGAAATAGATAGTTCTGAAGTGAGTGTAAGGTGTATATATTAATATGAAGAGTGCTGAGAAGATTTACACGTTTCAAGTAGATTAATAATTTTACTCTTTAAGTCTGCAATATCAATCCCGAGAATAATAGCACCAGAGATCCCTCTAAAAGCCTCTTCAATACATACTTTACTATTACATTCTTTAAGTTTACTCTCTAATTCCCCAATAGACTCCTCAGGATACGCGAAGAAATCCCCTGAAATAATTAAGTCTAAGATTTCGCAATTATCACTAAGAATTACATCTAATTTTACTGTTTTCGTGTGGCGTATTACTAATGACATCGACTTCACAAGATCACCTCTTGAATATCCACTCAAAACTCTTATATTTAATTACAAGCTCATCTGCTACTCTGAACTCTCTCTCAGAGAGCTCTTCATAATAAATCTCGGCGTTAAGAGCTTTCGAGAAGCCTTC
>Ga0185307_1002019_pt1 | contig 10791 bp, 7 predicted proteins | sample LHCtaG_FD_128010 | JGI IMG/M metagenome (GOLD analysis project Ga0185307, IMG submission 128010) | Hot spring microbial communities from Little Hot Creek, USA to study Microbial Dark Matter (Phase II) - LHC4sed_matched (SPADES... | ecosystem: Environmental > Aquatic > Thermal springs > Hot... | reverse complement strand
CTTCACGTTGTGGATGAAAGGATCTGGAATTTCTACAGAAGGTTTATAGATGACTTGAGGGAGATTTGATTGTCAGTTTTTCTCCCCTTCCATGCGTATGAATAGAAGTTGTCTTAGTCTGACCGGGACCTGATTCTGTAGTGTTAACTGCATCCCTATCAGCCCAGCTACAGCATATCCGGATTCTCCGTCCTTTTCGAGTTTTTCCGGAAGAGCTGAAAAGGAAAAGAAAGGAGATAGAGGAATTAAAAGCCAGGCTTGAAGAGCTGGAAAAAATTGTTCAATTTGGGGAGACCAGTTTCATATCGGTCAAATAGACTGTAATTAGTTTAGTATTTTCTTGGCCTCATCGACGTTACCCCCTCTTAATGCATTTATTAGATTGTAAATCTTCGAGGTCGAGCACTTTTACATTCGAGAGAGACTTGGAGGGCGAACCTCTAAGAAAATTTGCTGATTGTAAGTTTTTGAAACGGCTCAAAAATCGAAAAATTTAATTCTTAAAAAAGAAAAATTAGAGAGGATATGCCCGAATTCCTTCACCTGTTTGCGGAACAGATCAGGACTTTGCCCATCAAGGATGTATTCGAGTCCTCGGTTGATCTTTCTATTTATTTTGAGAAAAACTGGGTAAAAACGGATTTAAATTCGAAAAAAGCTCTTTTTGAAGTTCTGGCTATAGACAGCAGTTCTCAGCAGAAGCAACTTCCTTGGGAAGGGATTTTTTACGTTTTGAGAGCTTTAGGGATAAGCAAAGGTAAGAGATATATGGATCTAGTTAGCGGTGTTGATTTCTCATCCGACGCGACACAGGAACATTATTTTCTGGGCAGAAAGAGAGAGTGGATCGAGCACAGAGTCGCCCTGAAGGCGCTAGATGATGGATTTTCCGGCTGCATACTTTTGGATGGCTCGATATACGGAAGAGAGGTTCATCTCCCTATAGAAACTGGATTTTCCAATGAGAGAGACTTCATGATCGAGTACTTCAGAACCTTTCTGGACTTCATGGATACCTGCATGGAGAGGGATATTTGCCTAGTTGGACTTAGCAAGGAGAGCAGAAGCTCATTTTTCCGCGAGTTCCTGCTTCTAAATTTAGCTCTTGAAATAAAAGACGAGCTGGGACTTAGTGAAGCTGAGATCGTAAAAATGTTTTCGGAAATCTTGGATCACAGTTACAGTACGCTTGGAAAGATCAAAAGCATGAAGAATGAGAAATTGAGGATTCTGGTGGGAGAGCTACTTTCAAGAAAGCCGGACTTTGCACTAATACTAAAGCATGCGGAGAGTCCGGGCTACACGGTACCATTGCTCCTAGGAACTTCTGTAAGATGGAGAAGGGGAGTGGCTCAGATCTTGAGAGATCCAGAGGGGTTTTTAAAATCTAGGTTTCCGATTTGTGTCCAGAGTGAGCAATTCGTCGATGAAGCAATAGAAGTTATTACAAGAATTCCAGAAATGCCTGCGGTAGTCTCTTTCCACGTTCTCCCTTCGCTGTTAGACACCCCGATAAGAGTTGACGTTCCTGCATGGTGTCTTGGATTGAAAAAGAAGTTACTAGACGTAGAATGGCCTGAAAGGGCGAATGTTGACGTTGAAAGTATATTGGATATAATCTCTGCAGGATACTGCGGTCCTGAAAATTACAACCTCTGGCTTAAAGCTGCTCACGATTGCGTTAAACTCCCTTCAGACGTTTTTGAGAATCTTTACCTTAACAGGATTATGGATATTCTTGGTTCTTACAAGAAGGTGAGGAGGGGAAGGTATGGAAAATTTTAGGATCGGGTATGTTGTCGGGGAGGCAAATCCGGCAGAGTTCTGGTTCACTGTCGACGAGAAGAGTCATCCACAGCGCTGGGATTATGTTGTTGTGAGATCCAAGGAGTTTGTCGACGGAGAAGAGAGAGATGTGCATGTGCTAGCTCAAATAGAAAGTATACTCTCGCACAGCTTGGCCCTCAACCACCTTGAGCTTATGAGCGTACGGGCCGTTGAGAGGATAGTGGAAGAAAATCTTGTAGAGCCCAAGATTCTTGCAAAAGCCAGAGTTCTTGGTTTTATTTACGAAGGAGAAGTCCTACAACCGAGAAGGGCTATTTTTCCTGGAGAAGCTGTTTACCGCGCACCAAAGGAAATTCTGCAGTCCTTCTACTCATATCCCGAATCTGAAGGTCTTTTCGTTGGTCATCTAATCTCAAGACCTGAGATTCCTGTCTTTCTCAGTATCAAGGGTTTCAGGAGGCATCTGGCAATTCTCGCCCAGACCGGTGCAGGGAAGAGCTATGCTGCAGGTGTTTTGATTGAGGAGCTGCTGAAAAAGGGTGCGACCATAGTCGTGATAGATCCGCATGCTGACTACGTCTTCCTTTCCCTCACAAGGGATGGAAAGAGCTATTCAGATCGAGTTACAGTATTCAGAACTAGGAGGAGCACTGGCAGATACAGTTTGCCCAGAAAACCCGAGATATTCGAAGTTAAGTTCTCAGACCTCAGCCTGAACGAAATAGCGATTGTTTGCGGGATAGAGGAAAGATACACGAATATACTGAAAAGTCTCCGGGAAGCCCTAGAAAATCTTAAAACGAGGGGAGACTATAAGCTTGGAGATCTTATAGACTATCTAAAGGATCAGACAGACGATTCGGCATTTAAGGCGCTGAACTATGTGAGCAAGCTGCAGAAAATAAACGTTTTCGGGGATGCGACGACAGATCTGGGCAAAATTCTGAAGCCTCTGCACATTTCTGTCATGGATCTCTCCGGCCTTGAGGATGCCATGGCGGATTACGTTGTCTTCAGGCTTCTTACGGAGATATACTCAGCAAGAGAAAAGAATCAGTTCGAGTTTCCAGTCTTTATCTTCATTGAGGAGGCACACAGATTCATTCCAAGCAAAGAGAGCACCCTCTCGAAGGATATAATAAAGAAGATAGCCGCTGAAGGCAGAAAGTTCGGTGTCTTTCTCACTCTCATAACCCAAAGGCCCAACAAGATCGATCAGGACGTCCTCAGCCAGTGCAACAGCCAGATCATCATGAGAATAACGAATCCTGAGGATCAGAGAGCCGTAAGAACCAGTTCGGAGAGAATGAGCGAGAATCTGCTCAGAGATCTTCCCGGATTAAATGTTGGTGAGGCTGTGATAGTTGGCGAGATAACAAAAGCCCCTGTGATGGTGAAGATAAGGCAGAGGGAGACAAAGGAGGGAGGAGCAGATATAGACGTTGTTGAAAGTCTTAGGAAGGCGGTTGAAAAGGCAAGAGAAGAGGAAAACAGCAGGAGGGAGATTTTGAGGGAAATCAGGGAGATGATCAAGCTTACGGAGGGATACTGATGAGAATAGCCCATATTTCCGATACCCATCTAGGATACAGGCAACTCCAGCTTGACGAAAGGGAAAACGACCTATACGAAGCCTTTAAGCAGGCGGTTGATGTGGCAATCGAGGAGAGAGTTGATGTTCTTATTCACTCTGGGGATCTATTCGATTCTCCGACGCCGCCAATTAAAGCGCTATATGTTTTAAAGGGTGTTCTAAGAAAAATTAATGCAAAGATGAAGTTCTACTGCGTCTTGGGAGATCACGACATACCAAAAAGAAGAGGAATGCCGCCGCACAAGCTCTTCGATCTTCGAGTTCTCGGTACAGCCGGGCTTGAGTGGGATGAAGTCGACGGTGTTTTAATTGCCGGGATCTCGAATATGAGGGGTAGAATGGTTGAATTTCTTAGGCAGGAGATCAAAAAGTTCGACCCGATTGCAGAAAAGTATAGGAATTCCATCTTGGTAGCTCATCAGGCAATAGAGAAATATCTACCATTTGAAGGAGATTACGAGCTAAAGGAAGATGAGCTGCCCAGAAATGCAAACTATTACGCATTTGGACACATACACGCAAGGCAGATTACGAGATTTGGAAAGGGCTTCTTAGCTTATTCAGGTGCCACGGAGATCCTCAAAAGGGATGAGATTTCTTCCTGGCGCAGAGATGGAAAAGGAATCTTCATTGTGGACATTGAAGGGGATGAACCGGAAGTGCAGAAGGTTGATCTCGACATAAGGCCTCAGTTTGATATAGAACTCGAATGCGAAAATCTTGAAAAGGAGATTCTAAAGCTGGATTTTTCCAGAAAACCGTTGCTTTACCTAGACATTAAAGGGAAGAAAATGGATACCGGTCAGATTTACGAGAAACTCCAGAATTTGCTTAAAGATAGAGTTCTATACTTTAAACCCAGCTTCATAGATACCAGCAAACCAGTTCCAGAACTGCCCAGAGGGCTGATAAGGATCGAAGAACTGCTAAGAGCGTATCTGAAGGATGAAAGACTGACAAATCTCGCGATAGAACTGCTCGGTCCGCTATCTAAAGGGGAAATTGAGACTGCGAAGGATATTGCCAGCAAATACTTGGAGGATGTGGGAATATGATAATAAGGAGCCTAGTTCTGAGGAATTTTATATCTCATGAGAACACAGAAATCGAATTCCCCTTAGGGGTAACAGTCCTTGTCGGCCCTAACGGTGCCGGAAAAACTTCAATCCTCGACGCAATTGTTTATGGGTTATTCAACGAGAGGGCCAGAGGAGATAATCTTGAGGATCTGATCAGGAGGGGATGCAGGTTTGCAGAGGTCATAGTAACCTTTGAACAGGGTGGTGTAAGGTTCAAAGTCAGGAATATAAGGAAAAAGAAGGGAAACGATGCAGTTCTCGAAAGAGAGGGATTTGGAATTTTGGCAACATCTGCAACCGAAGTTTACAGGGAGATCTCGAAAATAATTGGGATGGACAAGGAGACTGCCATGAGATCGATTATAGTAAGACAAGGAGAGATAGCGAGTCTTCTGGAGGAGGATCCAAAGGACAGAAAGAATCTGTTCGGAAAGCTGCTTGGATTGGAGAATCTTGAGAGGGCATGGAATAATATAAAATCTCTGATCGACCATTTCAGCAATCTTTCGAAAGATCTTGAAAGGCTGAAGTCCGAGGTGGAGTTGAGAAGGGGAGACCTGAAAAAGCTCTCAAACGAGTTGGAAGTTCTTGAAAAGGAGATAAAGGAACTGGAGGGGAAATTTGAACAAAAATCCAAGGAATGCAGTGAAATTGAGAGAGAAGTTGAAGACCTCAAGAAAAGAAGGGAAGAATACGAGAGACTTTCGACAGAGTTGAGAGAAATAAAGAAAGAGATAGAACTGAAGGAGAGAGAGCTGGAAGAAACAAAAGAAAATCTGAAGATTGCTAGAGAGGCGAAAAAGGAGGCTGAAAAACTCAGGACCGAGGTTGAAAAGATCCCCTTGATTGAAGAAATCATAAGACTCATGGAGAACATTGGCATAAAAACGCAGATGCTCGGAGAGAAGGAGAGAGAGCTTAATAGGATTCGGAGTTACAAAAATGCTCTAAGAGAAACTGAGAAGGCATACAATGAATATATATCCATTGATGGAACGAAAGAGGAATTAAAGGAGAAGATCGAGGGCCTTAAAAAAGTGTGTGATCTAAAAGTTAAGAAAGAAGCTGAGTTGAACTCTCTGGAAAGGTCTCTGAATTCCGACAGCAGTGAGTTCGAGAGGTTGAGGAATGAGATTCTCAGATATCTGCCAGAAATTACGCCAGAAGCAAAAAATGGCGAACTGGAGAGACTTAAAGAGGAGAAAGAGGAAATTGAGAGAGAAATTTCGAAATGCAAGGAGAGCAAAGGAAAGCTAGATGGACGCAAAAAGGAAATAAGAGAGTATCTCGAAATACTCGGGGAATCGAACGTTTGTCCTATTTGCAAGAGCAATCTAACACCCGAGCACAGGGAGAGAGTTAAGGAGGAATTTCGAGAGGAGATTGAGAAAATCAAATCCGAATTGAAAGCCATAGAGAAGGTCCTGGAAGATTTCAAAGCCAAAAAGAAGGAGATTGAAACCAGATTGGGTGAAATTCAAAGACTGGATGTAGATAGAGCGCTGAAGCTTCAGAAAAAGCTGGAGGAGTACAGCTCAGAAATTGAGAATCTGAAAAGAGAATTGGAAGAGCTTGAGCCAAAGGTGGAGGATCTTGAAAACGCCCGGAAAGAGCTAGAAAAACTTGAAAACAGACAGAAGAATCTGAAGAAAGACTATGAAGGATACATAGCAGCAAAAAAGGCGCTTGAAAGGGAAAAGAACGAAGAGGAAGTTCTTTCAGAAATAGAAAAGCTCAGGGAGGAGATTGAAAGTCATAGAAGGAAATGCGATGAGTTGATTGGTAGAATAGGCTACCTGCCTGATGAACCGAAGAAGGAACTTGAAAGGCTGAGAAAGGTCAAAGAGAAATTCGACAATTTAAATGCTCAAGTCTTGCAGATCGAAAAACTTGAGAGTGCAGAGAAAGTTAAAGAAGCCGAACTGAAGGGGGTTCGAGAAAAAGAAAATGAAATTCAGAGGAATATCAAAAGGATAGACTTCAAAAAAGAGAAACTTGAAGAAGCCGAGGAAAAACTAAGAAGGGCTAACAGCGAGCTTTCAGTATTAAAAGCCAAAATTGATGAGAAAAAGGATTTAAAGAAGAGAAGAAAAGATGAACAGAATTCGCTGAAGGAATTCATCGAGGAACGCGAGAAAGAGCTTGAAAGGATTCAGAGAATTGCAGATTTTGTTAAAGATCTCGAAACTGTAAGAGCAGCTTTCTCAAGAGATGGTGTCCAAAAACTCCTCAGGCAGATGGCTGCTCCGGAAATCTCGGCTCATGTGAGAAAGTACTTGGAGAGGTTCAACCTCGACATAACGGATATCGAAGTTACTGAGGACTTTGACGTATCTGTTATAAAGGGGGGAGAAAAGATCCCGCTCAGCTCACTCAGCGGCGGGGAAAAAGTTGCTTTAGCCATTGCTCTTCGTTTGGCCATCGCAAAGGCAATTTCTGGGAGAATTTCAACGATAATAATGGATGAGCCGACTACCCACCTTGACGAAGATAGAAGAAGGGAACTCGTGGAGATAATGAGGAGCTTCTTCAGAGAAGGTGCATCGATTCCCCAGATGATAATAATAACACATCATCGGGAACTGGAGGAAGTTGCAGATACCGTTTATAGGGTTGAAAAGGTGAATGGGATCTCAAGGGTTTTTGAGGAGAGATTCTAGATCTTAATTTATTTTTATTTCAGGCAAATACGGGTTTTATTCTCTGTCATCATGTTCAGCTGTGTTTTTATGGTGCCTTCGTTTCCCATGCTGACCTCCCTGCCTTAAAGGAGGATTTCGGCCAAGGCAGGGAGGTTTGGGATTACATCTCCCCGTAGCGGAGATTTAATCCCGGATCAGATATCTGGCCATTACTCTATCCGCTGGGATTGGAGCTGTAGTTGCCCTATGATCTCAAAATCCTGAAGTTTTTAATGTATGAAACTAGGGAAGCGTAAAAAAGTGTGTCCCGAACACTGATCATTTTCCTCTCGCAAGGATGCTCTTGATATCCTCTTCGCTCAAGCTATTTCTCCTCTTTTGATCTTTCCACAGCTTTCGAAAGAAGTAAAAGTACTCGTAAAGTTCTGCCTCGTCTCTGCAAAAAACGATTTCGTGATTTTCGATTACCTCCATTTTCATATAGAGTGGCAGTTCCTCGAATATCCAGACATCGTATTTGCTCGTATCAACATTCACGAAGACATCTTTAAGCACATCTTTTGGATCGGCACCGGATACTATACAAACATCCAGATCTCTCCCCTTTTCCTTAACAGATGAGCCGAAAATTAAAACAGCCAAAACTTTTTCCTTTAGAAAGCTGAAATCTTTTGCTAAATCATCTCTTGAAGCCATTTCCTGGTCACCTTTACAAATTCCTCAAGGCAGGGCACAATCTCTTTGATTGATTCAATCGCCAGCTTATCGTTTAAACCGTTGTAGTGATGCACAAGCCTGTTTCTCAAGCCATTCGCTATTTTGAGACAATTAGAGAGCTCTTTTTGCCTTGATAACTCGCCCCACTTGTTTATATTCGTGTAATCGTCCTTGGGTGGAATACCATTATCCTTTAAATACATAGCCACTATATCGCACATAGCCTCTACTGCTTCCTGTGTAATTTTGTAAACCGCCAGTTTTGTCTTTTTATCTTCCAAAGCTTCATTTATCCACTCCCTTATGTCGCTCAACGCCTCCTCGATATGGTTAAGCTTGTCAATATATCTGGTGATTCTTTTTTTATCCACGCTTAATAAATCACGGAAATATATTTAAGCTTTTGGTTCTCAATTGGTAGAATCGCACTTCAACACACTTCTAAAACCTCTCAGAACCTAGGGGCCTAAATAAACTCCTGGCTTGCTCTTCAACTTGATTCCACTCGAATCTCTCGACGGATCAAAGATTTTTAAATGAAATATGCCCAGAAGGATTCAGATGCTGGAAGAGAAAGTTTTGGCCTAGCTTTTTAGCTTTACTAGATAAAAACTGCCAAGCTCTCATAGCCCTCAGAAGTTGAGCGAGGAAATACAAATAGCTGTAAAAAATTGCAGAAAAGGCGGTATTTGGGAGAAGGAGGAGTCAGACAAGGTGGCTTATGCATCTCTCATGTCCGCCTGCGGATGAAAAGGGAAAGATTTTCGTGCTCGGAAAGAGCAAGACTTGAAGGATACAGATACTTTTTGTCAGTTCTTCTACCCGAATTTACCCCCGGAGATAACAGAAGTTGTATTCTACGTCAGCAGTAGCAAAGATTTCCATCCCTGGAAAGGAGGAAAGGGAGATACGCAAGCGGGGTGCGATTAATACGGTTTAAGAGGTTTTTCGTCGACTCATGGCTCAGAAAGCCATCATATGCTTTTAGAGACTGATAAAACCAAAATAAAGTCTGAAAAGCTGAAAAACTGAAGACTGGGGCCAAAACATTTGACTTTAATAGTTGAAGAAGGGACTGCAAATCGAAAGTTTAAAATAAACCTGTTGCCATATTTAGCATGCGGTTGATGCTCTTGATTCTGGCCGTTTTAGCAATAATTCAGACAGCAGCAGCCTCAACCGCGATAAGCTCATGCACAGAGATAAAGGCTCCGGGGAATTACTATTTGGCAAATGATCTCAGCGGGTTATATGGCAGTAATGGTTACTGCATAAAAATATCTGCAAGCTATGTCGTGCTCGATGGAAATGGACACAGAATAACAGGAAACGGTTCTGGAACAGGAATCTACGTTTCCGGAGTTAAGAATGTAGTGATCAAAAACGTTACAGTTGAAGAATACAGGAATGGAATTTATCTCGACTATTCAAACGGTAATACGATAGCTAACATTACAGCAAGCAACAACAGCTGGACTGGAATTGAGCTCCACCATTCATACAGCAACATGATAACCAACATTGCAGCAAAAAACAACACGTTTGGGATACATCTTCACTACTATTCATACGACAACATTATAGCTAACATTACAGCAAGCAACAACAGCGATACTGGAATCTATCTTTACTACTATTCAAGCTACAACACGATAGCCAACATTGCAGCAAAAAACAACAACGGTAATGGAATCTGTCTCGAGTCGTATTCAAGCTACAACATTATGACCAACATTACAGCGAGCAACAACAACGGTAATGGAATCTATCTTCGCTACCATTCATCCAACAACATCATAACCAATTCAACGCTAAGCAACAACTGGGCTGGAATCCGTCTCGAGGATTCGAATGGAAATATGATAACTAATTCAACGCTCAGCAGCAACAGCTGGGCCGGAATTTATTTCGAGTCTTCGAACAACAACAGCATAACTAATTCAATACTGAGCAATAACAGCTGGGCCGGAATCTATCTCTCTTCTTCAAACAGCAACACGATATACAACAACCACCTAAGCAACAATAACAATGTCAGGATTTTTTACCTAAACCCGAACACATGGAACATCACAAAGACTGAAGGAAGGAACATCGTTGGCGGAAACTACCTAGGAGGAAATTACTGGGGCAATCCCGATGGCAATGGCTACAGCGACACGTGCAGCGATAATGATAAAGATGGTATCTGCGATCAGTCCCTAGTTATCAATAAGAACAACATCGACTATCTGCCACTTGCAAAACTTGCACCAGCTCCAACACCCATACCAACTCCTACTCCTACAACTCCAACGCCTACTCCAACTCCAACGCCGACGCCCAAGCCACCAACGCCAGGATTTGAAGCGATCTTTGCAGTTGCAGCGGTAATTGCAGCTGCATATCTCCTGAGAAGGATCAAATCCTAATTTTTATTTTTTAATTTATAAATCCTGAATTCTTTTCGCTTCATTTCCCGCTTTTCAGTGGAATTTGCTTTGAAAATGCTATTCTCCAGAAGGTGATTCGGTCTCCATTTGACTTTCACTTTTACCTCAGCTTTTTGATGCCAGTGTTTTGATCTTCTACAATGCTCTAGAAAAAATAAAGAAAGTTTTTTGTCCTTTCCCTTTTCGTATGAAAACTAAAAATAAGCAATGTAAAATCGAGTGAAAAACGGGAAGAAAATATTTTTCCTCGCACTTACAACTTGCAAGCCCTAAGCAGGTTGAGATCAGGAGGTTCGGGAGCTTCAGGGAGGCTCTGCACAGAGCGATTAGGGAGTTAAAAATGGAAAAAAGACTGTCAGGATTTATTTTTCTCATTCCTTCTCCTTATTGCCTTCCAATATACCGGGCCGACGAGACCGGGGTTTGAACTGCAATCCCGCCGCATGGAATTATTGCGGTCTATTCTGTTACCATTTATTTCAGGGAATGGGAAGCTACAGAAACCCTGTAACCCGAGGTTCTTGTTCTGGCCGCCATTT
>Ga0185307_1002016_pt1 | contig 10798 bp, 9 predicted proteins | sample LHCtaG_FD_128010 | JGI IMG/M metagenome (GOLD analysis project Ga0185307, IMG submission 128010) | Hot spring microbial communities from Little Hot Creek, USA to study Microbial Dark Matter (Phase II) - LHC4sed_matched (SPADES... | ecosystem: Environmental > Aquatic > Thermal springs > Hot... | reverse complement strand
CTCTTTGAAGGAGAAGTACGGAGATCGCATATGCTTCTTCGGAAATGTGGATTGCGCATATACGCTAGTATACGGGTCAGAAGAGGATGTACGTAGAGAGGTGAGAAGGATAATAGACGTAGCAGCTCATGGCGGTGGATTAATAGTAGCATCCAGCAATAGTATACATAGCTTCGTAAAACCAGAAAACTTCCTAACGATGATACGTGAAGCGAGAAGATACGGAAGATATACATAACCCGATTTCCAGCTGAATATGGCTCCCCATAGCTAGATCCATCCCACTCTTTATACGATTAATACTTGACAGCTGAACAACAACTTATATGTACCATATTCTTAGAAACTATCTCTAGTCATGATGGATTCAGATATATCTATTAGAAGCTTAGAGCCTACTTACTAGTCTTACAAGTTTTACGGTTATAAAGTTCTAATTTTTAATGAAAATATGATAAATTATGTTAAGAACATCCAATAAATTAAGATTTTATTTACCTTTGTAAAGTTCTTTCAATCTTGGATTAAATATATATTCTATATTATTTGATAATTGCAGTACAGTAAGTTGAAGTATAACTATAGCTAATAGAGGACCTAACAAATACCATAATGGATTGAAGTCGCGTAAAGCAGATGTATAATTAACTGCAGTATTTATCATAACGCCCCAGTTAACTTCGCTCCATGGTAAAGCTCCTATTAGCGATAAGCCTACTGTAGAGTATATAGCTTGAATGAAAGCAATTAAACCATTTATGATTATATAAGGTGCTGCTAAAGGAAGGATATCTATCATTAATATTTTAAAAGAGTTTAACCCTATAGCACGACTTGCTTCGACAAAATCTCTATTCTTGATACTCATAACCTGTGACCTTATAGATCTGCTAGGAGATGCCCAACTTGTAAACGCTATAACTAGCCCTAATACTATCGGGTTTGCGGCGCCTCTTATACTTGCAGCTATTACGATTTGTAGTGGGAATGCAGGGATAGTTAATATGATGTCGGTAAGTGTGGTTAATATTAGATCAATTTTACCTCCTAGTAGACCAGAAATTGATCCTATAACTATTGAGAATAAGATTGTAAACATAGTTGCTATACTCGCTAACATTAGTACATCACGACTTCCATGTACTATTTGCATTAGTATGTCTCTACCAACATGATCCGTTCCAAGTGGATGTTTAAATGATGGTGGGAGATATGGTGGATTCTTACCTACAAGATCAAGTGGAATAATATACGATCCTACTATAGCCATAAATATGTAAATTGAAATAATGAATATCGATATAGATAACGATATATTATTTTTACAGATTGTTAAAAATGATATCATCCATTCGGTTATATTATTAATTTTATTAGTCATTCCCTTTTCACCCTTGGATCAAGTTTGATATATAGTAAATCAGCAATTAAATTTGCTAAAGTAACTGAAATTGTCAAAAGAAGAAAGACTCCCTGCATAAGAGTATAATCCCTAGTATAAACTCCATAGGAAATAAAAAATCCAATTCCGGGGTATTGGAAGATATTTTCAATCAATGCTGAGCCTCCAAATATATACCCAACACTTATAGCGAATATTGCGAATACAGGAAGAAGAGCATTTCTTCCTACATACTTCCACATTATTCTACGTTCTGATAATCCTCTAACTCTAGCGAAAAAAGTATATTGTTCTCCTAGTACAGAAATAGCACTATTACGCATGCGAAGAAGCCATGTACCAAATCCTGCAATGAAATAACATAACATTGGTAATATTGCATGATGTAATACATTTAGGATGAATGGTATATTAAATCCTGGTGTCACCTTAATAGGATCGTAAGCTCCCTTTATTGGAAATAAACCTAAAAATCTTACAAATATCATTATAAAAAAGTATGCAAATACGTAATTAGGTATCGCGATACTAGCACTTGCAAATGATGATAATATTTTATCTATCAGTGAACCACGCTTGTATGCGGATATAAGACCTAAAAGTATTCCAGTACTGAAACTTAAAAACAATCCTAATGATACGGTAAATATTGTCCAAGGGATAGCATAAGCTAATATTTCTGAAATTGAAACTTTATATATAATTGATTTCCCTAGATCACCTTTAAATATATTAATGATATATTTGAAATATTGTATATGTATAGGTTCAGTTAAAGAAATAGAAAACATAGCTGAAAGTGTTTGATAAGCTTGCTCATAAGGCATTCCTGCTTCTATATAACTTATAAGTAAGTAATCTATTGGATTTCCAGGCATAAGACGAATAAGGAAAAAAATTATGGTAATAGTTGAGTATATTGTAATTGCTGCTGTTATTGCTCTCTTATATATCCATCTCATCCTTATATCTCCTCTTCTGCTCTTTTTCTTAAGGTTACTACCAAGCCTATTACTAATATTAAAATTGCTATTGCCTCGACTGCAGCAACTATTGTTATGTTCGCTAACTGACTAGATATCTGGGATAAATTATTAGATAATGCTCTGATATTAGAGGAAAGATCTCCTAAAGCGGTTGCAGTATCCTGCTTAAAGGAGGAGATATCGCTAATTATTCTAGAAAGAACTTCTGCTAATTCAGGTGGAAGAGGTGGAGTGTACGTAGCCTTACCTTCTTTTACTAATTTTTCAGCATCTTCTCTAGGTATACTTATAGCTTCTCCCTTCTTATATGGACCATAACTTCCGCCATCTACACCTACGAAGCTAGGTATATCTGTTGTAGCATATACTACAACGTAAGTATATATAGGCGGTTTCTCTTCTATTATTAGTCCTTTAGGCTTAGCTAATCCTTTAATAACTACCCAAACAATTGATTGATCAAATGGATATGTCCATTCTGCACAATCTTGTCCATCTATAATTGGACATGGTAGTTTATATTTACCTTCAGCTTCTGGCTTCCACGGTTTAGGCCATTCTATGTGATTAAAGTTTATAAATAATGGCCCGCCAGGACGTACATAATGTGGAAGAGCGGGAAGATACTCATTAAATATTCTAGCTAATACATTTATTATCTCTTTCCTAGTAGCCTCGTCAACTATATTCATTTTAATAGTTAATTCTGTTACATTATAAAGTTTTCCGTCTATTTCATATACTGTGGGGAAGCCTACGCTTGGTCCATTAACTATCGAAGGTAGCCAATTACGAGTCCACCAAGCAGCTTCAAAATATGGCATTAATCCATAGGGATAGGCTGAAGCTATATCGAATTGCGAATTATATATGAAGTTATTTATCGTTCCAGGATCGATTGCTTTTACATTAACTTTTATTCCAAATTCAGTCAATTGTTGAGCAAGATATGTATTAACCCTTCCACTACCCCAACCTGCATGAATTATCATTTCGAACTCACAACGAGTACCGTTAGGAGAAATCCATATACCGTCTGGGCCTCGCTTAAATCCTATGGATGAAAGTATTTCCTCAGCTTTCTTAGGATCATAGTTATAGGATTTAAGCGAGGCCCATGTTTCTCTCGTTAGATATACCATCATAGTAGTTGGTGTAAAACCAGTAAACTTATTTTCAGGTATCGGTGTGATCACGTCGTATACTGCTGTCATCGCTTTTGATATGTTGACAGCATAAGCAATAGCTTGTCTAAATTCTTTAAGTGTAAATGGATATTTATGCAAGTTAAAGAATGTACCTGTGCCACCAGTAGAGGGGTATGCTGCGAAAGTGCAATTAACATACTTAGGAGCTGTATATACTTGCCCTTTGACTGCTCCTCCATGATATTCTATATCTATTTGATCTGAATTTTCCATCTCAGCTATTTGTGCATCAGGAGGATGATTTGCTAATCTAATTTTATCGAAATATATCCCTTTAGTAAATCCTAATTTTAAACCCCAATAATCATCACGCTTAGTAAGTATAACTTCATCTCTAGTTATAACTTCTATTTCATAGGCTCCTGTACCTATCATTTTTTCAGGTTTAAATTCTTGTAGTTCTTTTAAAGTTATTGCTCGTAAAGTATCATTCCCTGTAGTACGTGCTATCTCAGCTTTTTCTATAAATTCCCTGAATTGATGGTATGGAGCAATTAAACTGGTAAGCGCATAATACTTCATAACAGGATTACCTGGATGTTTTGTCCTAAATAGTACAACATAATCGCTTAGAGCTACTACATCATCAATATACTGCCATATCGGATGTCTACTTAACCATAAGCATAAGAATGTACCCACTACATCTCTAGCAGTAAACGGTGTTCTATCATTCCATGTAACTCCTCTCCTAAGATAGACAAGTAAACCTTCATTTGTCTCCTCCCAACCTATAGCAAGCCATGGATGATAGGTATTATTAAGATACCAGTATTTTGCTAATTGTTCTATGACAAAGCCTCTTGTATATACTCCAGAACCAATAACGCATGTAGGTGAAAATATATTGACCGAACCAGCAGGAGGAGGTTGGTAATTATATGTTGTTGTTCTGAGCACGTACATATCTTTTTGTGCAACTATAGGCGATACTATCAATAATGGGACTGTAAGTATGGCAGAAGATACTATCAACACTATCAATAATAGGGAACTATATCTTTTCATCATTAGGATGAGCTTAACATCCTCCTATATAAATCTTTGCTACATAAATTATGTAATATATTAACGATATTATATAATTAACAATTATAGAATATTATATTCTTTACTAAATTTGTATATTATTTCATTTTTTAATCTCATAGTTAAAATATGAAAATTAATAAAGAAATAATTAATAAAGAACTATTGATATTGTTTCATTAAGTAAATACAATTCAAAAAGAACATTTATGTTAAACTATCAGTGAAAATCTCTATTTTCTTAACATAAACTTAATATACTTTACATTTGTTAACTAATTTCCATATAAATATGAAGAAATTTAATATTATAAATGTGAAATTTATTTCTTAACTATGTTTTTAATGAATATGAAATCCTTTTTTGTTTGCTCTATTATTTCATTAAGTGTCATATCATATTCACTATGTATGGATACCGGGCCCTTGAATTTTATTCGCGAAAGTATTTCGAATACTATCCTCCATGGTACAAGGCCCTCACCCAGTGGTACAGTTTTAGCTATCCAACCCTTGTTTGTTTTAAACCATCCAAAATCTTTAACAGCAACCATAACTATCCTATCGCTTAGTATATCCATACCCATAAGCCACCCACCTCCTCCCCCCTCCACAGCCATATGCCCGGGATCTATATATGCACCTATATACTCTGGGTCGAATCCTTCGAGTATGAGGTATACTATCGCTGGTTCAGCTGTCATAAACATACCCGAATGTATATGTAACCCAGCCGTCATACTATACTCCCTACAAAGCTTTTCAATACCTTTTAAGTTCTTCTTCACCTCCTCGATTTGTTTCTTAAGATTACCGAACCCTCCATATTTCCAATAGCCAAGCTTAATGTATTTGACTCCAAATTCAGATGCCTTAGAAAATATATCTAAAGCGTATGGTTCGGTAGCTGATGTTATAGATGTAGTTATCATAGGAACTTCCAATCCCCTATCTCCTAAGATCTCTATAGCTTTAGGTAACTTTTCGGAAACATCCTTAGGTTCTATGTAACCTCCAGGTCTAACTGTCAGATCGATTCCCTCGAAGCCTATACTTAAAGCTAGCTCTGCAAATTTATCCATAGACATACTTTGAAACATTTTAGAGAAAAGTAATAGTTTCACAGGGTAACACCTCATAACTTAGAGGATGCTATAAGTTCTACGAACTCCATGGTCTTAACAGCATCTTCAAAGTTTGTTTCTGGTTCTAAATCGTTCTTAATGCAATCTATGAAGTGAATATTTTCTTGGAGAAATCCATAAAGTACATTATATTCCCTTATGTTTCCAACTAAATCTAAATTTCTAATAACTTCAGCTTCACTGTAAGGTCTATTATCTTTCAATATTATAGCTAATTGCTTTTCTGGTGGATCTAAAGGTATATCTATTAATGCATATATTCCTTTAGAATGAATCTCAAAATAATGTACACGACTACCTGAAGAGTAATTAGAACATAAATGACCTATACTTCCATTTCTGAATTTTACTAATGCATGGAAGCTATTTTGATAACCTGTATAGAAGCTTGTAACATAACTTGCAACCTTCTCAGGTTCGCCGCACATGAACCTTAAAGCATCAACAGCATGTATAACGTCAGCTACTAGATGAGATACGCAACCCCAAGGTTCTCCTTCTTTTAAAGCATTTTTGTGAAACACAGCAGTACAATGGGTTATTTCACCATAACTCTCGACTATACGTTTAGTTTCTCTTACTATGGGGATAAACCTCCTATTAAACCCAACCATACTCTTACAACCATATTTCTTAGCTGCTTCAGCCATCTTCCTAGTTTCAGAGGAATTCACACCCGGAGGTTTCTCTATGAATACATGAAGTCCATGTCTAAGACACTCTAACACTATCCTCACAAGAGGTTCAGAGAACCTATAGAATCCAACAGGAACCGGAGCCATAATGATGTAGATCACATCGAGCTTCACGGAATCTATCATTTCCTTGTAATCTTTAAACCTATACTCGACACCATATTTATCCGCCGTTGATTTAAGCCTAACTTCATCCAGATCGCAGATTGCCACTAATTCTACATCTCTAATAGTCGCAAGTGAAGGATAATGTGCTTTGTTAGCATGTGAACCCGCACCTATACATCCAACCTTAATTACATCACCCATACCGTTATTCACCTCCTACATTTCTAAACCAAGCCCTAAATATCCCTCTAGAATACCTGTATTAATGTACCCATCTTTAACCGTGAATATATCCCTATACCTCTCTTGGACCTCTGGAAAAGCGTTAGGTAGGTATTGTCTAGCATTATACTCAAATCCTTTAATGGGCTTTATTCTAGCTGCGAACCCCGCCGAATGCACTAAAGCTAACCCTGGACATGTCAAATCTTGAACACTATAAGGTACTTTAAGTTCTTCAGCTTTAGCTACTAGAAGAAGTGCTGAGCTATGACATTTACAAGTTTTTAAAGCTACACCGGACCAGCCTAGGCTTAGAGCGAAATCAAAACTTTCCACATTCACAACCCCTTCATCTGCTAGTACAGGTTTAATTGCTGATACAGCACTCATATCAAACCTGTACATACTTAAATATCTACTAACAGGCTGTTCTACATATAATATTCTCTCGAAAACGTCTGGGGACTCTTGCTTAACCCTTCTAAGATACCTGAGTACTTCGTCGGGTGATTTGTGCATCTCATTAGAATCCACTGATAGGTAGAATTCTTTCCTACCCATAACCTTTAAAGTTTCTCTTGCAACTTCTGCTACGGCTTTAGTTCTCTTGACATCCCAATCTAAATCGACACCTGTAAGCTTTACCTTAAAACAAAATACTCCATCCCTTTTTATCCACTCTTCAAGACTCACGGGAAGGCCATCCTTAGGATCCTCCGGCCCAACTTCATCCTGTGTGAGTTTATCAAGACCGCCGACAAGATGGAATACTGGAAGTCTTCGTTCGTAATTAGGCTTAATATAGTCTGTAAGATACTTATTTTTAAACTTAGGCGACTTCAGATAGAAGCTTAAATCCCTCTCCATATATTTTGGCCCATATCCATCATAACTACATATATTGTTAACCTTGCCAAACCCATCGTGTATAGAAGTATCTATAGGCGATATAGCTACAAGTGCAGCTAGTAAGGGTAAAGGCTTCTTAAGGTTAACCTCCTTCGAGACGGATTCTGCGATCTTAGGTATTTCGTCTTCAAAGGCTATAAACCAATCTAATGGATGCCTATATACACCCCTATTACTCTCAATTTCTAAAAGCTTAGCATATTTCTCAGCAACAATCTTCATAGCTTCAAGTTTATCCTCATACTCTACTTCAGGATCAGGAAATGCCCATTCACAGACGAAAGGCATAGAACCTACACCTACTGCTTCGTCTCCATCTCTACGTTTAACTAAAGATTTAACTATAAGAGAAGTAGACTCTTCGACAATCACCGAGCCAAACTTTAACGGTGTACGAAATTTGTATGATTTGTAATGAGCCTCAATACGTTCAATACGTATATCTGATGGTAACATATATTACGTCACCGTCATAGTTAGCCTTAACTTATCATTAGTTAAAATACTACCTAATAAGTTTTTCCCATATAAAATATTAATTACAATATATAATACATTTTTAACCTCTTCTGATCCATAAAATAACTAATATAAGGAAGATTGTAAGAATTAAAAAGTTCATCAATATTATAAAGTATTCGGCAGTATTATATTTAACATTTAGGAGGGCAAAGGTATTCATTATATACATCATGATTATTAATGTAAGAAATACACGCTCAATAGAGAAATATATATCTACTTCCTTGCTATCATGTGACATGCGACCCACCTATTTTTACCCTCTAATCCTATTAATTCTGGTTTCACTCTTTCACATATATCCATTACATACGGACAGCGTGGATGAAACTTGCATCCAGAGGGAGGATTGATAGCAGTAGCTATATCTATACTACGAATAGGTATATTTCTTCTTTCTTTCATTAATTTCGGATCTGGTAATGGAACTACGGAAACCAACGCATTTGTATACGGATGTAACGGATTAGATAGTACATGCTCTACTGGTCCTATTTCAACTATACTTCCTATGTACATTACGACAATTCTTCCATTTTTTCCATAATATCTTGCTAAACCTAAATCGTGAGTAATGAAGACTGAACTAAGATTAAATTTTTTCTGTAAATCTAAAAGCAGATCCAGTATATCTATCCTTAAACTTACATCTATCATAGAAACAGGTTCGTCGGCAACTATTAATTCAGGATTGACACTTACAGCTCTTGCTATAACTACTCTTTGTAGCTGTCCACCACTTAATTGATGCGGATATTTATCGGCAATCTCTGGGTGCAATCCAACATTTTCAAGTAATTGATAAACTTTTTCTTTTAATTGATTTTTATTTTCTATAATTTTATACTCTTTAAGTGGAAGAGCGAGAATATCAAATATTTTTTTCGTTGGATTTACTGCATCGTACGGATTTTGATGTATTATTTGCAGATTACGTCTAGCTATTTTCCATTCATGTTTAGGTAGATTCCATAAATCTTTATTTTTATATAATACATGACCTTTTGTTGGTTTTAATAAACCAATTATTACTTTTCCTAAAGTTGTTTTTCCACACCCACTTTCACCTACAAGACAAACTACTTCATTATTAAAAATATCTAAACTAACATTATCAACAGCATATAAATTTATTTCTTTCCCAATAATACCTCTTCTAACTTTATATACCACATCTACATTTTTAAGAGTTATTATTTTATTTAAATTAAATGTATCTGTGGCATGCAACATAATGATTATCACCTACATCTATTAATTCAGGATCAATTTTTTTGCAAATATTATCTACATATTGACATCTATTTGCAAAAACACAACCAAGAGGTAATGATGTTAAACTTGGAACAAGGCCGGGAATAGATCTTACTTTATTTATATCACTCATTATAGAAGGAATAGCATTAAGTAAGCCTATAGTATATGGATGTTTTGGATTATAGAAAATTTCATCAGTATTAGCTATCTCTACTATTTTTCCAGCATACATTACAGTAATACGTGTTGATATATCAGCAAGTATCGATATGTCATGAGTGATAAATATCATAGTTAAATTCAAATTTTTCTTTAAATTTTTAAGCATTTCCAATATAAACTTTTGAGTTATTAAGTCTAGAGCAGAGGTGGGTTCGTCTAATATAACTATCTTAGGATCTAAAAGTAAAGATAATGCTATTATAACTCTTTGCTTCATACCTCCGCTAAGCTCATGTGGATACCTTTCGAGAATATTTTCATCTAATCTAACATATGTAAGTAATTGTTTAGCTTTCTCGATAATTTTTCTTCTGCTTTTTATATGATGAGTGATACCTGTTTCTATAAAGTGTTCATATATATTCATAACAGGATTTAAGCAACTTTGAGCTGCTTGTGATACTAACGAGACTTCCCTCCATCTATACCTTCGTAGTTCATCCTTAGATAATGATAATATGTCCTTAGGTGGATTATATCCGTAGTAAATAATCTTACCACTTGTTATACGTCCAGGTGGAGGTATCATATTTAACAATGAGTAGGCTAAGGTAGATTTTCCGCATCCACTTTCCCCGACGATTCCCAGTATTTCATTTAGATATATGTCAATTGAAATTTTATTAATAGCCTTTATAACTGGAATAGTTAAATATTCAACTTCAAGATCTTTGACTTTTAGAATTATAGAATTAGTTGTATTTGCATTTTCTTTACTAAGCATTCCATACCCCCTACTTAACTGGTACGTATTAGGATTTTCCCAAGCGAGAGGTTACTAGAACCCCTTTATAAATTTTTCGTTATAAAATCAACTTTATATATATAAGGAAAAATTTATAAAGAGAAACTAGAAAGTATTAGCACTTGGAGGTTAAATGATATGATGGTAAAAATACTCGTTACTGTACCTAAAAATTTATACAAACGTATATCTAGACCTGAAGATGAAGAGAGACTTAAACATTTCGCGGAAGTTGTGTTTAATCCGTATGATAGGAATTTGAGTGAGGATGAGCTTGCTGAGCTTATAGTCGGTGTTGATGGTTGTATAACTAGTTGGGGTTCTCCTAGGTTTACTGAGAAGGTTCTT
>Ga0185307_1002015_pt1 | contig 10801 bp, 9 predicted proteins | sample LHCtaG_FD_128010 | JGI IMG/M metagenome (GOLD analysis project Ga0185307, IMG submission 128010) | Hot spring microbial communities from Little Hot Creek, USA to study Microbial Dark Matter (Phase II) - LHC4sed_matched (SPADES... | ecosystem: Environmental > Aquatic > Thermal springs > Hot... | reverse complement strand
CAATTAAGTTTAAAAAGATAAGCGACAACTGGTATGCGATTGTTTTTCTAGATGTTCCAGAAAAGCCTTTAAACAAAGAAGCTCGAGTTATTGGTATTGACATTGACTATACTAATGGAGCGGTAGATAGTATTGGGAATATTTGGTTTGATGAAAGATGGAATGATTTGAGAAAGAGAACTAAGTGGAGAGTTTATAAGAATGGAGATAATCCGCTAAAGCAAGAATTTAACAAACGGGCAAAAGAGCTTTTGAATACTTATCGATGTCATTTTGCCTTTGAAAAGCTTGATCTAAAAGGTAAGAATGGAAGGTCTAAAAAATTTAGAAGAGATTACAAAAATTTACCGTATGGATATCTTGCTTGCAGGCTTGAAACTTTAGCTCGCTTGGAAGGTTTCCAAGTGGTTAAAGTTTCACCTGTGGGCACTTCTCAAACCTGCCCTGTATGCAGTTTCAGAAGTAAAGGCAATAGAAATGGTGATGTGTTTAAATGTAAAAATTGTGGATTTAAATATCATGCTGATATAGTAGCAGCGACTAATATAGCACTTCGGGCGGGTTTGAGATATGGATCTCAGCCTGTGGTGGCTCAGGCTGTAGCTGAAGAGTGGAGGAGACTTGGTATCCAGCCACCAGTAGGATACTGGGTCGTTGGCACTCAACTCCAGAGTAGGCCACCTGCTGCTTCCGCAGGTGTAATCCTCTATGCCATACTTTGAATAAGTATGGTTGAGAATGGAGGAATGGAATATCAGGCACCTGGAAAATTAATGCGGGTATATGTCTGCAAGGTCTGGGGATAGAGTATAACTTTCTTTAAGTTTTACGAACAATATTATACACTGATCATCCTTCCATTCTTGCCCAACGGCCATACTATCCATAATCCCTTCGATTTTCTCCACAATGTTATAAATCTCTGCCGTTCCGATTCTAACCGCTCCTCACTCCCAAGGGCTTAAGGGTGGCATCGTATCTACCCAAAAAAGTTATGCCTTTTGTATCGCTGTAAAAAATCACGCAATCTCCATATCGTCAAACGCCCGGGTAAAGAGAAAAATAGGCTTCTTTATATTTGGAAAAAATCCGAATCGTTCCAAAAATACAGAGGCATAGAAGGACAAGGAGCTTCACACACGAGCTCTCCTTGTCGATCATAAATCGGCCTTCCCGACTCATCCTAAGTTTTGATTTTCATCCTCAACCCAGCCGCTTGAAGTTCACCGGTATACACCGGAAGCATTGGATTGCCTATACCAAAACATCCATTAATGTCAGTGCCCCGGAGATGGAATTGAAATGGACGCCATCTTTAATAGCTTCATAAACGTACTCAAAACCTTTATTCGAAAGAGGAGAACTAGTTTGAAGGATTTCTCTTAAAGAAGTTAAAAGTATATCCTTAGGACGGAAATTATCTGCTTTCAACATGTAAATATAAGTCGCACTTGTGCCAAAAATACTTACATTTTCTTCCTCAACAATTCTTCACATTAACGAAAGATTGGGATAGCCTGGATTGCCATCGAAAAGGACGATAGAGCACCCTGTGGCTAAACTACTCATAAGCCAATTCCACATCATACAGGAAGTGGCTGTCATGTAAGTTATAACATCGCTTTCTTTTAAGTCCACATGTATTATTAGCTCTTTTAGATGATTAATTAAGACTTTCAAACCCTGTAACATACATTTCTGTTTACCTGTGGTGCTAGAAGAAAACATAATATTATACAGGATTGTCAAAGCTTATTTGTTCAAACTTAAAATTGCCTTTGGCCTCTTTTAAGGCTTCTTCAAAAAGTATTGCTTTTGGTAATTCGCTCCAAGCCATATTTTCATTAACGTAAAGGACTACTATGATTTTCTCTAAGCTAGGTACATTCCTAGCAATTTCGATCATATTGGGAGATATGCTGTAAACTTTGCCCTTATAAGGATATCCATACACCGTGAACAAAATTTTAGGCTCAATTTGTCCTATGCGATCTATTACGGCTTGAACCCCCAGCTATGTGCTACAAGAGGACCAAGTGGCTCCTAGAACTGTAGCGGCTAACATGGCGATGCTTGTTTCTGGGATGTTTGGCATGTAAGCGCAAACCCTATCGCCCCTTTTTATCCCGAATCGCCGCAAGGTGAGACCTACTCGAATTACCAAATGGTATAGCTCTTTGTAAGTAATGGTCCTTCTTACGCCTAACTCGTTTCTGAGGACAAAAGCGGTTTTCTCGTCTTTTCTTCTCAAAAGGTTTTTTGCGAAATTACATCTGGCTCCAACAAACCATTTCGCGCCGGGGAATTTGGAGAGGTCATCCATCACCTTTTCGTAAGGTTGAGAGGATTTTACTTTGCAAAATTCCCAAACCGCTGCCCAAAACTCGGGTAAATTTTCTATAGACCAATAATAGGCCTCAAAGTATTCATTCAAGCCTAGGCCATATTTAAGGTTCAAAAATCCAAGAATCTCTTCATATTGCTTATTCCTTTCCGTTCTTCACTCGGTACCCAAAGAGGTCTTTTCATTACGGAATCCTCCCTTTTATTTTTCAAAAAATTGTACCTTTTTCCATCATATAGGGAAGCCTTCACTATTTTGCTAAAAAGAAGTTGACAGCCCAAAAAATTTGTCCTATTCTTCACATAGAACAAAGAACAATGTTCTCTTGAAGAGAACATAGAAGGAGGTTAGAAGATGAGATATGGTGAGACAGGCATTACTTTGGAAGTAGATCTTTCCACGGGCGAAATTAAGAAGTACGAGAGTGATCCTTTTTGGACGGAGCTTTATTTGGGTGGGCTTGGGACGAATCTCAGGTATCTTTGGGAGAAGGCGCCTCTTGATTGTCATCCCTTTTCTCCGGAGAACGCCATTATCTTTGGGGCAGGGCTTCTGGTGGGAACGCCCGTTGTAGGGGCCACAAGGACGGTGGTGACAAGTTATGTTCCCGTGAATAACCTGGTGGCTTTCAGTATGATCGGGGGGCACTTTGGGGCGGAGCTCAAGTTTGCGGGTTATGATCGGGTTATAGTGAAAGGAAGGGCTTCTGAGCCAGTTTATATGTGGATTGATAACGATAAGGTGGAGATAAGAAGTGCCAAGCACTTATGGGGGAAGGGGATTCTTGAGACCTTCAGAGTGATTCGGGAAGAACTTAAAGAACCGAGGGCCCAGATTGCTGCTATAGGGCCGGCGGGCGAGAAGAGGGTTTATTTTGCAGCAATACAACATGCTTGGCACACAGCTGGTCGTGGCGGTTTGGGATCGATTATGGGAGATAAGAAGCTTAAGGCCATTGCCGTGAGGGGCACCAAAGATCTTCGGACTGCTAAACCCCAGGAACTTTTTGAGCTTTGTTTTCGCATGAGGGAGGAGATTCGTAGAAACCCAAACCTCGGTGACTGGATGGCTTACAGTGATAACGATGCATTTCATCATGATAACTTCGCTTGGGGTTATGCCAGGGTGAGGAGAAAGGGGTATTGGACACCTGAGGTGGAGGAACGTTTTGCCCGGATCAGGAAGGAGCATCAATTAAGGGTAGTAGGGTGCTTTAACTGCCCTAAGGAATGCGAGATAGTCATCAAATATCCGGGTAAGCCCATCTTCGGTTATAAGTGTTTTGCTAAGGATACCTTCCACATGGCAGCCTTTCAGGAACTCGATTTTAGTTATGAGTTTCTGCCTCTTGTGGTCGATTACGGGGTCGACGCTTATTCAATGCCTCAGGTCATAGCCTTTGCCATTGAGCTCTATGAGAATGGCATCCTTACTGATCAAGATCTACCCGGTTTCCCCAAGGATGTTAAGGGTAGGTTTTATTATCTTTTTGAGAAGATAGTAAAAAGGGAAGGCATTGGTGACATTTTGGCCGAGGGTACTTGGTGGGGCGCCCAAAAGATAGGGCGTGGCGCCGAAAAGATCGAGCATAACAGCATAAAGAAAGTGGAACAAATTCCTATAAAACTCGGAAAATTGAACCCCATTTACTTCCTATGGTGGTCTACTAATGAAAAGTGGAACATAACCCAAATAGAAGGCACCTGGCCCCAGGATCCGATTCCTGACCCCGAAAAGAGAAAGGCCTTTGTGGAGAGTTGGATAGCTCCACCCAATGAGGAATTCAAGAAATGGTTTTTGGAATGGGAGAAGAGGGAAGTGATACCTGTTGAGAGGGTCTGCGCCATTGCTGATTGGAGTGAGAGAATGCATTACATAGACAATAGCACCGGGCTTTGTGGGTTCCTTTCGGCTTTCAGGGGGCAATTTGGTGGGGTTCCTGGGCCGGATCAGCTGGTGGGGGCAGGTCCAGCCTATCATATCCACAATATCCCTTACCTGATAAGTCTTGCCACTGGTATAGAGTACGATGAAGAGAAACTCTGGGAGACAGCCGGAAGGATAAGGACCCTTATAAGGGCTATGAACAACATAAGGGGTTTGAGGCGTGAGGACGAAAAACCTCCTGAAGACCATTGGGCTATAAGGGATCCAGAGCTTGAGAAAAAGTTATTGGACGAATATTACCGGTTCAAAGGTTGGAATGAAGAGGGGATACCCACCAAAGAGACCCTTCTTAAGTATGGTTTGGATTTCGTAATTCCTGAATTTGAACGCCGTAATTTGCTGTAGGAGGACGAAGATGAAGAAGGTAAAGAAAGTTATAAAGTCTATAAAGATATATCCTGAAAAGTGTACGGGCTGTGGTACCTGTGAGGTTTATTGTTCGGCTTATCATGCGGAGCCCCGTTACTCCTATGTAAATCCGGCCAAATCCAGAATCAGGGTGTTTGTGGATGAATTGAATGACGTTTATCTTCCGATTATCTCCGGAAGGTATGCCGATGCCGAGTGTAGAGTCCGTTACCGGATCGTGGTGGGCGATAGAGACTATGAAGAGTGTACCTTCTGTAGGGCAGCTTGTCCTTCGCGAAAGGACTTTTTCGACCCAGATACAGGACTTCCCCTTCTGTGTGACGGTTGCGGGGAGCCCATGCCTCAAGGAGGCCCTATGTGCGTTCAAGCCTGCGATGCAGGAGCTTTAGAGTATTTGTCTGAAAGAATTGAAGAGGTATTAGTTCCCGAAGAGGAAGAAGAGGAGGTTGTGGAGGAGCTTTGATGGCGGAAGATAAGACGCCTGTTGGGGCAGTTTTAGTTATCGGAGGCGGTATAGGGGGGATCCAAGCAGCCCTTGATTTGGGGAGTTTGGGCTTTAGAGTTTACTTGGTCGAAAGGGCTCCCCAGATCGGGGGCAAGATGGCCCAGCTCGATAAGACCTTTCCCACCCTTGATTGTTCCATATGAATACTTGGGCCGAAGATGGCGGATGCCGGTCGGCATCCCAATATCAGGATCCTCTCGAACAGCGAAGTGGTGGAGATTGAGGGGGAACCGGGTAATTATACGGTGACTATCCTCAGGTGGCCTCGGTATGTTGATGAGAGTAAATGCACCGGATGTAGGACCTGTGAAAGCTTCTGTCCCGAAGTGATGCCCAATCCCTTTGACGAATACCTCGGAACCACCAAGGCGATAGGGGTATGGTGTCCTCAGGCGGTTCCCGCAAAGGCTTACATTGAAAAGGAAAAATGCATTTACTTCCTCGGAAAGTGCACCATATGCGAAGCCGTCTGTAAAAATAAGGCTATAGACTTCAAACAAAAAAGGGTCCGTGGAAAGGTTCGAGTGGGAGCCATCATAATTGCGACAGGTTATGAGGTCTTTAAACCCGAAGGGGGGACTTACGGGTATGGGGTTTTTGAAAATGTTTTTACAAGCCTTGAATATGAGAGGATCTTAAGCGCTTCGGGACCGACTCAAGGTGAGATCTTAAGGCGTTCGGATAAAAAAATCCCTCATAAGATTGCTTGGATCCAATGTGTTGGGTCAAGGGATTTGAAAAATGGTAGAAGCTATTGTTCTGCCACTTGTTGTGGTTATGCCATAAAACAGGCTATGGTGACCAAAAATCATCACCCCAATATAGAGACCGTCATTTTCCACAACGATATTAGGACTTTTGGCAAAGGCCTTGAGGACTTATATGAAAGGGCTAATCGAATGGGCGTGAAATTCATAAGGGGAAGGTCGCCCTTGATCAAGGAAAATCCCGAAAATCACAACCTCATTGTGACATACCTTTCCGAAGGTAAGCTCAGACAGGAAGAGTTTGAAATGGTAATCCTTTCGGTAGGCGTTTTACCGCAAAGGACCAATAGAAAAATGAGCGAGTTATTCGGTCTCGAACTTAACCATCATGGTTTCTTTGAGGTTTCTCCTTTTTACCCCTTGGAGGACGGAAAAACAGGGATTTTTGTCTCCGGGAACACCATAGCTCCTATGGATATTCCCGATACCATCTGTTCAACTTCTGCAGTAGCAGCTCAAGCAGCCGAGCTTCTTTCTTCAAGTAGAGGGAGTCTCGCCGTTAAAAAGGAGTACCCGCCTGAAAGGCCTGTAAGAAATGAAGAACCGCGTGTCGGTGTTTTTGTATGTCATTGTGGTAGCAACATCGCGGAGATAGTGGATGTGAAGGAAGTGGTCCGATACGTGAAGACCTTAAAAGGTGTGGTTTGTGCCGAGGATCAAGTGGTGAGTTGCTCAAACGAAGGGCTCACCAGAATAACCCAATTGATCAAAGAGCACGGTTTAAACAGGGTGGTTGTGGCTGCTTGTACCCCGAGGACTCATGAACCGGTGTTCCGAGAGGCTTTAAAGGAAGCGGGATTAAATCCTTACCTTCTGGAGATGGTCAATATCCGTGAACACTGCAGTTGGGTCCATCCGCTTGAAAAAGAGGAAGCCACCCAAAAGGCTAAAGAGCTTCTGAGAATGGCCATCTGGAGGGTGAGGGAACTTGAACCACTTCAAGAGCCGCTTTTCGGCGTTACCAAAAGCGCCCTTGTGTTAGGAGGAGGGCTTGCGGGGATGGTGGCTGCCTTGAGCTTAGCACGGCAAGGATTTGAGGTCTATTTGGTGGAAAAAGAAAAAGAACTCGGGGGCAATTTGCGTGAGCTTTACTTCACTTTAGAGGGGGAAGAGGCAGGACCTTTCCTCAAAAGGCTTATAAATGAGGTCGAATTCGAAGAGAAAATAAAGGTCTTTAAAGGTTATAAACTCTCTTCCCTTTCGGGATACGTGGGTAATTTTATAAGCACCATCGAATCTTCCGATGGAGAGAAAATTGAGCTTTCTCATGGAGTTGTGATAATCGCTACCGGCGGAAAGCCACTTAAACCCACCGCATATGAATACGGAAAAAGCGAAAGGATACTAACTCAACGTGAACTAGAAGGAAAAATCGCCAGAGGGGAACTGCCTGAAAGACTTAAAACAGTCGTTATGATCCAATGTGTTCAAGCACGTGATGAGAAGCGCCCCTATTGCAGTAGAATATGTTGTGGACAAGCTATAAAAAATAGTTTAAAATTAAAAGAAAGATGTCCTGATGTGCAAATTATGGTTTTTTATCGAGATATGCGAACTTATGGGTTTATAGAGGATCTTTACCGAAAGGCAAGGGGAAAAGGCGTTTTGTTCATAAGGTACGATCTTGAGAGAAAGCCTCAGGTGGAACTTAACGACGATAAGTTAAAGATTAAAGCGTGGGAACCCGTTCTTAAAAGGGAGATCGAGGTAGAGGCGGATCTTTTGGTTTTAAGCGTTCCGGTGGATTCTAGGGGGAATCTGGAGCTTTCTCAGCAATTAGGGCTTCCTTTGAGCAGTGATGGCTTTTTCATGGAGGCCCACATTAAGCTCAGGCCGGTGGATTTCACGTTGGATGGGTTTTTCCTTTGTGGGATGGCTCATTATCCTAAGTTCATTCCGGAGACCATTGTGCAGGCAAAAAGTGCGGCCTTAAGAGCTGCCCTTATCCTTTCTCAGGACCAACTTAAAGGAAGCGGGGTCGTATGTGAAGTTAGAGAAGATTTGTGTATGGGATGTGGGGCTTGTGTGGAGGTTTGTAGTTATAGGGCCCTTCAATTAGTGGAACCCAAAAAGGATTTAAAGAAGGCCCAATGTAACGCTGTTCTTTGCCGAGGCGATGGTCTATGTAGCTCGGTGTGTCCTACTGGTGCAATAAGGCTTAGGCATTTTACCGAGGAACAGATATTGAGTGAGATAGATGGCTTGATGGAAGAGGGCCTCCAGAGTTAAGGGAGGGTTTAGAAATGTTAGGAAGCGTGGGGTTGCTCGCGTTTTTGGTTTTTCTAGGCGGATTGGTGTTTAAGGTTTCTTCTTGGTTCCGATGCTCCTTAAGAGGGGAAAGAGAAGGATTTAAAAGGTTTGTCCTAGGATTTTCAAGCTTGGGAAAAGCCCTTTTTAGTTCAAAAACAGGGATTATCTTAAAGGTCCTCCTGCTTGATGGGATCCTCCAGAGGCGCACTTTAAAAGAGAGCCTTTATAGATGGCTTATGCATATTCTCATTTATTGGGGCTTTGCGCTTCTTATTGTCACTCATGCTTTGGGAAAGCTCGTTTTTGAGGATTATGTGTCCACTGCGTTTCCCCATGCTCTGTTAAGGGATCTTTTTGGAAGCATGGTTTTAGTAGGATTAGGAATGGCCATTTGGAGGAGGCTTCGGAAGGCCCCTACTCTTAGAACCAGTAGAATGGACCTTTACGCCATCGTTGTGGTTTTGGTGATTGTGTTTTCGGGGTTTCTTTTAAAGGGAGCAAAGATCATCTCTTATAACAATTATTCGAGGATGGTTGATGAATACGCTTCTTTTGGATCGGAGGAAGAGGCAAAAGCCCTTGAGGCCTATTGGGTAAAGAGGATGGGATTGGTTTCGCCCGAAAAAGTTGAGGAAGCCCTTATTGCCAAAGGAGAAGAGATCCATCAATCTCAGTGTGCTTTTTGTCATGCTAATCCGAGGTGGGCCTTTTTAAGTTATGGCCTTTCTCGAACTTTTGTCCCCCTTGCCAGTGGGTTTGATCGACTTAACTTTACAGCAAAACTTTGGTGGGTTCATGTTCTGATTTGCCTTATTGCTTTGGCGATTTTACCTTTTACGAAATTTTTACATTTGATCAGTGTGCCTTTAAGCCTGGTGATTAATGCCTTATGGGATCCTAAGCGGTCACGTCCTTTAAACCTTAAGACCAAACAGATGATAGAACTTGATGCTTGCGTCCATTGTGGGACTTGTACGTTGAAGTGTGCGGTTTTGGACGCCGAAAAGCCCTTGGGGAATATAAGGATTTTGCCGTCAGAAAAAATTGAACCTCTTAAGAGGCTTGTTTCAAGGAGAAAGTTTTCACAGACGGAACTGCAGGAGATCCTTCAAGGCGTTTATTTATGCACCAATTGTTTAAGGTGTACAGTCTCTTGTCCCTCGGGGATCAATTTACAGGAACTCTGGTTCGAAGCCAGAGAAGCGCTTTTTGAGCGTGGGCTTCTGGAGCCAGCCCTTTTGAGCCCCTTGTCCTTTTATAGAGGCTTAAGAGCAGAGGAACTCGGAGAAAGGTATGAGAAGACGATTTTGGAGATCAAGGAGAAGCTCCTCCGAAGGTTTGAGCCTAAGGATAATGTGTTACAAATGCCAGAAGAAAAGGAGTTCGAATTTTACGAGGGGACTTTTAGTGGCTGTTTTGCTTGTCAGACCTGTACGAACGTTTGCCCGGTGGTCTTCCAATATGAGAGACCGGAAGAGGTGCTTGGTTTTTTGCCTCATCAGATTATGAGGTTATGTGCCATGGGTCTTAAGGAAGCCGTTTATGGATCGGAGATGCTTTTAAGCTGTTTGACCTGTTACAAATGCCAAGAGGCATGTCCGCAGGGCGTTGTGGTGACGGACATATTGATGGGATTAAAGATGGAGGCCCTTAAGGCATTGAAGGAGGAAAGGGATGAGATACGCTCTATTTCTGGGGTGTAATATACCGGCGAGGTTACCGGAGTATGAGACTTCGGCCAAATTTCTGTTGAAGGAGCTTGGAGTTGATTTCAAAGAGATTGAGGGATTTGGCTGTTGTGGATATCCCTTTAAGGTTATAGATTTGACTACCTCGTTGGTGCTTTCGGCGAAGAATTTGACTTTGGCCGAAAGGGAGAATCGGCATATTTTGAGTTTATGTCAATGTTGCTATGGAACTTTAAAGAAGGCCAAAAAGATGCTCGATGAGGATCCTTCCCTTAGAAATCAAATTAACGAGTTTTTAAAAGCAGATGGTCTTAATTACCGAGGAACAGTAGAGGTCAAACACCTCCTTCACGTGCTTTATAAAGATTTGGGCCCCGAGATGATTCGAGAGAAAGTTTCAAATCCCCTAAGTGATATTAAGGTTGCCACCCATTATGGCTGCCACAGTTTAAGACCAAGTTCCATTGTGGAGTTGGACGATCCATCTGATCCGAGACTTTTGGAAGAGCTCATAAATATAACAGGGGCTCAGAGCCTTTTGGTTAATAAGAGGCTTGAGTGTTGTGGAGCTCCTCTTCTTGGGACAAACGATGAGGTGGCTTTGAACTTCACCCGGGAAAAGATTGCGGATGCTCTTAAGAATGAAGCAGAGTATTTGTGTGTAGCTTGTCCATATTGCAAGCTTCAATTGGAAAACTTCCAGGAGAGATTATTTGGGAAGAAGGTCCTTTCCACTATTTTAATAACCAACCTCATTAATATGGCCTTTGGTCTTCAGAAAGCCCACTAACAAGTTGAGCAGGCGGCTTTGAGATGTCTCAGGTGAAGGAGGTACCAGTTTTATGGATTCAAGGTGGCACGTGTAGTGGTTGTTCTGTTTCGGTTCTTAATACGGTTGCTCCTTCTATTAAGAATGTGTTGATAGATGAGG
>Ga0185307_1002010_pt1 | contig 10818 bp, 8 predicted proteins | sample LHCtaG_FD_128010 | JGI IMG/M metagenome (GOLD analysis project Ga0185307, IMG submission 128010) | Hot spring microbial communities from Little Hot Creek, USA to study Microbial Dark Matter (Phase II) - LHC4sed_matched (SPADES... | ecosystem: Environmental > Aquatic > Thermal springs > Hot... | reverse complement strand
TGCCAAGAAGTCTGGACTCTGCCGACCTGTTTCGTACCTTCGCCTGCATCGCGGCGCGGAAGTGGGAAAGGTACGAATCCCGGTAGGATGGGGCTGGGGGAAAACATATTCGGTGCGGTGGCCGAAAGCCGTCGCACTGCCCGTTTTGGGTATCTCCCTTACCTGCTATAGAGGGTGCGCCTTTGCCCCCTCCCTCCGGGCGCCCAGAACCCCATCCCCATTTCCCGGGCCAGGTCCTCTGCGTCCGGGTAAACCCGCAGACCGATGAAATAAATAAACGAAGGAGGCCAACCTCGGCCTCCCTCTAATGCATAATGTTACTCCAGCACTGCCCCGTTACTATATTGCCTAACCGAGTCCCTATGGTACCGGCATACCATTGTAATCTTCGGCTGCGTAGATACCGGAAGATGGTACATATGTGGCAACACGAGCAATTGCTATTAGTTGACAGCCAGGTGCAGTGCAGTTAATGATAGCACCACCCCCAAACCCGCTCGCGGGCGGTTCGGCCATACCAAACCACGTTAGGCCAGCCATACTGGCATTAGAGTTAAACTTCGCTCCCGGGTCCAGAGGCTGGTTATAAGTATGGGTGCCCGTATGTCCAAAGGGGTCTGTATAGGTAATAGTAATTGAGCCTGCTGGAATTGTATTGGCCCCAACGTTTTGAATAGCGATAAAGGTGCGCTGGCGTGAGCCGTTATAATAATAAGCATCAGGGGCCCAGCGCACATAGGGCAGCGCAAGTTTAGCATACCCTTGGGGCTCTCCTAAGAAAGCGGTGGACAAACCGGCACCATATGCTTTGCCAATCACAACAATATCTGTCGCTGTGCTCTCCACAATGGCAGACCCTACAAATCCAGGGGATACAGTTTCACAAGCAGGGAAACTAGCCTTTGCTCCAGGACCGATGGACTTCGTTGCGCTTAGACCTCCAGGATAATATGTGACTCTAACACTGGTAGAAGTACTCAAGCTTGTATTCTGCACTGCAAAAGCAGTGCTCTGCCCTCCAAAGGCATTGCAAAGCGCAGAAGGCATGTACAGTTTCCGAGCACCCGCAGCAACACTCTCAAAAGCCTTCGCACCCGTCCCGGTGATATCCAGCTCCATCGCAGTTCCGACGATCTTTCCATCAGTATTATCCGCCCGCTTAGCAATGACCACAGCGGATCCATTGAAACTGGTGCCCAGTTCGGAGACAGTAGCAACATCTACATAGTAGGAAGCTCCAGGCTGTATGGTCTGATTAATAGTATGGACCAGCTGAGCAGAGGTATTATAGAACTGAATAGTCACATTGTTGGGCTCGGTATCTACGTTTTGGATAGAGAAAATAGTGTTGGAACCGAACATATTCTTCAATACTGTAGCGATAAGTGCCTGTGGGCCTCCCTGCCGAAATCCATTGGATAGCGGTCGCACAAATACCGTGCTTGAGCCTTGTGGAATCTGCACCAAGGTCGCAAGTAGAGGCTGATCAGATTGGATCACGGCGGATCCCCTGAATCCATCGGCAATTTCACTCAGACTGCCGATAAATATAGAAGCACTTTCACCTGGCCTCAGATTAGGACGTGAAACCACAATCGGCGTGGTGGTAGTAGGTTGTTCGTAAAAAAGAATCTGCAATGTGGCTTCCCCACTTCCAACATTCTGGTAAGTAATTGAGGTAGTAAAACGGGTGGAGTAAGCTTGAGCTTGCACATTCTTGGGTAGAGACATAGTAGCTGCTACCAAGGCTAAAATTGTTAAGAAAGCGAACATTTTGGCTTTCATGGGAACCTCCTTATCAGGATTAGTTGCCGATTTCATTTTCAACCATAAATGCCTTGATTGCAATACCCCTTTGGTATTAATCTTACCCAGACTTGAAGTAAAATATATGCCATAGGGAAGCTGGCGCATTTGCGAAGTTATGGTATTCTTAAAGAGCGTATACTCTTTCAGAAAAAGGAGGCGTGATGAAAAAGTTCATCTTGATAGGGGCAATAATAACGATTGGTCTAGTTGCCTGTACAAATTCGCTTTCTTTGCAGGAGAGTGTCATTCCCACCCCTCTCCCCCAACCAACTTCTGGCAAAGCAACGGTTACAGGCATTGTAATCTCTCTTTCTAACCAGCCACTCTCACAAATCCCGGTGTGGTTGGCAGAGGTAGTTCGGCAGGGTGATGGCGGAATATATATTTTAGATAGCGCTTCCAGCCCCGGTGCATACACAGATGAGAATGGGATATTTGTTATCCCCAATGTAAATCCTGGGGAATATGTTATTATCGTCGGGGACCCTGAATCCTGGTATGAAATTATCGCCGAGCCTTCAGGTAGGGCAAAAATCTGGAATATCCCTTCTGATCAAATTGTTGAAGTCGGTAAAATACAAGTCATTACTTGGAAGAAATAAATTCATTCCCAAGCAAGGTTGAAAGATTTAAAGATCCTCTCGTGCTTATCTGCGACCAAGTCCAGCGAGAATAATTGAACAGTTTGTTGGGCCCGCTCGGCAAATTGTCTTCTTAAATTCGCATCTTTTAACGCTTCCACAATTGTTCTTGCTAATGCACACGCGTCTCCTGGCGGAGTAAGCCAGCCATTGTAACCGTTTTGAACAATTTCACGCGTTCCTGGAATATCTGTGGCTACTACAGGCACGCCAGAGGCCATGCTTTCTAGGATGTTAGTAGGTAAACCTTCCCAGAGAGAAGAAGAGACAAAAAGGTCTAAACAACTAAGAATTTCCTCAATATCTAAACGCGCACCAGTAAAGATCACTCGGTGCTCTATACCCAAGATTGCTGCTTGGTTCTGAAGACTTTTCTTTAACCTGCCATCACCTACAATCAGGAAATATGCATCGGGGATCTCTGCTAGAACACGAGGAATCGCTTCTATTAGGAAGTTAAATCCTTTTTCCTCTGAAAGCCTACCCACTGTCCCAATTAGTAGCACATTGTGTGGGATGCCAAGGCTATTGCGTTTGGCTTGCTTATCAATTTTCACCGCTTGGAATCTACTCAAATCTATAGCATTGTGAATACAAACAGCCTGACGTTTAAGGATTTTTGCCAAAGGCCTTTCATTAAGTCTATTAGTAATTGTCTGGCTGACGCCTATTTCTAAGTCAAAGAGAATTGGATAGAGGATATTGGTTAATAATAACCTCCGCCAGGGCCTCTTCCTCCACTCATACCGGAAGCCACCATGGATAGTCCGAATAATCACTGGCCGTGAAGGGTGAAATTTCAGTATGATGGCGGCGATATCGCCGAATTCTGAATGGCTGTGTATAATTCTCGCTCTATATTTAGACTGCCAGTGCCATAAACTTTGAACTGCTTTCCCAAAACTATAATACGGATTATGCTCATTCCAACTGCTTGCGCAAAAAGCAGGAATGCCCTCCCGGCTTAATCTCATTAGTAATTCTTTTTCAAGGCTATCGCCGAATCCAAAAAGTCCACATAAATGTACATCGAAACCTCGGCAACGAAGAGCCTTAGTCAGGCCAATCCCAAATCGTGTGATGCCGCCTCCTCTATCTCCCAACGGGAATCCGTAAACTATTTCAAGGACCCGCATAGTCCCAATTTGCCTGCTAGAACGCTATGCATAGTGATATCTTGCCGGACGACGCTTATTCCTAATCAGGTCAAAATCGGAGGCAACATAAAGACTGGCCAAGTTGGTTTTGGCGATCAGGTCCCTCACTTTGATTTTTATTAGTTGTTTAATCTGTTCCCGCTCTTGCCACAACTCAACAAGTTTATTTATTAGACCTTCTGGGGTTACTGCCTCAATGTCAATGACCCATCTTTCAAGGCCTAGCATCTGCATAATACCCCAAGTTTTGTGAAAATAAGCAATGGCTATGAGTGGTACTCCTTGAGAGAGGGCGAAAATATTAGAATGCATTCGGGTCCCAATAAAGAGATCCATTAAACCATACATCGATTTAAGAAGATCTGGCGATAGGGATTCAGCAACGAGAACTACGCGGCGATCTCCTGCAAAACGTTCAACAACTCGCTTACTCGGTATTCGATCATCATTTGCCAAAACCTTGCTACATACATGTGAAAACACCGCTACTTTCCCTCCAAAGTTATCAAGATAATACCTTATCGTTGCAACGAGGGATTCCTCATATTGCAATTGTATTTTGGGGTTTCCTACGTGCATTCCCCAATTAATAACAGTTATTCCCAACAATGGTCTATCTGCCTCAATATCTATGCCCAACGCGCACAGGCGCTTTATCGCTTCTTCAGTAGGAGCGCTTGGGAAAGCAAAAGCTGGGTCGGGCACAAGATAACATTGTGGATTACTTGTGCCGATTCGTGCTAATTCTTTAAAAGAGATGGGTTCTCTCACCATTACAATCCGCGCATGGTTCAATATCCAGCGAACCAACATCTCGTCACGCTTCCTATGAAATGGTCCTATGGATTGGGGAAATAAATATAATGGCTTGCCAAGCAGTATTGCATATCCCATCGTGTAGGCAATCAGCATAATAGTAAGGCCAAAATTCCCCGAACTATACAGAAAATTGCCAGGTTTACTAACTACTAAATCAGCTTCAAAATACACTCTCAAAGTATCCTTTTGCGCTGGTTGCAAGCCCCAAAAAAGCGGGCGCCCCAACAATTTGTAGCTTATGAATGCAAATATACTGGCTAACAGTAGCCTGGCTGCAGTCCAACAATACCAACGCATCTCCCCTTTTACAGAAGGCCTGTGTATCCAGTAAATAAACGAACCTACTACAGTCTCGCTTTCTGAAAAGCTATCTGGGTCATCAGCGGCTATGGTTATGGAACTTCCGGGAAAAGCCTCGCGCAAACTTTTAATAGTCATCTTTAGCAATGCGTCATCGCCTTTGTTATCAGCCGAGTGGACGTTAATTATAAGTATTTTGAGCGTGGGGTGTGATTCTATATTAGAATTCTTAGGCCTCATCTGGTCACACCCTTTTGCATAGATATGATAGACCAAGGTATCCTTTTGTCGCAATAATCAAGTACCCAAACGAGAGAAAAGCCTCGCTGATTACATACACCCAAGCTGCTCCAACAACTCCGTAGATAGGTATCACCAGAAAATTTAATCCAACATTTACAAGGGCAACAATTCCTTGAATGACTATTCGCCATACCTGATTGTTTGTTGCGATAATAATTGTTGCTGAGGCATAACTGCATGATTTTAAGAAAAGGATTGCACTTAGGACCATCAGTATATTTCCTGCTAAGTTAAAATTTTCCCGCAAAATCATCCTAATTAACATCGGCCCTGCCTCAAACATACTTAGCCATAACCCTAAACCTGTTATGCATAACCATAGATAAATCCGCCGAGCAGTTTTCGCAAAAAGGGACAAATTGGCCTGATATGCCAATTGGCTCATAATCGGGGTCATGACCGAGTGAACCGCTGCAGGGAAAACAAAAACAGCACGCAGAATGCTGGAGGCAGATGAATAAAGACCAGCAGAGCGAGCATCAAGTAAAAGGGCTACCATGGTGACATCTATCTGAGTATAGATAGTTAACATAAGATCAGAAATCGCAAACGGCAGGCTCCAGATCAAGAGCTTTGGGATGTAACTGCAGTTTAATCTTAGGGGTGAAATTCTTGCTAACCAGACGAGCCCTATGCCTGTGGTAATCGCATCAACAAGCCCGCGTGCCCCTAAGAACCAGAGAGGCTCATTACAAGGGATGGAAGCTAAAGCCAGTGTACTTATTAATAAACCAGATGAAGAAATTACTGTTAGCCTCAAAGTCAAGTAATTTTTAAGGAAAATATTATAACTTTGCCATACAGTAATCAACAATGCTTCCATCCAAGTTACAGCAGCGCTGATCCAAAGTACCGGCAGTGGATAGGTATCTGGATCAAGAACTCTTGATAGCATAAGCAAGAACAGCCCCCAGATCATTCCAAGAGCAATTTTGGCAGCTATAACACTAGCAATAGTAATGCCTGCAGATTTTTCATCTCTTCGTCCTCCACGAAGCAGCCAGGTATCCATACCCAGATTGAATATAATCGAACTTAATTTCGTCAGAGCAATGCAAGCTGAATATTGCCCAAAGGATGCTGGACCAAGTGAACGTGCAGTAATCAGTATACTCAACGCGGTTAATCCCTGGCTTATTAAAGAAGATGAAGACAACCAAAGCACATTAGATAGAATAGTTTTTGAGATGGAAGAGCTAACTTTTTGGCGAGCATTTCCTTGTGCACTTTCCAGCATTGAGATCTGAACCATGCGCACATTTATATGCAGGAATTTGGTAAATCATCCGACTTAGGACCACCCTATGATGAAATATTATAAATGTGCATAAAGTCTTTGATTAAAACGTCCCAATAATACTTACTGCGGATTGATTCAGCCGCCTGCCGCAGCTGTGAAGCTTGAGATGGATTTTCTATAATCTCCAATATTCCTGAAGCCAGGGCATAAGGATCACCTGGTCTAACCAATTTACCAGCGCATCCTTTACCCAAGAGCTCATATCTATCACCAACATCGCCAGTGACCACAGGCACTCCGGCGACTAAACTTTCCACTATCTTTAAAGGACAACGAGCTCTGGCTACCAAGTCATCATATACAGGGTCTACCGAAACATCAGCAAGGCGGTAATAAAGAGGCACTTGGGCAGCGGGTACCCTGCCTATAAATAATATGTGAGAATTGAGTCCTAATGACGCGACTTTTGATCTCAATATATCATAATCTTCCCCGCCTCCTACCAACATCAAAACAGCTTTCTTTTCTGTTTGGTGTATAAGTCTAAAAGCCTCTATAAGCAAATCAACAGCGTGGTTAGTTAGACTTATGGTTCCTACGTAAAGAATCACCTTGCGATCATAAAGGTTAAATCGTTCGCGTAGGGTTTCTACTTCAGCATTGTTAATACTTGAAAAGCGGTCTCGGTCGACCCCGTTTGGTACATAAACGATTCGATCCGCTGGACATCCCAAATGTTCCAACCGTTTTGCCATAAAGCGCGTATTTGTAGTGATACCAACGACAGACTTGGGAAGATGATCCTCAAACCAAGCAACGACTTGCTGCTGCCAGCGCCAAGCAAAACGGTTGGAAATGGCTTCGTAGTCATCACAATCCAGAAAAACTCTTTTCCTTCTGAATGCCTTAGCAAATAAACCAGCCAGGCCGTTCATTGGATGAGGCTTACAAATATGGTAAACATCGGTTGGTACTTGGATTGCGGCTTTCATCAAGTTCCATGTCGCAAGTGCCGTAATCCACAACAGACGGGGAGTACTGAAATAAAACTTGGTATTACCTTTTTTGAGAACATGCATCTGTCCAACGTAGTGGACTTTGACACCCTCGATTATAGTAAACCGATGCTTCAAAGACGCGAGATCGTGGTGGAGCGCCAAGATCGTCACGTCATGCCCAAGACGTGACATCTCTTTTGCTACTGGCCAGCAACGCCCCAATCCGGATGGGCTTTCTAAGCTCTGTGTCAACAAGAAAGTGATCTTCAAACATTCCCTCCAACAATTTGGCTTACCAGATAACCCCAAGATACCTGTTCAGTCTCAACGTGGTGGTCTGCATTTAGTACTCGCTCTCCCTTCAATAAACGTATAATCTCATTTGCAATGCTCTCAGCAGTGCTCCCGATTTGTATTTTGATTACTGGTAATTTAAACCCCCTTGCCATTTGTATTGCTCCACTTCCTGTCACTCGCCGGTATGGGGCCACAAGTACATCGGCCGCTGAAAAATAAAGCCCCACTTCTTCGTTCGGGATGTAGCGGTCCTCAATAACCACCGAGTCACTAATTCCCAGGCGCTCAACCACCTCAAGATAAGATCGCTTATCTTCCCAGAATTCCCCTGCTATCAAAAGTACGACCTTTCCCAGCCGTGCTTGGACTTCTGGAATCTCAGTCAGAAGGTCTTTCAATCCCTTGTACTCCCTGACAACCCCAAAGAAAAGCAAAACCGGAACACTTAGCGGCAACCCCAAACGTCTACGCGCTTCATCTTTCGGAATCCTCTGGTCAGAAAACATATCGTATACTGGATGAGGGACAATGGCTACTCGTGCCCTTGGCATCAATGTCAAAAGCCGTTCCTGCTCATCCTCCGACTGCACAATGAATCGCGTCCCACATCGCAACACCATCCGTGCCAGCAACGGATCCCACCTTCGCACTTCGTGAGGCAACACGTTATGGCAAATGAAGACCAGTGGCCGCCGCAAAAAAAGACGATTCAATATTCCTAATGTAAACCACACTGGTGACCAGAACGTTGTCCACCATTGTAAAACCAGCACATCCGGCCTATAGCGCAGAATGCGCCAGAAGGTGGTCAGCCAGGTAATAGGATTGAGGGAATCAATCCAGTATTTCGCATCCTCAACGATGAGCGGCTTCTTGCTTGGGTCCTTATCGCTCCGCCCGGGATAAAGCCAGCGTGGGTACTGGCGTTTGAAAGAGACCATCAACACATCGTGGCCCTGCTCCCGCAGGGCGCGGTACAGCATTGTTGTGTAATGTGCAATCCCGCCCCGATACGGATAAACCGGCCCGACAAGAGATACCCTCATTATTGCGCCACCTCCGAAACTGAAACCAGGGCACCTTTCTAACCTGTGCTCTGCTTTCACTTCTCCAACTTTGCCCCAACTTATTCCCTGGGCAGAAATACCACCACTGCGCAAAGGGGGGATATGCCAGTATACACCAACTCCCGACCTGCTAAACCCCCCAGCATATTCATAGTTTCTGCTCGGTCTTGTCATTCAAGTAGAGCAGGATGATCTTTTAACTCGAGTTTAGACAAATGAATCCCATGTAGGCCAAAATTAATTTCGGCTTACGGCAGACGGCCCATATATGGTGCACAAGCGCCGTGTTAATCACATATATAGGCAGTCATACTACGGGTTCCCGATTTGTCTAAATTCGAGCTAAAAAGTATGGGGAAAAGTATACCACAGGTTTTATTTCCAATGAAGTCTAATATATCGTTGTCAAACACAAGCCTGAACTCCACGATGTTTAGGGTTTCGGTTTGAATTCGTAAATTGTCCAGTTGCCGATGTTCCGCAGTGGTATCAAAAAATCCATTAATTGGGCCCTCGCCTTCAAATTCGGATCACGCAATGCAACATACCGAACCTTATGTAATATCATATAAGCATAAATGTCTGTTATCTCCTCTTCAAAAATGGAGAGCGTGTTGCGATTGTATATATTGTATTCTCGATCGAAAACGATCGCATCATAATGACCAGCAGTAAGTTTGACAGCCAGGAAATCCCAATACTTTAACTCCACCATATATATTGCTGCAGCAGATGTATTCCGGCTTAATATCTGGTTAAGGTAGTACCCTGTTTCGACCGCATCCAATGACACACCTTGTGGAAAATTAAGAAGGCGAGAAATTCCCCACCAAGCACCGTATGACAATAACCCTGCTGACAATGTAGGCAGTGCATAAGTAGCTACCCGAGGTGAGTATTGCCGCCCCCACTGTGCCAAGCAGCAAGCACCATAAGCCAGATAAGGCGACAGCATTAGCACATAGAACAATGAATAACGCCCTGGAGCAGCAGTAGGTGGTACGGAAAAGACATTTATAACACTGCTCAAGATTAGAACTAGTGCCGCTACGGTTAGTGGAAAGAATTTCCGTCTACGATCCTGATCACGCCATAGAAAGGCGATTGCTACGGCCACAAGCACCCAGACAATGCTGCTCGAGTTCTGAAGGACCAGTTTAGGATAGTACAGTAACTTCTCCAAGACGGAAACGTTATAACCGCCATAAAACCATTTTGAATAGCTGGTGTGCTTGGCCAGAAAATCAAATAGACGGCCGGTTTTGGCAAATTCTACAATTGTAAAGGAAATAATGAAAGAAACGCTTAAAAAATAAAAACAGAGCAAGCGCCATAGACGCCCATATTGTTTTTGACGTATATATTGATACAGGTCAACTATGGTGAGGAGATTGACTATGTTGATCATAATCCAGCTTTGTGCATGGAAACCGCTGGCCAGCATAAAGCAACAGCCGGCCCAAAACCAATACCCTCGACGCTCATCTTTTAACCACACCACCAGAAAGAGCAATCCACCCAAAAAACAAGCGAGATAATACATTTCCAGCATCGGTGTGCCGCTCAACCAAGCGTACCATGGCTGAAAGACGACAAATAGGCTAGCCAGTGCCGCCACTGAGAACTTTCCAAATAGGTAGTACACCAGCCAAAAGAGAGCAACGACCACAAGGCAAGAAGCAATGAAAGCCGTGGTGCGTGGGGCCAGTATAACATTGGGCCAGACAAGGAGTAAAGAACCGTTCAGGTATTTTTCAAATGGTAGCCAAACCTCTTTCGCCTCAAATATATCTAAGCGGGGCTGGAGAGCCCATTGAGCAGCGCGAATGCCACGAGCAAATTCATCAGCGGAAACACTAATAAAACCATGCCAATATAAGATTATCTGAATTGCAATTTTCAACAAAATCAATATGCCAAGATAAGTATAAATAACTCTACGCCCCATTGTCGCACTTGCCACTCTCACCAGTACCTGTTGCATAGAATGTTCCCCTTACAGTTATCCGGTAAAAAGACCATTTTATCAATACCTGCAGAACCGGTTCCTCTACCCCTGGCTGGGCAAAGAGATACCCCCCCATCTGCTCCAACGCCTCCACCGCCCGGCCGGCCAGTCAGATGTACCGGGGGTCGCCGAAGAGTTTCGCACCCAGATACGCGATCCCGGCCAGAGTCCCCCGTCCG
>Ga0185307_1002009_pt1 | contig 10822 bp, 11 predicted proteins | sample LHCtaG_FD_128010 | JGI IMG/M metagenome (GOLD analysis project Ga0185307, IMG submission 128010) | Hot spring microbial communities from Little Hot Creek, USA to study Microbial Dark Matter (Phase II) - LHC4sed_matched (SPADES... | ecosystem: Environmental > Aquatic > Thermal springs > Hot... | reverse complement strand
GCGACTTGGTGGACAATTGGGCAACCCTAAACGAGCCGATGGCTGTTTGCGAAGCTGGCTACATGATGGCGCAGTCCGGCTTCCCGCCGGGCGTTAACAGTTTTATGGCTGCTAAAAGGGCTGCGAAAAACATGGTTTTGGCTCATGTTCATGCCTATGAGGCGATAAAACGTTGGGACAATGTGAAGGCTGAAAGCGACAGCCCAAGCTCGGCTTATGTGGGGCTTATCCACAATGTGATTCCAGCCCATCCCCTAAGCCAAAGCGAAAAGCTAGACGTTCAGGCTGCAAGTTTTATGGATAACTTGCACAACCAGTTTTTCCCAAGGGCTGTTGCAGAAGGCTGGCTGGACGAAAACCTAAACGACATAAAAGAGAAAAGCGAAGTGAAGGGCTACTTGACTAATCGCTTAGACTGGCTTGGCGTAAACTATTACACACGTTTCGTGATTAAGGGTAAGCGAAACCTATTGGCTAAGTTGTTCGCTGGAATCCCCGCAGTTCCGGGAATCGTCCCAAACTATGGTTTTGGATGCCAGCCTAAAAGTCAATCAGCCGATGATAGGCCAACATCAGACATGGGATGGGAAATTTATCCAGAAGGCTTGCTTGAAGCCCTAAAGGCAATGGCTAAATTTGCTAAGCCGCTTTACATAACGGAAAATGGGATAGCCGACGCAGAAGACAGCCTTAGACCAAAATTCCTAGAAGACCACATTGCAGTTTTGAAAAAAGCCATTAAAGAGGAGAAACTGGACGTTAAGGGCTATTTCCACCGGGCATTAACGGACAATTATGAGTGGGCTAAAGGCTTCAAAATGAAATTCGGCTTATTCGCAGTTGACCTAAAAACAAAAAGGCGGAAAATGCGGGGAAGCGCAAAAATCTACAAGAAAATAATCGAGGAAAAAGCCGGTTAGAAAGTGGAAATTCCAGAGGGGGCTAGCACTATTGGTTTTGTGGCAAGCCAAAAGATGTTCGAAAACGCTAAATCTTTAGGGCGTAAACCTTAATGTCAGCTGGAGTTGTAGGCATGCCCCACAACGAACTTCGCAGAGACTACCTCCTAGACAGATGGGTGGTGATTGCCACAGAACGGGGACGTAGACCAACAGACTTCGCAAAAAAGGAAAGAGCCCAAGCCCAAATAGGCGTTTGCCCCTTTTGTCCCGGGAACGAGCACATGACCCCACCAGCAGTGCTTGTCTATTTGGAATCGTGCGGAAAAATTGAAAAGGCTAAAGATGAAAACGATTTTAGGCATAAGAATTGGCTTATCCGTTGCTTTCCAAACCTATTCCCAGCCTTTACTCCACCAAAAGAAAACTTGGGAGAAGGGGAATTCATGAAAAGCCGCTATTTGGCTTTGGCTCTTGGGCACCACGAAGTCTTGGTGGAATCACCGAACCATGATGAGCACCCGTCAGACGCGCGGATCCCCCAACTAATCCACGTCATAAACGCCTATCTGGACAGACTCAGTGAACTTTCAGCAAAACCATATGTGCGTTACATCTCCATATTCCGCAACCACGGCTTAGAGGCTGGAGCTTCACTTTCTCATGCACACAGCCAAATAATAGCAACACCGTTTATGCCGAAAATTGTTAAGGAGGAGTTGGCTGCCAGCCGCCAACACTGGCGCAAGACCGGCAGTTGCATTTTCTGCCAAATCATGGGGAAAGAGCGCAACAGTCCCCGCTTCATAATGGAAAATTCGGATTTTCTGGTTTTTGCGCCATATGCAAGCATCAACCCATTAGAGTTTTGGATATTCCCCAAAAAACATGAGGCTTCACCCATCAAACTCTCCAACAAGGAAAGGGAAAACTTTGCAAAAACCTTGAAAGCATGCCTAGGCGCATTAAAAAGCCTATTAAACGATCCGCCCTACAATTTCGGCTTCCACATAGCCCTAGACAAGGCTGCAAGCCCCTATTACCATTGGCACGTGGAGGTTTATCCAAAACTTGCCATCTGGGCTGGATTCGAAAAAAGCACGGGCATGTATATTAACACGGTTTCTCCAGAAACAGCCGCAGAAAGCCTAAGAGAAGCCATCTCACCCTAAAATTTTGAGAACTTCCCTCTCGAATGATGGCCTATAATAAAGTATGTCTTCAACATAAGCCCTTAATGGTTCTGCTACACTCCACGCTTGGGCAATGCAACCGTTAGCCTTGTGGGGCGGGTCTCCATCATAAACCTCGCTTATGGCGCCAAGCCCAGCCTCAAAAACCTGCGTTGTTAGGAGTGGTGCAAGGAAGTTTCTGAAAGCGTATTCCCGCGTGTACTCGCCATAACCTTCAACCTTCAAATAAGCCTTAATGAAAGGCCCTAGAAGCCAAGGCCAAACGGTGCCATTGTGGTAGGCTAGGTCTCTGCTTCGCCTATCTCCGCGATAGACACCCGCATATCTCGGGTCGCCTTTTGCAAGGGTTCTCAAACCAAAAGGCGTTATAAGCTCACGACGCACGACATCGACAACTCTGTCGCATTTCGCTTTGTCAAGAATCGTGAAATCTAAGGCTACGGCAACAATCTGGTTAGGCCTAATAGACGCGTCGCCAAAGCCATTTTCGTCAATAGCATCAAATAAACAGCCCTTTTCATGATTCCAAAACTTTGCATTGAAGCTTTCTTTGGCTTTTTCTGCCAAGCAGGCAAATTTTTCAGCACTGCTCGGCTCCTTGAACCTTCTAGCCAAAATCTCCATTGTTTTGAGGGCGTTATACCATAGGGCTTGAACCTCAACAGCCTTCCCAGCTCGGGGGTTTACCGGCTGCCCGTTTATGGCTGTGTCCATCCATGTTAGCTGTGGTCCATGAAGAATAAGCCCATCGCAGTCAACACAGATTTTCGGGCTTTTTCCCATTTCAAAGTTTTCGACAATGGCTTTCATATTTTCCCATAGGTTTTTCTGGACAAACTCAAAGTCGCCAGTATACTTCAAATATTGGAGGACAGCGTTTACAAACCATAACGTGGCGTCAACAGCATTGTAAACAGGTTTGGCTTCCGAATCTGAGATAAAGTTTGGAATTAAGCCGTCCATAAAATGTTGGTTGAACGTTAGAAAAGTTTGTCTTGCATCCTCAAATCTTCCAGTAACAAGCATCAATCCCGGCAAGGCTATGAATGTGTCTCTGCCCCAGTCCTCAAACCAATGATAGCCAGCAACAACAGACCTCCAAGCCTTTTCAAAGCCTCCAACAATAAACATGTCCGTTGCACAAACAAGCCAGTTAAGCCAGTCTTTTGGCTCAATATCTTTATGTTCCTCGTAAAACCTTTCGAGCAAATGCTCGCGGTGTTCGCATTCAGCAATATACAGATTCCCAACGTCATACATTGTGGCTGGCATTTCATCCGCCAATTTCTCCACATCAGACTCATCTTCACCAGCAACAACCGTTAACGCAAACCTTTCGGCGGATTTCCTTCCAACCTTTACTGCGAAGAATCCCGGCTGGTACCAGTCGTCAAGGTGACTTTCCCCACGATGGTGCTCCTCGCGGAAATAAACCCTCTCAACCCACCTTTCAGCTTGGGCATAAACTCCATGTGTTGCCTCTAAAATGATTGTGGCTTGTGGCTTTTCAACATTTATCTTGACTCTTCTGCCATATGTTTTCTGTGAGAATTTCGGCGGATTGCGCCACCTATCCACAACAGAGTGGAAGTGCCTACATGTTACCATCGGGAAAATTCGAACTTCGATATCCACTTCGCCAGCGTTAGAGAACTCGTATGCTGTTATGGTGGCGTTCTTTCTGTACGGCATGAAAAGGGTTTTTGAAAACTTAACATTCTGCACGTTATAGACGTATTTTGGAAATGGCGATAGATGGAACCCTTGAATATAATCGTGCCCCTTCGGGTATATTCCGCTTTGAAACTCGTTGGCAAAAGCTGGGTAGATGGCATTACCAACTTTTAGTTCTTCGTCGATTTTAGCCACACAAACTCTCCGATTTCTTGGCGGATTAAAAGCCGCTATAAGAACCCCGTGATACTTCCTAGTATTCACGCCCAAAACCGTTGATGATACGTATCCTCCCAAACCATTTGTTATGATCCACTCTTTCCGCAGCGAATCCTCTACATTTGAGAGGGCTTTTCCATTCAAACATACAGATAGAGTAAACTTTTCCATTTTAAGACATCAACTTCGCAACATTCTTTTCTCTGGGAACGGCAAAAAAGTTTGCCACAGGCTCGCATTTCGACCTAAAAAGTAAGGCATGAGGCTTTTTCAGATTATACTCCGTCAACGTTTCAGCGTACCCCATACCCTTGGCGAAAACCATATCCACAGACTCATAAACATTTAGGAATTCGGCTGAAACCTCATTTAGAGCTAAGCCAACAGCATCGGTCCCTGTTGTTATAACTTTATCCGCAATTTTAGTCATACCCGAAATTTCCGCATCCTCCAAAGTGGCATCATTTATGACTGGACCTCCTTTAACAGCCACTATGACCGTTAATCCCATGTTCTTAAGCTGCTCGACAACAAGGGTGTCGAAAACAATTTCACCAGCATTATCCGTCAAATAGAGCACATTTTTGGAATTTTTTGCAGCTTCATAAATTCTACCAATATCGTCGATAACAAGGTCTTTTCCAGCCTCCCTTAGGCTTTTCCTTAAACCTTTAAATGTGAATTTGTGTCCTGGAATGTCAAACTCCATTGTGTTGCCAACCATGGCGCAGAGGCAAGCCCTCTTAAATCTATCTTGCTGGGTATAGCCCTCTTCAACAAGTTTTCTTGCGTATGGCAGGAGTTTTAGGGCGTTCTCGTTGCATATACGTTTACTTCGCTTATACGGGTCGTTGTTTCCAGTGACCCTTTTTATTAGGCGATCTCTTTTAGTGCCTAAATCCGCTGGAACAGCAGAGGGCTTAAACTCCTTGCTTAGCATGTGGAGAAGCTCCATCATGGCTCTAAAACGCATGGCCGGATTCGTTGTCGCCTCTTTGATTTCAGCTGCGCCTCTGCTGATTATGCATGCTGCGCATTCGGCTTCAACTTTCAAGGGGCTGTTCTCCTAATTCTTGCTTTTTCAGCAAATTCCAGCAAAACCCTATATTGGTCTTTTGCCTTCACAACGGCACTTGCCACCAACACGCCTTGTGTTCCAAGCTTTAAGGCTGCTTTAACATCATCGCCGCAGCTTATGCCAGCACCGCACAGAATCACAACTTTGGGATTCACTCTTCGCACAATCTCAACAGTAGCCCTAACAATTTCGGGTTCAGCCTTCGAAACAGGTATTCCCGTTCCAATAAGCTCTGGAGGTTCAACAGCAACCACGTCGGGATTTAGGGCTGCAACAGCCCCGCTTATGCTCTGGTTGTTGGCGCAGACAACAGAAACAAGCCCTTTACGCCGAGCTATCTTTACGGCAGCATCAATTTCGAAAAGCCTAAGCTGCCTCTCAGAATGATTAATAATTGTCCCAACAGCTCCAGCTTCCTTTACAGCTTCCGCCAACACGTGACCAGTGAAACTTCCAGGTTCTATGGGGTCAATGTGCTGGGCGAAAACTGGAATTTCCACGGTTTCCGCCACAAGGGCTATGTCAGTAAACTGGGGAGCCACACCTATCTGGACATTTGTTTCGCGGCTAGCTTTCTCAGCTTTCCTTGCAAGCTCAACAGCCCTTTTGCCCGTTGCCTCAAGATAGGTCTTGAAGTTGACGAGAATCAACGGAGTTTGAAGCTTTAAGGGCAAAGTCTATTCACCATCAATGCTGGTTTTAGATGCCATAGCCTAATATCCTTTTAGATTAAACAAAAGAAAAAGGGCAGGGTTTTGTCGGCTACGTTCTTCTTTACGGAACGAATACTGCTGCCGCAATAACGGTTGTCCACAAGCCGTTCTTGTCGCCTGTGGCTGACTGCGTTATGTTTGTTGTTTTGATTATGAGTCCGCTCGCCCTGAACTGCTGCTTCCGCTCATCCCAAGCTGTCTGAGGATCAAAGGGAATTCCCATGGTTGTTGCCAACATTGTTGCTGCCAAGTCCTCAGCGTAATCTCCAGCTGCTTCATCTGTCTGCCCAAAAGAGTGGTGCTCTGACAAATAGCCATAATTATTCTTGCCGGATGGAATCGCTACACCTATTGAGGCGGCAATGAGCCTATGAGGCTCGTTTGTCTGGTTTTTAGCCAAAACGACGAAGGTTATTTCGCCCGGCTTAAGCATTTTCAGCCCTTTCTCTTTTGGGATAAGCTTGCAGCCCGGCGGTATTATGCTTGAAACATTCACTATGTTGCAGTGGTGGATGCCCGCGTTTCGCAGTGCCAACTCGAAGGATTGAAGTTGCTCCTTGTGTTTCCCGACGCCCTTCGTTAGAAAGAAATATCTTGGAATCATTTTACTGTTCGGTGTAAATTATGAGAATCAGCTTAAAAGTTTTGTGTTTTCAAAAAGTAGATAAAAATTTTGAAGGGAAAAAGATAACAGAGGTTTAGGCATATCTCTTTTTAGGTTTGGAGCGTTGACAGCCTACAGAAGCGTGTTTAGGGACGAGGCAAAGCTTGACATAAACTATGTTCCAAGCAGACTCCCTCATAGGGAGGTTGAAATGCGACTCCTCAAAGAATTCTTCAATTTTATGTTATCAGCTCCAGAAAAGATGGCTCAAAGAGTCCTAATAGTTGGGGATGTTGGAACCGGAAAGACAGTCCTTTCCCAAAGGTTTGGCGCCGACATAACCCAACAAGCCAAGCAGAAGGGGATAAACCTTAATTATATTCATGTGAACTGCAGACAGTACCGCGGAAGCCTATTCCTTATACTTCACCATGCAGTTTCATTTTTCCATCCAACGTTTCCGAAACGCGGCTTTTCAGCAGAGGAGCTTCTAAACATCTTCTTACAAGTTCTAGACGAACAGAATGCCTACGCCATTTTAACCCTTGACGAGTTTGAAAGCCTAGTTGGAAGGGAAGGAGCCGAACCAGTTTATAAGCTTACACGCCTACAAGAGGCAAGACTTGGCAAACCCCAAAGAGTCTCCCTCATATGCATATTGAAAAGCCTAAAGGCTGTTGAGGAACTTGACCCAAGCACTAGAAGCACACTCCAATCCAATGTAATACGCCTTGAACCTTACAGCCAAGAACAACTCATAGACATCATAAGCGACAGGGTTCCACTTGCCTTCAAACCATCAGCAGTCCCGGAAGAAACAGTGAACCTCATCGCCGAGCTTGCCTACTCAGAAGGTGGAAACGCCCGCTTCGCCATAGAACTTCTATGGAGAGCTGGGAAATACGCTGACGCTGAAAATTTAGACACCGTGACACCAGAATGCGTAAGAAAAGCCATATCAAGCATATATGCAATGGCTAGAAAAAGCGACCTAGCCACATTAAGCTTACACGAGAAGCTACTTCTGTTGGGCGTGGCGCGTTTCTTTAAGGAAAATAACGATAAAGCCTATGCCTCTTTGACAGAGGTGGAGCGAGCATATGCTGTTGTCTGTGAAGAGTTTGATGTGCAACCCCACACTCACACACAACTATGGAAATACCTGCAAATGCTTTCAACCATAGGCATAATTAAAAAGAGCGTTTCATCCGCTGGGCAACGGGGGAGGACCACGCTTATATGTTTGCCGGGAATCCCAGCGCAAGAGCTTGAAAAAGAATTAACCACCTTTTTGGAAAAAGAAACCAGAGGTTGATGATGCAATAAACACATATGCTTCTTCATGCATTTATTATTTTGATGGTGGTTTACGCGATGACGGCTAACTGTCCCCTATGCGAGCTAGACCTTCAAAAAGAGAAAATCTTCTACGAAGATGATTCCTTCATTGTTTTGCGAACCAAGAATCTAAAGGGGCACAGGGAAAGAATCATGATAGTTTACAAGAGGCACCAGCACACAATACCTTACAAGGCTTATGAACGCGCCCTAAACATAATATCCCAAATAGGGCGCGAGGTCTTCAAATACACGCCAAAATTTGTGATTTTGGACAGCACCTTCGCCACAATAAACGACCACTGGCACTTGGTGGCTTCAGACCTAGACCCGAAAAGCGAGGACTTCGACCAGATTCTGGCGACAAGATGGATTAAAGTTGTTGACAACATGTATCAAGACCAAACTTAAAATAGGGATACTGCCAAACCTTCAAACAACATGCAAATAGAAGAAGTTCTTGGAAACAAGCTTCGCATAAAAATTTTGAAAATCCTAAACCAGATGGGTGAGCTGAACGTTTCTGAAATAGCCAGAAAAATAGGCGCAAACCACAAAACAACTATGAAACATCTGAATATCCTCGAAGATGAGGGAGTCCTCCAGCACAAAATGTTTGGAAGAATCCATCTATACCGCCTCAACATAAATTCTGCAAAAGCTAGGGCTTTACAAAGCCTGATTGAAAATTGGGATAAGGCAGAAGTGCATCACTAAAACGCTTTTTCAGAATTATTAAATAACTATGCTGCCTCCTAAACCTAAATGTGGGAGCCGTGATTTGCGTGGCGATGGTTGATATAACTGGAAAACCGAAAGTTTATCGTGAGGCAACAGCCACTGGAAGGATTAGGCTAAAACCGGAAACCATTAACCTTATAAGAAGTGGAAAAGTCGAGAAGGGCGACCCGTTCTATACGGCTAAGATTGCCGGAACACTGGCGGCAAAGGAAACAAGCATCCTCATACCCTTCTGCCATCCACTACCTCTAACAAATGTGAAGGTGGACATCGAAATAGTAAATGAATTCACGGTTAAGGTTTCCGCTACGGTGAAAACCGAAGCTCAAACGGGTGTCGAAATGGAAGCCTTAGTGGCGACAGCCATAAGCCTCCTAACAATCTGGGACATGGTAAAACAATACGAGAAGGATGCTGAGGGACAATATCCCTTCACAGCCATTGAAGAAATTCGCGTTGTCAAAAAGGTTAAGGAAGAACACTAAAATGAGTGAAAGTGCTTTGAGGCATAAGGCTGAAGCTCCTGAAAAATTAAGCTTTGGAATAGTTGTCGTCAGCACATCCCGCTATAACATATTGAAGAAGGGCGAGAAAGTCAAGGATGAATCCGGCGACTTGATTGAACAGCTGATAAGTGATGCCGGGCACAATGTTGCTTTTCGAAAACTCATCCCAGACGGTAAGGCGCATATCGAAGAAAGCGTAAGGCATGCACTAAATTCTGACGTGGATGCCGTCATTTTTTGCGGAGGAACCGGAATAGCGCCTTCAGACATAACAATTGAAACGGTTTCACCCTTCCTAGAGAAAGTTTTACCTGGTTTTGGAGAGATTTTCCGTTTCCTAAGCTATAGTGAAATTGGTTCAGCCGCAGTCTTATCAAGGGCTATCGCCGGCGTGACGAAGGGCAAGGTTTTCTTTTGCATTCCGGGTTCTATGGACGCTGTTAGGCTTTGCCTTGAAAAGCTTATATTGCCGGAAACGGCACACATCGTTAAGCACGCGCGGGAATAACGATGGTGCTAGTTGACAACTACGGACGCCCGCTATTAAACCTTAGAATAGCCCTTACAAAACCATGCAATTTGCACTGCAGTTTCTGTCACGCTGAAGGCGAAGACAAAACCACAGAAAACACAACAGAAATGACCGCTGAGGAAATTGTGCGCATTGCAAAGATAGCCGTCAGCTTAGGCATTTCAAAAATTAAGCTCACTGGTGGGGAGCCGCTTCTCCGCAAAGATATAATACAAATAGTCAAGGGTTTAGCCTCTATACCGGGCTTGGAGGAGCTCTCTATGACAACCAATGGAACGCTGCTCGAACCCCTAGCAAAAGAGCTTAAGGCAGATGGCTTAAGGCGTGTAAACATAAACTTGCCAACAGTAGATGGCGAAACATATTGCAAATTGACCGGTGGAAAACTGGAAAATGTTCTGAGCGGTGTTAGGGCGGCTGTTGAGGCTGGGCTAAACCCGGTAAAGCTAAACATGCTTGTTTTAAGAGGCGTAAACGATTCTCATGTGCCAGAAATGGTTGATTTTGCAAGGGAAGTCGGCGCAGTTCTGCAGCTTATAGAACTCGAACCAATAAACATAAGCAGCGAATACTACGCCACCTATCATAAGCCTTTAGACGAGTATGAGAAAATGCTGAGGCAGAAAGCCACAAAAATTGAAACCAGAAGATACATGCAAAACCGCCGCATATATCACTTGCCAGGCGTAAAAGTTGAAGTTGTCCATCCAATAGAGAACACGGATTTCTGTTGGCACTGCACCCGCCTACGCGTGACAAGCGATGGGAAGCTCAAGCCATGCCTAATGAGAAACGACAACACAGTAGACATTTTAACGCCCATGCGAAACGGAGCAACGGATGAGGAACTCTTTAAACTCTTTGAAATAGCCAACCAGAGGAGGCAGCCATACAACCGGGGCAAAGCCAAAACCGAGACTAGCCATTAGCCCTTTAAGTCAATTCTATTATCTTCGCCTCAAGTTTATCCGTGTCCAGCAGCGCAACTGTTGGTCTCCCGCTCAAGTAGCCGCAAACCTCGCCAGGATTCACCACCAACGTTTTGCCACTTTTATAGACTTCCGCTTTATGAGTATGCCCGTGAACCACTATGTCAAAGCCTTCACCCTTAATTAAAGCCTTCAAAAGTTCATCATCACTCCCATGCAACAATGCAATCCTTGCTTTTCCAAAATTTATTTCCGCGAAAATTCCACGTATCTCCAAGTTTGCATTCTCGCTAAACCTCTTCTTTAAGAGTTCTCTATCTCCGTCGTTGTTGCCAAAAACCCCTATTAGCTTAGCCCTTAAACCTCTAAATTTTGGTATAACAAAGGGTGCGACAT
>Ga0185307_1002007_pt1 | contig 10825 bp, 7 predicted proteins | sample LHCtaG_FD_128010 | JGI IMG/M metagenome (GOLD analysis project Ga0185307, IMG submission 128010) | Hot spring microbial communities from Little Hot Creek, USA to study Microbial Dark Matter (Phase II) - LHC4sed_matched (SPADES... | ecosystem: Environmental > Aquatic > Thermal springs > Hot... | reverse complement strand
GATGTTCAATCGATGTTCTTCATGTTTTAGAATACTTTGCAGTCATTTATTCACGAGAAGAGTTTAAACGAAAATTAGATGAACTGAGAGCAAATTATCCGGCTTTTATTGAAGATGCTTTATCTACAGCAAGAATTATGGCTAGAATTTTGCCAGAGGAAGATATAGAAAAAACTCTTTGTAACCGAATTATTGAGTATTTAGAATTACCTAAACTAGAAGATTTAATTTATAAAAGGTGAAAAAAAATGGGAATTAAAAATCTTATAAAAAATGGTTTTATTGAATTATGGGAAGATGTTTATAACACAAAACTTGATGATAAAGCAGCACCAGATTTAAGTGATATCTTAAGAAGTGAAGAAGTAATTTATTCTAATCCTGAAGAATTTTTTAAACGTACTTATATGACAAGGTCTATGGAAGAATTAATAGAAGATGTTGCAGAAACATTAAAAAATGAAAAAGGAGGTGCAATATTTCTTTTAACATCACTTTTTGGAGGTGGTAAAACTCATACTCAAATATGCCTCTATCATGCTTTTAATAATCCACAAAAATTAAAAGAAATAAATGATAAACTTTCAGCTAAAATTGCAGAAGTTGGCAAACCTATTATTATAGTAATGGATGCAAGTAAGGCTGGACTTGTACCTCATCCAGATGAACCTTATAAAGCAGAAAACTTCACAATTAAAACTATTTGGGGTATGCTTGCTTATAGATTAGGGGCTTATGCAAAGATAAAACATTTAGATGATGAAAAGTCACCAGCACCTACTACAGATTTGATAAAAGATATTCTTTCTGAAGCTAAAGAGCCAATTTTAATACTCATGGATGAAATAGTCCACTATGTTTTTAATATGGATAAATCAAGACTTAAAGATTATGGAAGAAAAGTTCTCCTTTTCTTAGATTTTCTTGCTAGAGCTGTAGAAAGTTCTCCTAAAACAGCTCTTATTGTTTCTATTCAAGCAGAATATAGAGTAGTTGAGGGCCAAAAGCAACTTTTTGAGGAAGATGTATTTGAGGGCTATGCAAGTAAAATTTTAGGAGTATTAAGTCGAGAATCAACAAGAATAATAGTGCCTGTTTCACCAGATGATGTTATTAAAGTTCTTCAACGAAGAATATTTAAGAAAATATCTGAAAATGAAGCTTTGAAGGCTAGAGATAAACTTTATGCAATTTATAGGGAAAATCCTGAAATTTTTGGAGTTGAATCTGATTGGCAATTTTCAGCTATAGAAACCGGAAGAATTATAACAGCTAAAGACACTTATCCATTCCATCCAAAATATATTGAGGTTTTACAAGAATTTGTTACTAGAAATAAAGATCTTCAAAAAACTAGAGATGCTATTAGAATAACAAGAAAAGTTATAAGAAAATTTCTAAAAGAAAAAGGCGATGCAGATTTTATAATGCCTTGGCATATAAATATTGGAGATAGAGATATAAGGAATAGAGTTCTAACAGAAAGTCGTAAAGAATTTAGAGATGTTGTAAGCAGAGATATCATTACTGAAGAAGGAGCCTTTGGTTCTATTAATGAATGCTCGAATCCTTTATTAGCATTTAAAATAGCTACAGTGGTTTTCTTAAAAACATACACTTATGAAACATTTAAAGAACCTTTAAAAGTATTTCCTGATTTAAAAAGTGTAGCATTAATGGTTTATGAAACAGAAACTTTTGCAATCGAAGGGATACAACCCGTTGATATAGAAACAACTCTTAGTGAAATGCATGGAAAACTCCCCCATTTTGTTTCAGAGAGTGGACGTTATTGGTTTACACCATTCCCTTCAGTTATAGAGTATGTGGAGAAAAAAGCTGATGAAATATTTAGAGGCCCAGCCCTTGAACTTTATAAATTCTTAACAAAACGTACAAGAGATATCTTAGTAAGAAAAGAAAGTAAGAAAGGGATAGTGGAAGAGGGAGAAATATTTAATGAAAGAAATACCATTGTTATAGGTTATGGAGATGACGTATGGAGAGAGACGGTAATTTCTGATGATCCATCTATGAAACTTGTAGTCTTAGTGAAACCTGATGTAACTGAAGAAGAAGTCCGCAAAATAATTCTAATGAAAGGTGAATCAGGTAAGAGAGTCTTTAGAAATACGATTGCAGTTGTTTGCCCTTCTTTAGATGTAAATTTTGAAACAATTCTTAGATATGTAGCTAAAGTTAAAGCTGCTGAAGAAGTTATGAGTACGTTAAGTGAGTATTATACCGATAAAGAAATTAAAGACATTCAAGAAAGAAAACTTAAGAAATATATTCAGGAAAATGGGAATTTACTTAATCAGCAATTACTATCAACTTTAATTAGAATAGCTTATCCTGCTAGAGGAAAAGAAAAAGTAACAGACGAAATAAGATGGACAACTACATCATCTTCATCATCATTAATTTCTCAAGTTGAAATTGGATTAAAAGATCCAAGTACTGGACCTAAGTTAAAAACAGTTTTTAGCTTTAGCGACTTAGCTATATTTTTAAAACAAAACCAGAATTGGGATCTTATAGAAGGTATGGAAAGACGAGAGTTGAAAGAAATCATAAATGTTTTTTACACACTTACATCGGCTCCATTTACAACGCGCACAGCTATAGAACAAGCAATTCGTCAAGGTTTAAATACTCTTGATATAGGTATTATAGTTGATGGAAATTTATATTGGAAACGTATAGGCCCTGAAAATGGTGCAGAAACGCCCCCATCGATAAAAGATAGTGCAGAAATACTACCTTATAATATAGCTGCTGAAATTCTTAAAGAAAAACTAATCGCTGAGAGTGGTGAAAAGAAAGTAGGAAAAGAAATTCATATGATTTGGTATGAAGTTGAATTTGCTGGCAAAAGAATTAAGCTTGAAGATCTTATTCTTCAAAAAGGATGGACAAAGGTTCTAAAAGATGGAATAATACTTAGACAAGAACAAGTTTTAAAAAGAGGTTTTATTTTAAAAGTTACTCCAAGTACATTAAGTGTAAAACCTAATGAAGAGGTAAAAGTAATAGTCACAATAGATTCTATTGAAGAATATCCTTTTGAAGTTAAATTAAATGTTGATAAAGGAGAAATAAGTCCATCTAAAAGTGCATTACCACTTAAAGCCGTATGGAATATTGGTATTCTAAAACCTGGAGATTATAAATTTACGATAACAGCAGAAGGTGCTGATGGAACCACCTCGGAAGCTATTTTAACTGTTACTGTTGAAAGTCCAGAAATTGAAATGCAAGTTGAAACAATAGATTTAATGCATAGTGGAGCAAAGCTTCTATGTATAATTCCAAAAGATATGCTTTCTCTTAGAATGGGATTGAGTATAGCTTCTAAATTAAATCTTAAAGCTGAAGCTGATATAAATTTAATTATTGGAGAGGATATTCAATTTACTGGAAAGGGAATGAATATAAAAATTGCAGAATTATTTATTCAAAAGTTTAATGATATTTTAAGATCTTTGCCTTCATTAGAAAAGGAGTTAAAAGTTGAAAGTATAATAAGATTTATTGAACCAATAACGCTAGATAGTTCAAAAATATCATCTTTAATGCCTTTATCAAAAAATGCATCATTTAAGATCATGGTTGAAAGACATGAATGAACAATCAATACAGCAAGAGAATAAAGTTAACTATATTATAAACTTTAATGAAAAAACAGTAACAATCTTATGGTTTCCTTTAACTGAAAAGATATTAAAAAGTTTAATTGACCTTAAAGTTTTTTATAGGTAACTTATATGGAACTTAAAGAATATATTAAAAATTTTTTAGCAATAATCTTCGAAGAGTTTAGCTATCATCCTTTTATAGCACCTTATTTAAATTCTTCAAGAGAAAATCCACCTCAACATTATATTCATCAATATGAAGTTATCAGTAAATTAGCTTTAAGAAAGCCTATCAGAGTACTTATTGGAGATGAAATAGGTTTAGGAAAAACTATAACAGCTCTTGCTGTAACAAAATATCTTGAAAAGTTTAAGAGAATTGGTAAGATATTGATAGTTGTCCCAAGGGTTTTAGTTGAACAATGGCGTAAAGAGTTGTTAAGAATGGGTATTCCTGAATTTAATATTAAACAAGTAGAAAAAAATACTATAGATTTTTTAAAATTACAAAATTTTCCTAATGGTTATTACATAGCTTCTATGGATTTATTAAAAAGAGAAGAAAGAATAAGCGAAATAGTAAATATTAATTGGGATTTGATAATAATAGATGAAGTACATAAATTTGGATATAAAACTAGAAGATTCTGGAAAATAGGAAAAATGCTTGTAGAAAATGCTCCACAAAGGAATGTAATTTTCTTATCGGCAACACCACATAGAGGAGATCCTAAAGATTATATAGCAAGATTGCAACTTTTAGATCCATTTCTAATTGAAGGTTGGAAAAATCTTGATAGGCGCCAATTTTATGAAATAACTCATGGAACTATTTTATTTAGAAGAACAAAAGAGGATGTAAATAAAATTTATGAAGGGAAAGAAATATTTCCAAAAGCTAAATTTTATGCAGGTGTTATAAGTGCTCGAGAAGATGAAGCAAAATTTATTAAATCCCTTGTTCAATTTCTTCATAGTAAACTTATAGAATTTGCTTATGAAAAAAATCTAATAAGTGAGAAAATTATACCATTGCTCACAGTTCTTATTTTTAAGAGAGCTGCATCAAGTCCATATGCAGCAATGACAACACTTGAAAGATTACTTATTAAAAGAGCAGCCCCAGAATTTACTGAAGAGCTTATAGATAGCGTTAGAAGTTTTTTAGAAGTTGGTTATGAAGATTATGAATTTCCAGAAAAAGATCCTGAAGAAGTTTTTAATGAATTTCTTGATAGAACAGCACCACTTTTAAGTGAAAGAGATAAAGAAGAAGTAAGGAAACTTCGTGATATAGCTAAATCTATAATAGAAAAGGGGGATAGTAAGTTAAATGCTTTAATTTCTTTAATTGAAGATATAATGGCTAATGAAGATCTTAAAGTCATTATATTTACTGAATATAAAGATACTTTAAATTATCTTATTGAAAATATAAAGAAAATACATCCAGAATGGTCTAAAAGTATTTTAAGACTAAGTTCAGATGAAACTAGAGATTATAAAACTTTTAGAAAGATTAAAAATGCTTTTGAAACAAATCCAAAAACAAGAATTTTAATAGCAACTGATGTTGTAGCTGAAGGTGTAAATCTTCAAGTTGCTAATATTCTAATTAATTATGAAATTCCATGGAGCTTAATAAAAGTTGAACAAAGGATAGGTAGAGTTTGGAGACTTGGTCAAAAGAGAGAGGTTGAAGCTTATACTTTATTCATGAATAATATTGCAGATCTTGCAGCATTAAATTCTATGTATCAAAAACTAATAAACTTAAAAAGAGCAGAACTATCTCCAAGAGCTGTTACTGGACAAGATATTCTTTTTTATTCTGAAGCTGAAGATTTAGCTAAACTTCCTCCATCCTTAGCTCTTATTAAAGAAAAGAAAAAGAAAAAATTTGTTAGGGTAACAGAAGCTAAAGCAATACTTACTTTTATTAAAGAAAATAGAGCTGGATTAGAAAAACTTGTTGCTTCAATAATAGCAGCAAAACAAGAAATAGAAAATGAATTAACTTCAAAAGGCGTACTTTATAAGCCAAAAACCAGACAAGAAATTGAATATAGTATGGAATTATTAGGTTTTAAGACACCAATAGAACTTTTTAAATCTTTAAAAGACCTTATAAAAGCTTCTTCAGAAATTCTTGGTTTTAAGATAATTGAAGATGAAGGGACTTTTAAAGTTCTCGTAGGTTTTGAAATGCCTAGAACTCTAAACACATTAGATGATATATATGCTCTCTTTATAAAAAAAGGAGAGGAAATTAGAAAAGAGATTAAAAGTTTAGTAGTTTATGGAGATATTGAAGGAATAGTAACTCTTTTACCAATTCAAGTTAAAGATAGAAAAAGTTCAACAGTACTTTATAGAGAGCTTATTGGGATTCATAGGGAACATGGTAATATTCTTCGTGGCTCAACGTTATTAAATCTTTTATCCAAAGCTCTTCCTAATTGTTTAGGAGTATTAGATACAGATTTAATAAATAGAGAAGTACCATTTACATTATTAGCAGAAGTTATAAGTAATATTAGAAAATCTTTATTAAATATTTTAGAGCCTTTAACCTATTATACAAATAATTTAGAAAATCTTAATTTAAGAGAGAAAGAAAAAACATGGATTAGAATAAGTGATTTAGAAATTATTCCTTTAGAACCAATAGGTTATATTCATTTTCTTAAGAAGCCTATCACTATAACTAAAGAGGTCCCAGAAGAAATAAAGAAAGAGATTGAAGAAGAAGCAATAAGAATAACTTTAGAAATTGAGAAAAAAGAAAATAGAATACCAGAAAGAGTATCTGAAAAAGAACATTATGATATAAGAAGCATTGATCCACTAACTAGAGAAGTTAGGATTATAGAAGTTAAAGGACATGGAGGATCAGAAGTTTATGGTGAATTAACAGATGATGAAGTTAAAGTTGCTGAAAAAGAGCGTGATAGATATTGGCTTTATATAGTTTATGATATAAAATGTGGAGAACCTAAGCTTTTAAGATTTAGAGACCCGCTTAGAACTATGAATTGGAAAGTTTTTGAAAGAATTGAAAAGAAAAAAAGATATATACTTTGGCCAAAAATTCATGAAGAATAAAAATGTTTGAAATAAAAGTTTTAGCTGGAATAAATAGCATAGGTGGAAATTTCGTAAGAATCAAGGATGAAGACCAAATATTAATTTTTGATCAAGGAATAAGATTTGATATAATGGCTAGCTACTATTCTGCTTTCATTGCACCAAGAGGAATTGCAGAATTAAGAGAGTTAGGCGTGTTACCTAAAGCTGAATGGTATGAAGATGTTAAAAGTATATATATTTCACATATGCACTTGGATCATTTAGGAGCTTTATCAAATATTCCTCAAGAAACTACAGTATATTTACCAAGCATATCTATTTATGAAGATATGGAAGAAAGATGGAATACTTCACCAACATGGTTATCATTAATTCCAAGGAAATATTACATAAATCTTGAAGAAATAAAACCTTTCGAATCTGATAAAAATAATGTAATGGCCATACCTGTATCCCACAGTGCATATCCATCTTATGCTTTATTATATTTTGGAAAGAATAAGACAGTACTTTATACTGGAGATTTTAGAGTTGAAAGTTTTCTAACACAAGATGAATTTAATGAGTTTAAAAATGGGCAAGATTTATTTAGTTTTCTTAATGAAAATCAAGATATAAAAATAGACATTGCTATAATTGAAGGGACTAATATAGGATCAAGTAGGCTTCCACTCACTCCTAAAGAGGCTATGAATATTACTAAAAGATTAGCTTCAAGTCATAAACCAATCATAGTAACGCTTCATAGTTTAGACTTTGAGTATGCATATACACTCTTAAAGCTTGCTAAGGAACTTGATATAGATTGTTGCATTGCTTCAACTCAAATGGCTAAACTTTTAGAAAAATTACCTAGGTTACCTGTAAAACCTAAACTTATTGAAAATTATGTAGATTATCTAACATTACTAGAAAAAATACCATTAGAAGAAATTAAGGAAGATACACTCATTTTAATTTCTTATAGAGAAGTTGTAGATTTCTTAAAAGATCTAAGCTTAACAAGTGACATAATTAAGAATTCTGTAGCTATAATATCTGAGCCTGAACCTCAAATAGAAGAAGCTTCAGAATATGAAGTAATAGCAAATTGGCTTTTAAGAATGGGTATACAATTTTATAGAATTAGAGTTTCAGGACACTATTATCCTTATCAATTAAAAACGATAATTAAAAGTATTAAACCAAAAGAAGTAATACCGATACATACTTTATATCCAAATTATTTAGAAAATACTATTAAAATAATTCAAAATACGATATAAATATTTAAATATTTATTTAATTTTAGAAGTGATTAATATGAGTAATGAAGATTACTTAATATGTAAATATTGTAAATCTAAATTAGTTTCTATAAATGATATAGAAGAATCTCTCATAGAAAAAATATTTGGAAGAATAATTACTCAACAAGAAATTTCTGAAAGAGAAATATTAGTATGTAAAAATTGTTGCAAACTATACAAATTAATTGAAGTAAAACCTGAAGAAATAATTAGTAAAGAGATTAAAATTTCACAAAGAGAAACTCGCTATTCTCCAGGAGTGGTTATTTTAGACACACATCCAGATCCTAAAGTAGAAGAAAGAGCTGTAGTTCTAAGTCGTCAATGTCCTGCAGAAAGCCATCCTAGATTTACAGAATTTATTGAAAAAATTCTGCTTATAGATTGGGAAGAATGGAGAGCATTTCCTCCTTCAGATCAACTTGCTTTAAAAGGAGCTTTTTGGAGATGGTTAGCAGAACGAGAAATATATGGTACCTAGAGAAATAAATAATATAAGATTATCCCTTCAAAATAAATTTACAGTTTAATTTATTATCGATTTATTTTTTTATTATTGCTTTATCTTTATCCAATTCAGCTTTACAATTAGGACAAAGTATTGTTTTACTTGAACTTACATAAGGAGTCATAAATTGTTTCCACTTATAGCCACAAATATAACATTTTAATTCAATGATTGGAGATTTAGCATATTCATCTTCTTTTGCTTCAGGTGATAATGGTTTAATTTCTGCTTCTTGCTCAATTTTGGAAAAATCAGCTAAAACATGCCCTTTCTTTCTTCTTCTCCATATAAAATAGCCATGCCTATAGCATAAATAAAGTGGATATGGAAATAATAAGAGTTTATTATGTAAACTAATGCTTTTTGTAAGTCTCATAACAATATCACAAAAAGGATATTTGCCTTCTTCTTGTATTTTTCTTAACATAAAGAAAGTAAATTAATAAGATTATATAAATATTACTATTGGTAGATTTATTTAACTTTTAAGATATTCTATAGCTTTTAATATTATGTTACCATGTCTTTCTTGTTTCTTACATTCATTAACTATATTTTCTATATCATATATTTTTACATTTTCTGTAAACTTTTTAAGATTTTCCCTAATTTCTTCTTTAATATCGATTGGAAAATCTTGAGGATTTGAAAAAGCAATAAACCATATTTCTTTAAAATCATATTTTTTTATAGTTTTATCATGCTTCATTTCTTCCTTCCAATATTGTTTTAAAGAATTAAGTCTATTTACAAATTTATCTATATCATCTCTTTTTATTTTTCCTGATTTTATTTCAGCAGCATAAATAAAAATTATATCACCACTTCTTTCTTTAGAAATCGCATCTATATCAATATTATCATAAATAAAATATTCTACATTACTCCAATATCTACCAATTACTTCTCTTAACCATAATCTTCCTAATGCTTCATAAACATACCCTTTATAACTTTCATTTCCTTTTATTTTACTTAATTGGTCTTCATTAATAGAATACGACCTTTTATCTAATTCTTTAGTACATATTTCTTTAGACATTCTTAAAAGAAGAAAAAGTAATTCATTAATAATTCCTGCTACTCCTAATTTTTCCATTATCCAAGGTTTTCTTAATAAAACCTTTGTTACAATTTTTCCATGAAGTGGTAATGAAAATCCAAGTTTTTCTCCTATTTCTATAATATATTCTTTAAAATTTTCTTTTTCTTCTTTAGATATTTCTTTTCCAACTCTATAATTTATCAAAATTTCTAAAGCTCTACTAACTTTTTCTAAAAGATTAAGCAATTCATCATAATGCATATCATTAATACGAACCATAATTTTTTCATTTTAAAAATATATTTTAAAGAATTTAAAGATTTAATAAATAACGAAAATTAGGGACTCGTATTAAGTTTTTTAATAATTTATATCTAATTTTAAGTTAAATAAATATATAGCAAATAAATATAAATTAACATTAGAGTTTAGTGTGAGAAAATGAGAGTATTTCTTGCACCTGGCTTTTTTAAAAATATTAAAAGGAGTATTGAAAATGGAGTAAAAATTAATGAATTAGATATTAGAAATTCTCTACTAAAAGAAGAAATTCTTAAAAATTATCGCGATGGTATAGTTAAGCTATGGGCCTTAAAAGAGACGCTTTATTCTCGTTGGCTTTCTATTAATAAAGGAGATTATGTATTGTTTTATCATGCTGGCAAATTCATTTATGTTGGCAAAGTAATTTTTAAATATCCATTTGAAAATAAACCTGAACAAGTTGAAGTTGGTAGTTATTTAGCTGAAAGTGTTTGGGGTAAAGATATTGATGGTAAAACATGGCCATATCTCTTTTTCTTAGAAGATGTAAGAGAAATAAATCTTCCTTTATCTATGCTTAATGAATTAACAGGATATAATTTAAATGCTGTAGGTGGATTCATGAAAGTAAGAGAAGAAAAAGCATCAAAAATTATAGAATATTTACAACAAATTTACCTTAAACCTCTTACTAAAATTCCATCTAAATCTTTAGAATTACTTCAACATGATGAAATAGTTGATATAATTTACGCACTTGGTGAAATTATAGGATATAAGCCTGATAAGAAGTGGAGACATGAAAAATATGAATTTGATGTTGTATGGCACAAGCCTCCTAGAATTGGTCCAAAATATGTTTTTGAAGTTCATTTAAAAGGAAGTTTAGAAGCAGCTTTATTAAGACTTAAGCATGCTTATGATTTATGGGAATCTCAAATATTTCTAGTTTCAACAGAAGATCAGCTTAAGGAAGCTCAATCAAAATTTC
>Ga0185307_1002004_pt1 | contig 10842 bp, 9 predicted proteins | sample LHCtaG_FD_128010 | JGI IMG/M metagenome (GOLD analysis project Ga0185307, IMG submission 128010) | Hot spring microbial communities from Little Hot Creek, USA to study Microbial Dark Matter (Phase II) - LHC4sed_matched (SPADES... | ecosystem: Environmental > Aquatic > Thermal springs > Hot... | reverse complement strand
TTCGCCAAGTCTAGGGATGAAGCTTTAAAAATGGTTTTAGACCTAATTCCGCCAGATGCTACTGTTGGTGTAGGAGGCTCAGTAACTATTCGTGAAATTGGGGTTTTAGAAGCTTTAGTGAAGAGGGGGAATAAGGTAGTTCATCACTGGATTGAAAACCTATCACGGGAGGAAAGCTTCCAAATTAGGAGGCAGGAAGTAGTTTCAGATGTTTTCCTCTGTAGTACTAATGCTTTAACTCTTGATGGATATTTGGTTAATGTTGATCATGGCGGAAATAGGGTTGCAGCAATGATTTTCGGACCTAGAAAAACAATAGTAGTCTTAGGAGTAAATAAAATCGTTAAAGACCTTAATGAAGCTCTATGGAGAATTAGAAATATCGCTACATCCACAACATGTAAGCGTCTAGGATTAAAGACGCCATGCGCTACAACAGGTCTATGTCAAGGATGTAAATATCCAGTAAAGGCATGTAGTGTAATAACAATAATTGAGGATAAACCAACCTTTGCAGATATACATGTAATCATAGTGGGAGAACCGCTAGGCTTCTAGATACTTCTAATACGAAAGCTTAAGACCATAAACATCATGGAAGTAAAGATATTAATAAGGGTATTGTAGTTATATTTAGTGTAGTTTAGCCTCCTCTATATCTTGATGTATGTATCCTACTGATTTTAAACATACTTAGCTTAGGCTGGAACAAGGGCTGCAGGAGTTTTATGTGGGAACTAAGCTGTAAAGTAGTATCTACTATCTAAATGTTATGGTATCTAAACTGTTCTGTGTAGGAATCAATGTAAGGCGGCTTTCATGAATTTAGATGGGGTTAAATATGGTTAAGCAGTATGTTTAAGACATTGATTAACTATATCCACTATTGACTCCGGCTTCTCCCTCTCAATAATGTATCTTGCTAAATCAAATATTTTAGAAGCCCTTCTAACAACCACTATATCGCTTGATGCTACTACAATATCTCCTATAGCTCCCGATAATGCAGTATCCGTTTTCCTAGTAGTGTAGGCATCTCCAAGAATATTGTAATTCTTAATCTTATCTCTAAAAGCTGAAGCTAATTCTCCACTATAGCTTATTTGCTCATCTAGAATTATGGATACATGTTTAGGCTTAAGCTCTACAACATATTTCAGGATTAAATCTATAAGTTTACTGTGAACTTCATTATCATACTTAAACTTCCTATAGGACTTCCTAATGTCTCTAAGCAGCATGTCATCACCTATAAATACAGGTTCTCCCACAATTCCAGAATCTACAGTTATTAATACGTTATATCCATCTATAAGTAGGTATGCCTCCTCAACATCCTTCACGCTAACAATCTTTCCTCTGATACTGTAGGCTTCAGAATCCGGATGTATACATCTATAGAGTACTGCATACTGTAGCTTATTAAGCTGATACCTAGCAGTTACAATCTGTATGGAGGATTTTACGCTATAACCTCTATTCAATAGATATTTATAGTCTATTACAGCATCACATATTTCCCCAATGCTCTCCACAGCCACTTCTCCAGAACCCATAGCTTAAATTTTACAAATAAATATTTAAGTATAGATGTTCTAGCCCCTAATTAGCTAGTAGAAACCTCATACTTCATGCTAGACTACTAGTTTCATAGCTGGAGTTAAGATTTTACCATATATTTGTTACTTAATAAGTAGTACTACAGTTAATATGACCTTGTAAACTTAAGCTTTATCTGGTTCTCTACTTTAACTATGTGACTCTATGTCTAAAGTTGTTAGGTTTATTAGGGGAAATCCCTACATTCTGATTGTTTATTGCTTATATTTTCATTCTTTAAGAGCTGCTTCAAATATTCTAAGCTTCTAATACGTGGAAGCCATACATCTATTATCATAGTCTTTAAGCTTTCATTTACTGATGGAAGTATTTGTTGGGATGTTAGGTTTGCTAGCCTTTGCCTGGAGTCAAGCTTGTCGAGAGCTGCTAATAATACTAGTGTCTACATAGCTCATCTTTCCCCCTCTTCTAATAGCTGTTTGGTTGCTCCACTGAGATCTATCGGTATCTTACCCTCCACTTTTTCAAGCTCAAAAAGTTTCTCTAAAGCTTTGGAAACCTCAGATAGGTAAGTTAGGTTTTCAGCACCAAGCCTTATGAGTTCTCTTATAGCCTCACTTCTTGACTGGAAAATACCATATTCTACTAGCTGATCTATTTGTTCTAGTTCCCGCTCTTTCAGTCTTACTGGGATTATTTTCGTAACCATTCATAATACGAATACGTATTCGTATATAAGCTTTCTACTCTATTAACTTAAACTTCTTAGAGTTATCACCATAAGAACTAGATTCTCATCATTTCCTAAGGTAATAGAAACCTTACTCATAGCTGCTTATAATACTAAAAGTTACACTGAGAAGCCTTGTTTAAAATCACTATGATTTGTTATGGAGATAGATAAATTTAATTCCATGCTTAACAGCGCCTTGTAAACTTAAGTATGTTTCATCACCTCCATAATGGATAACATCTTCTCTATGAATTTCTGCTTCAATTTTCATTTACCCGTTTCGTTCACCATTATTGATTTTAGAATTGTTTCTGTATGCATCTCATCACATTCATCCTAATGCATGGTATTAGTTATTGAATAGTTTAGCTCTATCCTTAACTGTATTATTCCTACATTAGGTTTCTAATCTTAAAGCTGTATAATCCATGCCTTAGGTTAAGAATCTTACATGAAGCCTTATAGTATGAGGCATCATCAGTCAACATAGTTATGTTGAGCAGTAAATAGCTCTAACCATCTTAAGAATATTAGTGATGCTAGTATGTTAGCAACATCAAATCATCACGTAATATATAATTCTTCTCAATTAGAGCTTAAAACAATTACAAAAATCACCAATTAACAATACTTTGTACTCCTACAAATACTATTACAGGAAAGAAATAGGAAGCTTAAAGACCTAAACATGACAGAATGGATGTATACTTCTACAAATCATAAGGCTTAAAATATTTGAAGAAGCTCTTGATGAACATGAATATATAGACCATAAATAATTAGGATGAAGGTTTTCCCTCCCAATAAACCTATTGGACATGATTTAACCATAAGTAAATAGGGGAACCGGCTCTGTAAACTTTAGATTTAAGTTTCTGTTATTGGATTATAGCTTGGAAAAGTATTTGTAATGTTAAGATTTAAATATAATACTACTTAACCATTAGAATATTCTAACTACTATTTTAAAAAATGTAGTAATTTATTATACTACATTAATATTAAGGATGTTTATAGTTTGGGGGTATGATTGTTAGTGGGAAACTCTAATCAGTATTGGTAATGCTAGTGAGAATAATAAATGAAGGGTTAGATAGAGTTTAGAGATGAAAACCATGATGAAGTAATCAACATGCTAAGTTTACAGAGCTCTAGTAATTCTAGTAAAGTATTTATGTTTGTTCCTTCATATTTATGGGGCTTCTCATGGGGAGAGTTATTCCAAGAGTTGAGGAGATTACGATTGAAGGGTTTAAGGAGGCTTTTAGAAGTATTGTTAAACTGAAGGAGGATAGTGGATTGAAGGCTATATTGAATAATCCACCGGATCTATTTGAGAGAGCGAAGCTTTATGGTGTGCAGTTTAGGAATGGCTCTTGGGGTTGGGCTTCAAACATATGGCATAGATCTGCTGCTGGAACTGTTGTTGTGGAGAGGGATTTGGACTTGAAGTATGAGCATAAGCTTTTAATGCTACGTGTTTTAGAGCATATTTTAGCTCAAGGACCCCTAATTCAGGTTGATGCTGTTCTTGGAAAGCCTAAAACTAAGGCTGAGATGCATTGTAGACTTTACTGTGATCCACAGTTTCCAGATATTGCTTACCGCTGGAGTAAGATATGTTTTCCAGGAGATCCTGAAGCTGAACCTGATGTGGAGCTTTTCTGTATTCCACATTATCTTGGAAATCCAAACATTCCTGGAACTAATGAGATGCTTCGAGTATTAAGGTTTCCACATCATAACTACTCAATAGTTACCTGTAGCTCATATCAAGGCGAGGTTAAGAAGGGCTTTCTATCCCACTGGATATATCATGTATATAGGAGGGGTGGAACAGGTGAGCATGCTTCTCTTAAAGAGTTTACCGTAAGGAGGGTTGACGGCTCTGAGAAGAGGATAGTTATGTGTATATGGGCTTTAACCGGCGCGGGGAAGTCTACTCACGGCTTCTACGTTTTTAACGAGGATAATGCGAAAACATACCAGAAGCTTTTCGGAGTAAATCCTCTTAGCTATGTGCGTGATCAAGTAATTAAGAATGATGATGTTGTAGCTGTATTTAGAGATCAGGTAATAGGCTCAGAGAAGGGTTCATGGACGAAGACGGAGGATATAGATGAAGCCCAGGTTGCTATTTGGCGTGCAGCTAACTCTCCAAGAGCTCTACATGAAAATACAGAGTTTAACTCTGAGGGTAATCCATGCTTTAAAGGAGTTCTCTTCCAATACTTCGGTATGCCTAACCGGAATGCTCGTTCAGTATTTTTCCTTGAGGATACTGGCTACTTTAACGGTGATGTTGCTTCAAGCGGTCCCTTAAACGTAGCTGTATTTATTAGTCCTGGATACTTTACTGATTATGCCTGGGTTAAGATAAACGATTCAGCGTTTGCTGCTAAGGTATTGGCGGATGGGCGTTCAATTGGGCATCCAGCCCAGTCCCGTGAGCTTACAGGTCTTATTAGGTTTGAAAGTAGGTATTGTCTACCGTTTACTATAGGTGTAAGATCAACTGAGCATGTTGTTAGGTTTTACGAGTTCTTAAAGGAGAGGGAGGAGATTGGGGATCCTATAGAGGTTTATCAGCTAAATACGATTGGAGGTATAGGTACAAGGTATAGATGGGTAAGGCAGAGAATTAATGGTGAGGAGATTGATGTTCCAGAGCCTATATTTGAATTGGATCAGTATGGCTTAAGGAAGCCTGCTGGCGGGGTAAGACCAACCATAGAGGAAACACAGCTTTTCCTACTGCAGGCAGTAAGAGGAGCTGTGGATTATGAGCCTCATCCCATTTGGGGATGGAAGGTATTAGTACCTGTTAGGGTTGAGGGAATTAGTGAGGAGAGGCTTAGAGAGCTAAACCCGCTTACCTACCGCTCTATGGATGAGATGATTAAGCTTTTAAAGGCTCAAGTTAGGATTAGCAAGATATATCTTGACAAGCAGTGTCCAGACTTACCGGGCTTTATCTATAACGCTATGGATTTCAGCTAGGTATTGGCTACTCCAGCGCTATTGTTATTCTCCTATTGTTTTTCCCCTTATTCTCCCTCTTAACTATCTTCACCCTCCCTATTTCCGAAGTGTTTTTTACATGTGTTCCCCCATCTAGCTGCATATCTATATCCCCTATCTTTACAATTCTAAATGTGGTGAACTTCTCGTATTTTGATACATCCATAAGCCTCTTTAAGCCAGCTCTCCTCTCAACCTCTTCCCTACTAATTATTTCTGCAGTTACTGGTAGGTTGAGCCTTATTACTTCGTTTGTCCTCTCCTCAATTTGTTTAGCTATTGATTCATCCAGCTTCTCAAGGTTAAAATCCATTCTCGCCCTATCCTCATATATTTGGCTCCCGGTGAAAAGTATATTTCCAAATTCTCTAACAAGTACAGCGCTGATTACATGTATAGCAGTATGTAGACGCATAATTCTATATCTTCTCTCCCAATCTATTCTTCCATGAACTATATCTCCAACCTTAAAGTTAGGCTCCTCCTCAAGAATATGGATTATGTTTTCATCCTCATCCTTAACGGTATCTAAAACCCTAATACCATTTATCTCCCCCGTATCTCCGGGCTGTCCTCCACCCTTAGGGTAGAAGCATGTTCTATCTAGAATAACGTTTCTTCCAGATATTGATAAAACTCTAGCGTCAAACTCCTTCTCGTAGGGGTTAAGCCAGTAAAGCTTCTCAGTCATGTAGATTAGTAATCTCTACAAGTATTTATACTTTCCCATATCAAACATTGCAGGCTAAGCTTCCGCCTTTATATAGTGAATTTATGAGATTTAAAATTAAGCCGTAGGCTTTGATAGCTAGATTTAAATATTTCCATTTAGTATGTGTTTGGTGATTTGTTTGAAAGTAGAGGATATTAGGAAGATAGGTATTGTCGGTGCTGGTGTTATGGGTCATGGCATCGCTCAAGTATGTGCTCGTACAGGATTTAACGTATATCTCCTCGATGTTAATATGGAGATTCTTGAGAAGGCTTTAAAGCTAATAAGGGAGGGGCCGTTTGGACTTATGAAGCTTGTTGAGAAGGGAAGGCTTACATTAGATCAGGTTAACGATATCATGTCTAGAATTAAGGTAACAACAAGCTATGATGATTTATGCTTTGAAGCTGATTTTGTTATTGAAGCTATACCTGAAAACGTGGATTTAAAGAAGAAGATATTTAGGATTCTTGATGAGAAATGCCCTGAACGAACAGTTCTAGCTTCAAACACTTCAGGCATAATGATTACTGATCTAGCTTCCGCTGTTAAGCGTAAGGATAGATTTATTGGTATGCATTGGTTTAATCCAGCACCAGTAATGCCTCTAATTGAGGTTGTTAGGGGAGCATTAACATCTGATGAAACATTTAACTTAGTTGTTGAGCTTTCAAGAAAGCTAGGTAAAACACCTATAGAGGCTAGGGATGGACCTGGATTCTACACTACAAGATTCATTACGGCATACCTTCTTGAAGCGGTAAGAATATTTGAGGCAGGTATAGCTGGTATAAGGGAGATTGATGAAATGACTAAGCTTGCATTCCACCATCCTATGGGTCCATTCCAACTAATGGATTTAATAGGTTTAGATACTGTCTACCATATAAGTGAGTATCTATACAGTGTGTTAAGAGAGCCTCAGTATAAGCCCCCAATAACGTTAATGAAGCTTGTATTATCAGGCTATCTTGGAGACCCAAAGCTTAAGCCTGAAAGCAAGGGTGGATGGTATAGCTACTTTAAAATCAGCTAACCAATAATGAAAATAAAATGTTTATGTAGAAGACTAATCAACTATTCCAGCTAAATACTTAGCTATTTTCTTTTTCTCCTCAAACCTGTAGCTTCTCCATATCGCTATATCCTCCATTATCGGTGATCCCCCACCATGTATACCTGCTACTGCTGCTGCTCCACCGTAGGCTGAGCATAGAATATCTGAGATCATCATTAAGCATCTATAAACTTTTTCAGGAGGTATATCAATTCTTCTCTTTACGTATTTATCTATGTATTTCCTCGTTTCCGGATTTAGATAATCCCCCTCGTATGGGAGGGTTGCAGGTATTCCACCGGCTATATCTGCCAGTATTTCAAGCTCATGATAATAGTTTTTACCTGCATGTCTCCTACCTACGTTAGCATATATCTCGTTCGGTATGAATGTTCCTGAAGGAGACTTCCACCCCTCAATAGCTGAAGCTACTCCAGCAGAATATATAAGCTCAGCTATACTGGCAAGATCAGCTAGTTTAGATCTAATATGCCATGCATCACCAACCCCATTATATTCAGATATTAAAGCTGCAGCCCCCATAACTATATCTGTTGTAGCTGGTTTACATCCTGTATAGCTATGTCTATGGTATAATGCGAATAGGTGGGCTAGCATTGTAGCGTATTTATTCTCTCCATATAGGAATACTCTATCCCAGGGGATGAAGACATCGTCAAATACAATAAGCGAATCGCTAACCCCTATCTCCGCTATAGGTGCCTTCAACTCTCTTCTAGGCCTCATAGATGTAGCTCTCGTTATTAGCTTAACACCATCAGTATCCGCAGGTATAGCGAACGCTATAGACCATTGCTTCTCCTCATCAGTCATAGCCCTCGTCGGTACAACAATAATTTCATCAGCATATGCAGCTATTGTAATACAGTTTTTAGCTCCACGAACTATAACTCCACCACTCCTCTCCTCAACAACATGAACATACATGTCGGGATCAGGCTGCTCATGAGGTCTCCTGCTACGATCACCCTTAACATCTGTTTGAGCACATGCAGCTGTTAAATCCCTATCCTGGAAATACTTTAAGTACTCTATAAACCTTTTATAGTAGTCAGTACCATATTCTCTATCAGCTAGATATGTAACAGCTGATAAGGCATTTACGGCATCACATCCCATACATCTCTGAATACATCCACCTGTTAGGTGGCATAGCTTCCTTATCATTTTCTGCTTTAATAAAAGGTCTTCAGGGCTTTGAGCAATATGTGTAAACCTATTTATCTCCCTACCTGTTAAGTGGGATTTAGCTATTATTAAACCTCTATATTCAGGATCTTCAACTACCTCAAAGGTCTTAGATATTACATTTATTCCTGGACGTATTCTAGAATCATTCCTAGATGTCTTATCACCATCAATATATATGTTAGGCTTCATCCTAAATATGTCGTTTAAATATTCCTCAACACTTCTCAATTAAACACCCAATATCTATTATTGGGAGGATATATAAGGCTTAGCCAGTATATGAATTAGATTTTTTAATCTTTAGGATTTCTAGAATTTTCCTATCTCTCCACTTTACAATTCTGTATTGATCAATATCGCCTATCTCCCTCTTCAACCCTTCAGGTAAAGCTTTAAAAGCTTCATTAGGAATTTCAGTCCAGGTAGCTAAATCCCTAAAAACATATTCGAAAGCCTCCCTATACTTGGATAGTGTAGCTGTTAACCCTCCCGGAACTGATGTTAAATGGAATACTAGGAATGGACCCATTAAAGCCCATCTAAGACCTAAACCGTAGCTAACAGCCTTATCAATATCTTCAACAGATGCAACACCTCTAAGTACAAGATCAATAGCCTCACGGAAAATAGAGAATTGAAGTCTATTAACAACGTATCCTGGAACCTCTTTCCTAACGATGATTGGAACCATACCTATCTCTAAGCATAAACTATAAGCCTTCTCAGTAACTTCACTAAGTGTTTCCGGACCTGGAATAAGCTCAACAAGAGGTATGATGTGTGGAGGATTGATAGGATGTACGACTATACATCTACCAGGATTCTCCACTCCTTCAGCAATTTTACTTATTGGTAGAGTAGATGAGCTGCTTGCTATTATGGTGTTAGGTGGACAGCTTCTACTAATCTCTATGAAAAGCTTTCTTTTAAGATTTAGGCTTTCAGGAGCTGACTCCTGAATATAGTCAGCTTCCTTAACGGATTCAGCTAAATCAGTATATATCTTAATTCTACCCATAATGGTTTTAATGCTGCTCTTATCTAGAATACTTGCCTCACTTAAAGTTTGAAGATCATACTCTATGTTTTGAAGAGCTCTCTCCAAAACATCATCGCTTACATCGTAGAGATTAACGTTAAAGCCGCTTTTTGAGAAAAGCAAAGCCCAAGAATGCCCAATAGTTCCAGCACCAATACATGAAACTGTTTTAACATCTTTAAATACCATACAAACCATTATACACTAATTTAGAAGTATATAAGCTTAATTTTAGTAAATTAATAATGTAGGTTAAGTTTCGTGAATCCATCAGCCTAGCAGCAGTAACTAAACTATTATGGTGAAGAACGTGGCAGCTTAAGATAATAGATACAATATGTTAAGTTGTCACGTTCATAGTGAATATCGTAAAGCTTATTAACCTACATAAAATGTTTATTAGGTGTTTAAAATTGAGTGTTAGAATTGTTGATGTTGATACTGTTAAGATTGAGAAGAGGCTTGGAGGACCTGTTAAAAGAGTTTTTGCAGGTATTTCAAATAAGCTTCTATTCTCTATTGGAGTATTTAACCCCGGTGAAGGTTTGAATCCACATATACATCCGGAATCAGATGAAGTATATTATGTATTGGATGGGGAGGGAACTGTTCATATTGGTGAGGATAGGAAGGAGTATCGCATCAATGCTGGATTAGCTCTATACATTCCTTCTGGAACAATACATTCAGTAACCAATACTAGTAGTGGAAAGCTTACTGTAGCATTCTTTATAGCGCCTGGAACAGAGCCGCCTATTGAGGTTTAGAAAGGTTAAGGTAGAAACCATAATAGCTTTAATTTTTCTCCAGTTTATTTAAGATTTCAATAAGCTCTCTTAACGATGATATTTCATATTTAGGCTTTTCCAAATCTGTTAAGGCTTCTTCACAGTATTTATTCCTCCACTTAATTAAAACTGAAATCATTCCAACCCTGTTTGCGCCAACTATGTCTTTAGATATTCTATTACCAACCATTACTGCCTCCCAAGGCTTTACATCTATTCTTCTTAATGCATTAATAAATATTTCCTCATTAGGCTTTTCAACACCAACATCAACAGATGTAATAACTACATCAAAGTAATGCTCAATACCTAGCCTTCTTAAAGCAGCTCTAACATGAATCTCTCTTGATGTTACAGTATTCGTTATTAATCCAATAATGTAATTCCTCCTCTTCAACTCTGCTAAAACCTCATCAACGTAGGGCAGCATCTTCAAATCAGCCTCCCATAAATGCTTATCCTGCTCCTCCTCAACAATAATTGTATCCCCAAAATCAAAAAAGACTGCTTTAACAACCATAATTTTAAACCTCAACAATACTTATAAACTATATCTTTCCTTAAGATATTTCCTTCTAATCTTCTCAGCTAGCTTACCATCCTCAATAATAAGTGATCCACGATATCCACAATCCCTACATTCCCATACAGACCATAGCTGCGGTAAGCCGGATGCCCAATATACATTTGTAGAGCCACATTTAGGACAGAATTTTACCT
>Ga0185307_1002003_pt1 | contig 10845 bp, 10 predicted proteins | sample LHCtaG_FD_128010 | JGI IMG/M metagenome (GOLD analysis project Ga0185307, IMG submission 128010) | Hot spring microbial communities from Little Hot Creek, USA to study Microbial Dark Matter (Phase II) - LHC4sed_matched (SPADES... | ecosystem: Environmental > Aquatic > Thermal springs > Hot... | reverse complement strand
GGGAGGAGGTTAGGCTGGAGGCCCACCTGCTCTTAATAAAGCTCGGGAGAGAGGTTTGCAAGGCCCGGAAACCTCTGTGCGGTGAGTGCCCTCTATCACAGGTATGCCCGAGCGCTTTCAGGGAGTAACGAGTAGCTAAAAGCATAAAACTCTCTAGCGCGCAGCCGCACCGGATTGTATGCCGCTCCTACAGCCTCCGCTCGAGAGACCTCAACTCCACCTAGTTGCCCTGTTAACCTTTCTAGACATGGTAGGTGTTGCCGCGCTCTTCCTTCTCTGCTATTTTCTATATAAAGCCTACAGGGCGTCTTCCATTAGGCTTTTCGCGTTTTTCTTCCTCGGTTTCGCTGTCCTAGCAGCGGGCGAGGTCGCCCGGACGTTCCTACTTCTGTTTGCGTTCGTTTCAAGGGCTCCTCGCCTTCTCCTCTTCTTCCTAGCACACAGCATCGGCCCGCTCCCCCAGCTCTGCCAAGCGCTCGCTCTCCTCCTCATAGCCTCAGGGTATGCTCTCGAAACGGTGCGCAGCAGGGCGGGAGAGGAGATTCTAGTGTTACCTCTACCTTTAGCTTTGCTGCTCGCTCAGAGATTATGGGGCGGGCTCTACACGCTGCTCAGCTTCGTGAACGTGTCGCTACTGGCTTTCATCCTCTTGAACGCAGTCAGTGTGCACATGATATCGAGGTCACGCCGCACTATCCTGCCGGTCGTTGCTTTCGCTCTTTTCCTCCTTTCAAACCTGCTGTTGCTGCCAGCGGTCTTCATGAGCAACGAGGAGCTCTTCATCGCCTCGAAGGTCCTGTACCTAGCCGGTCTACTAGCGTTCCTCGCCCTAGCTGTAGAGGTGGCGAGGGCGCGATGAAGAAGAGAAGATCGAAACTTAGGATCTTAGCCGATATCCTAGAGGCAGTGGATAGGGGCGAGAGCAACATGACCCAGATAATGACAGCAGCCAACCTCCCATACGTTCGGTGCGTTAAGTACCTGGAGGAGCTTGTCCAAAAGGGTTTCTTGGTGAGGGTTGATGAGGGCAGGGAGGTAAAGTTCAAGCTCACAGGGAGGGGGAGGGAGTTCCTGAGAGAGTTTGCGCGGATAGAAAGCATAGCCGAGGCCTTCGGAATAGAGCTCTAGAAGTTTTCCGTGGACATCTCGTCCATAACCGTTTTAAATACTCTATAACGAGCAGGAAGGTGCAGAAGATGGGGTACGAAGAGACTATCGCGTTGACTGTTCTGCTGCTCCTGGTGCTCGCGCCTGTAGCCGGCTCGAGCCAGCCGGCTCCTGCGCTCGGGCAATCCGTTGGCGTGGGAGGGACGGTCCTCAATAGGGAAGGCTCCCCAGTCGAGGGAGTTAGCGTAGTCGTATACGACGCTAACAACGCCGTTGTAGGTAGCGCGATGACAGGCCCTAGCGGCAGGTTCCTCGTCCCCTTGACGACAGGAACGTACACTCTGAAGCTAAGCAAACCCGGGTACATCGAAAAGATTTTGCAGTTCGCGGTGGGCAAGGGGAGCTTCTACACCGAGCTGGGAACGATCGTCCTAGACTACAGCGTAGCCATCAGCTTACCCCTCGCGTCGCTCAGCCTACCCGTGCTGGGTGTCGCAACGCTGCCTGTGACCCTCTCCAACAAGGGGGGCAGCCCGGAGAACATCACGCTGGAGGTTGAAGATAACTGTAGCTTGAACGTCGGCTTCTACTCGGGGGGAGTCCAGGTCACCTCCCTCTTCCTGAACCCAAGCGACTCGCAGAGCTTGACGCTCAAGGTGAAGGCCCCGTTCATGCAGAACGCCACGTGCCTCGTGCGGCTCCGCTTCGCCGGCAACGTCGTCCAGGAGCGCAAGCTCCTAGTCAACGTGGTAAACCAGCCGCTCTCGCTGATCTCGGCTCAGCTGACCTCCATCAGGGTAGCGCCGGGCGCCGTGCTCCAGCTGCCCGCTAGGCTCTCAAACAAGCTCTCGGACGCGTTCAGGGCGCGCATCGCGTTGGAGCTGCCAAGCGGGTGGAGCGGCATGGTGAAGGACGCGGCTGGCAACGTGGTGGAGGAAGTGTACTTGAACCCGGGCGAGAGCCTGCAAGCCTACCTGCTGCTCAGCGTGCCGAGGAGCACCGAAGCGGGAACGTACGCTGTCAACCTGAGGCTCGAGGGAGTGGACCCCTACTTCGTCGATAGCTTGCGGCTAACCGTAGGGGTCGCCTCCGGCGCGCCGGTTCTCCGGCTCAGCACGTCGACACCGCACGTGGACGCGTACGCGGGTAAGTCCGCTAAGTACCAGATGGTTATCGCAAACCTGGGCGACGCGGACTGCCTCGCCGCCCTTAACGTCACAGGCCTGCCGCAAGGCTACAGGTGGACCGTCACCGACGCGCAGGGCAACACGATGTCCCAGGTTTACCTGCCAGCCGGCGGGAGCGCGACGCTTACGCTCTCGGTGAGCGTGCCGCCGCTCGCCGAGCCCTCAGCGATAAGCTTCAGGCTGACCGCCTCGGCGGGATCCTCTGCAGACGAGTTGCCCCTAAGCTTGGGCGTGCTCGGGAGGTACGAGCTCAGCTTCGTGACGCGGAACTTTTACCTCGAGATCACCCCGGGCACGAGCGGGACTTTCGAGCTGCAGCTCCGGAACACCGGCTATAGCTCGCTGACCAACGTGGCAGTAACGCCAGCGAGCGTGCCCAGCGGTTTCACCGCGAGCGTCGACCCGCCGAACATACTACTTCTAAAGCCAGGCGATACCGCCACGTTCACCGTAACCGTCACGACAGAAGCGACGATCGACGCTGGAGATTACTACGTGACGCTCGTGGTGAGAGCCGACCAGGTGGACCCGACAAGCCGCGACCTCCATGTTTACGTGAGAGCGGCGAGCAGCACGGCCTACTACATGCTGGCGTTGGTGGCAATTTTAATAGTGGCGGCGGTCCTCGCTTACAGGCGTTTCGGTAGGAGGTGATGGGGATGGTCGAATACGTGATCGAAACAGAGAACTTGGTGAAGGTTTACAGGGATAGGAGCGGTGGAGTGAGAGCTCTCGACGGAGTGTCGGTTAAAGTACCGAAGGGCGTCCTTTTCGGGCTCTTTGGCCCGAACGGTAGTGGTAAAACGACTCTCATCTCGATACTGGTCGGACTCCAGCTGCCGACGAGCGGCTCGGCGAGAGTGCTCGGCTACGACTGCGTGAGGGAGTCCATCGAGATCAGGAAGAAGGTGGGCTTGCTGCCCGAGAACTACGGCTTCTACGAGTACATGACGGCGAAGGAGAACCTCGAGTACCTAGGTAGGCTAGACGGGTTGCCGACGCAGGAGCTGAAGCGAAGGATCCCAGAGGTCCTCGAGCTCGTAGGCTTGAAGGAGTGGGTCGACGCGAAGGTCAAAGGCTTCTCGAGGGGCATGACGCAGAGGCTCGCGCTCGCGCAAGCGCTCCTTAAGGACCCGGAGCTCCTGTTACTGGACGAGCCGACCCTCGGCTTAGACCCGCAGGGCACTACGATGTTCAAGAAGCTGATGGAGCAGCTCGTCAAGCTGGGCAAGACAGTGCTCATCTCCACGCACCTGCTCCACGAGATAGGGCACGTCTGCACTCACGCCGCGCTCATGCGCTCAGGAAAAGTCATCGCGCTGGGCAGCTTAGAGGAGCTGGCGAAAGCCTACAGGGAAGCTAAGGGCTACAGCTACGAGCTCGCTGTAGCCGGGGGCGCTGAGGAACTGCTACGCGAGCTCAAGGGGGTCGAGGGGGTGACCTATGTTGGGTTGGAGAACGACGTGATCAAGGTTCGCGCCAGCCGCGACATCGGCGGCGAGCTGGCCGAGCTGGCCGCGAAGTACAGGATAAAGACCCTAGTTCCGCTCGCCCCGTCCTGGGACGAGCTGTACCAGTTCTACCAGGGGGGTGGTTGGGAGTGATGGAGAAAGCATTGATAGTGGCTAGGAAGGAGATCGCGGAGAACCTCAGGAGCGTCAGGTACTGGGCAATCATCGGCCTGTTCGTGCTCCTCTACGTAGCGTCCACCTACGCGATCGGCTTCGCGATAAGGGGCTTCGGGGGTTTGGCACTCGGCGGGAGGGCTAGGACTGTGCTGCAGCTCTCCAACCAGGTGGTTAACGCTCTGACGTACATCGCCCCCCTCCTGGGTATCGCGCTGGGCTTCGGGGCGATCGCGGCCGAGAGGGAGAAGGGGACGATCAGGCTCGTGCTGGCGCGGCCAATATACAGGGACGACCTGATCAACGGTAAGCTGATAGCGGCCGCCGTCCTCATCGTTCTAGCTATCGCTCTCTCCACCGCGCTGGCTGTACCGCTGGCTGTCGCTCTGCAAAATGTCAACATGACCGCAGAGGATTTCGCTCGCCTAGCCCTCCTCGTGCTACCCGCTACGCTTCTAGCACTAGCTTACTACGCGCTTGCGCTCTTCGCCTCAGTCAACGCAGGTAGATCAAGCCACGCGCTAATAGTCAGCTTGGTGCTCTGGATATTCTTCACTTTCATTCTACCTATAATAGCGGCCTTCGTAGCCTTCCAGATCCTAGGTCCACCACCCGCCATACCGTTCAACGCCACAAGACCCTTCGGTCAAGGCCAGCTGCCACGCCAGTTTCAGGAGTACTACAGCAAGTACAACCAGATAGTAAGCACTATACAGCTGATATCGCCCACCGCTCGCTTCTCCTCGCTAGCCAGCGCACTATTCGCTCTCAGATCGCAATTAGACGTGTACGAGGAGCTCACGGCCGCTCTCGCTAGGCGGTGGGTCGACGTAGCGGTACTATCTACGTACATTGCAGTCTTCCTCATTGCATCGTACATAGTGTTCCTCCGCCGGCAAGAGACGAGGTAAATTAAAAAGAAAGTTTTTTATTTTTATAAAAAGTTTTTATTAAGAAGAATAAACTTTTTATATGATGTAGGCATAAGGGAGGTGATGAGCATGGAGCTATTTAGAACCGAGGATTGGAAGAAGGAGAAACACGTGCCGGTGATCGAAATTCTCGAGAAAAAGGGTGAACTGATCACGGTGAGGGTGACGGTGGGCAAGGAGATCCCGCACCCGAACACGACTGAACACCACATCAGATACATCGAGCTGCTCTTCTGGCCAGAAGGCGAGCCCTACCCCTTCCACGTGGGGAGGGCGGAGTTCAACGCCCACGGGGAATCTGTGAAGGGGCCCAACACCAGTACTGTTTACACCGAGCCGATAGCTACGTTCACCTTCAAGACGGGGAAGCCTGGCAAGCTCATTGCCTTCTCTTACTGCAACATACACGGGCTCTGGAAGGGCGAAGCAAACCTTCAATAACTCCAGCATCATTTTTCATTCTCTCTTTTTTATAAGTGAGGTGGTTTAGCGTGGGCTATTTCGAGTGGCTTGCGGCTGTGCTCGAGGAGCTGGCTTCGGGCGATAAGCTAGTTGCGAGTGCTCTTTCAGGTTTTTTCGTAGCGTTCACGACTACAGCTGGCGCGGCTGCTGTCTTCCTAACGAGGAGGGAGAGCGAGCCGAAGATGGACGTGGAGCTATCTTTCGCCGCAGGTCTTATGCTCGTCTCAAGCTTCACAAGCTTGATACTTCCAGGCATTCAAACATCAGGTTTCGTACCGGTTGCCATCGGCATAGCCTTGGGCGTCGTTGCGATACACGCGCTCGACCGGCTGGTACCGCACGAGCACGCGTTCAAGGGGTACGAAGGACCTCCCGAGCTAAGGAACGCTCTCCGGAAAACGTGGCTACTAGCGCTTGCGGTGATAATACACAACCTCCCCGAGGGTTTAACAGTAGGGGTGACAACGGTCTACTCGATACCTTTGGGTGTCGCCACGGCCATAGCCATAGGTCTCCAGGATATCCCAGAGGGCTTAGCGGTAGCTCTGCCGGTGTCGAAGGTCAGGGGTCGTGCCGCCGGCTTTCTTGCTGGAGCGTTAAGCGGCTTGAGTGAAACCTTAATGGCGGTCGTTGCAGCGCTTCTTTTCGACCTGTTCTCTTGGCTTCTCCCAGTGGGGATGGGCTTCGCGGGAGGCGCGATGCTCTACGTCACGTTGAAGGAGCTTGTCCCCGAGATTTACAAGGAGGGAACTTCGGAGCTGAAGGTGACGCTCGGCCTGCTCGCCGGCTTTTATGTGATGCTCCTACTCGATTCAATGCTTTGACACGTTTATAAAGGGTTGCCACAAGGCTGTCCGTGCCGGTTCTGGAAGCGAAGGGGCTTGTCAAGGACTTCGGGGGTTTTAGGGCGCTCAGGGGAGTGAGCTTCGAAGTCGAGGAGGGTGAGGTGTTCGGGCTCGTGGGCCCCAACGGAGCCGGTAAGACAACCACGTTCCGTATAATTGTAGGCTTGCTGCGGCCTACGGCAGGAGAGGTAAGGGTTTTCGGGATGGAGCCGGGGGGCGTGAGAGTCAAGCGGCTGGTCTCCTACCTGCCGGAGGACGCGGGGACATACAGGAACATCACAGGCTACGAGTTCCTCAGCATGGTCGCGCGCATCTACTTCGGCAAGGGGAAGGAGGCGGAGGAAGCGCTGGAGCTCGGGTTGAGGATCGCAGGGCTCGGTGAAAAGGTTCACGAGAAGATGAAGACGTACAGCAAGGGGATGAAGCGCAGGATCCAGGTGGCGCGGGCGCTCATGGTGAAGCCGAGGCTGGCCGTGCTGGACGAGCCCACCGCAGGCCTCGACGTCCTCCAAGCCAGGGAGGTACGCGAGCTCGTGAAGAGGTACGCTAGAGAGCTCGGCGCGACAGTGCTGCTTTCGAGCCACAACATGGCCGAAGTCGAGGAGCTGTGCACGCGCGTAGCCCTCATCCACACGGGGAGAGTGCTGGAGCAGGGCGAGGTCGGCGAGCTAATTACTAAGCACGGCGTGCGGAACTTGGAGGAGCTCTTCATAAAGCTTATCAGGGGTGTGGGTTCGTGAACTTCGAAGCGTTCAAGGCGCTTGCCGCTAAGGAGTTCAAGGACCTGGTCAGGGACCCGCGCATCGTAGTCCCGTTCGTGCTCTCGGCGATCGTGATGCCGGTGATAGGTTTACTGATCATCTCCACGATGCAGGTCGCCGTCAGGCAGGCTGTCGAAACCCGAAACGTAGCTCTAGCTGACCTGGACCACTCCGAAGCATCGCAGCAGATGGTGCGGTGGCTGGAAGGTAAAGGGTTTAGCGTCGTGCTGTTGGAAGCAGGCGAGGCAGGTGAAGCCGAGCTGGCTCGCGAGGCAGCGAGGAGGGGCGCCCAGCTGCTGCTCGTTGTGGCGCCTGGCTTCGAGCGCGCGCTTCGCTCAGGAGACAAGCCGAAGTTGAAGCTGATCGCACTGGTAAAGGAGGTTAGCGCGCTCGGCGCGCTGGGCGGGGCGGCAGTCGCCGAGGTGGTGAGGGGGTTCGTCGCCTCGAAGCTGCTGGAGGGTAGCGGGCTCAGCTACGACTTGGTCAGGGATCCAGCGGAGCTGCAGGAGCTAGCCTACGTGATCCCCAAGGACATGCTTCTCGCCAACCCTGCTCTGCTGACCGGTCTCTCGATGGCCGTGCTTCTCATCCCCTTGATCCTCGCGTCCGTAGCTCTCGTTGTAATGCAGATGTCAGCCACCGCAATGGCTGTGGAGAACGAGGAGAGGACGCTCGAGACACTCCTCACGCTCCCCGTATCCCGCTTCGAGATGCTCCTCTCCAAGCTGCTGGGGATGTTCGCTGTCTCGCTCATCGGGACAGCCTTTGAGATGGTTGGCATGCTTCTCTACTTCTACCTTCTAGCGTCCATCCCAGCAGCGCTGACCCAGCAGCCGGGGCAGGCTGCGCTGCAGGTCGCCGTAACCCCCTCCGACGCCGCCTTCCTCGCGGTCAGCTTGCTCCTCTCGCTCCTCTTCATGGCCGCGCTGGGATTGATCGTAGGGGCGCTGAGCAGAGACGTTCGGATCGCGAATACAGTGGCAGGCCCCCTCTCCATGATCGTGTACCTTCCAGCGATGTTCATCGCTTTCGCCCCGTCCGAGGCCTTGGGCCCCTCCGGCTCAGTCTTGCTGTACGCGCTGCCCGTAACCCAGCCGGTGATCGCCGCGAAGGACGCGATCGGCTCCACCCTCCCACCCGCCGCTCCAGCCTACCTAGCGGTGTCGCTGGCCGCGACGTTAGCGGTCGTCTACGCGGTCTCCAAGCTCTTCTCCCTGGAGCTACTGTCCGAGCTCCAGCACAAGCTCTCGTCCGTCGCGCGGAGGGAGAGGGGAGGTGGGCGCTGAAGCCCGCTTCAAGCGGTACGCGCTGGGCGAGCTGCTCGACCACGAGCTCTACCTCGCGCTGGCGGCGAGGGAGCGGAACGAGAGGAACCGGAGGCTGCTGGAGGAGCTGGCCCGCGACGAGCTGAAGCACTACGAGTTCTGGAGCAGGCTGTCGGGTCCCGTGCAGCTCGGGTTGAGGGAGCGGGTGAAGCTGAGTTTGTTGCTCACGCTCTCGAGGGTCGCCGGCAAGACGTTCACGATCAAGCTGCTGGAGCGCGGCGAGGCTTCGACGGTCAGCGAGTACAAGCGCGCGACCGCCGAGCTGGAGGGCGAGCTGGCGGCTGAGCTCGCGAGGGTGATCGGGGACGAGGAGCGGCACGAGAGCGAGCTGGCCAGCAGCCTCGACGAGCTAGCGGTCAGGCAGCTGGGCTCCATCGCCTTGGGCGTGAGCGACGCGATAATCGAGCTGACGGGCGTCCTCGCGGGTTTCGCGGGCTACACGGGCTCGCCAGTGCAGGTGGCGGCAGCCGGCTTAATCGTCGGGGTGAGCGCGGCCCTTTCGATGGCGGCTGCAGCTTACTCGCAGGCGAAGCACGAGAGGGGAAAGAGCCCGCCCACGGCGGCTGCCTTCACCGGCCTCTTCTACATGCTCACGGTCCTAGCGCTCGTGGCGCCGCTCCTGCTGGGGGTCCCAACCTCCCTCGGCGTTGCGCTCTCGCTGGTCTGCGCCCTAGCCATACTGGCCGCATTCTCCTTCTACAGCGCGGTGGTCATGGAGAGGCCCTTCCTGCGCGAGTACCTCGAGAACGCCGCGGTCATAATGGCCGTGTCGCTCGTCGGCTACGCCTTCGGTCAAGCCGTGAAGGAGCTGACAGGAGGTGTGCCTTAAAAGCCGGACCGTCGCCTTACCCCCGTGGCCGGGCTGCCGCGCGTTAAGCCTCTGGCAGCGCTCGCCGCTGCGGCGTTAGCCGTTCTCGCGTTGCACTTAATCACGCAGGCGGAGCTGGAGAAAGCGCGGGAAGCGAGGCTAGCTCTCTACGTGTCCAGGGGCTTGAGCCGGGAGCAGGCCGAGCTGTTCATCTCGAGGTTCCCGACGAACGACAACGAGACGTGGCTCTCCTTCGCCGAGCTCTGGGCGAGGGATGCCTCGCGGGCGGAGAGCGCGCTCAGGCTGCACGGCTCGGTCGCGCGAGCCCTTAACTACCTAAGGAGGTTAGCGGAGGGCGTGCGCTACAGGCTCGTGGTCGTGGACGTGAGGGGCTTCGACGTCCGCGACCCCCGCTTGCTCACGCTCGTGACGCTGCAAGGCCTCGCCAACAGGAAGGGGCCCAACCTCTACGTCGTCTTCAAGGACGTCGACGCGCTGTGGCTCGCGAACGCCGCCAGGGACTTAGGGATCGAGATCGCCTTCGCGCGCCTCGACGACGCTGTCAGGACGTTCGCCGATAGGGCTTCGGGTTACGTCGTGTACGACCCCGCGCTGCCCGACACGATCAACGTGGGCACGACGCTGTGCGGGATTTACGACGCTGTGCTGGTCCACCCAACGTGGGTCGGCTGGCTGGAGGAGCTCGGCGTTAAGCGCAAGCTTTTCGACCTTAGAGGCAACTTCAGCGACCGAATCTCGGCTTACGAGTGGGCTTTCAGGAACCTCTGGGACAAGGTGGACCGCACGAAGCTCGCCGTCGCCTGCCCCGAGTACGCGGAGCGCGAGAGGTACGGGAGGAGGTTCACGAGCTGGCCGCAGGTGGCCTGCAGGGACTACGCCGTGGCGCTCAAGCTGCTCACCGTCTACCTGGATCCCTTCGACCCGAGGGAGAGGGAGCTGCTCGAGCTGATACTTAGCGCGATGCCATGCAACTCGATGGTGCTCGGCTGGCACGGCGAGGACGAGGGCGCGTACGTCGACTTGGCGACGCGGCACGGGAAGTTCGTGGCCGTCATGATGCACCACTTCGGCCCCACCAACTTCGCGAACCCTACGGCGTGGATGCACCTGAAGCCGCCTGCGGAGCCGAGGTTCCCCCTACCGCCCGTGAGGTCCGAGGCGCTCGGCAGGGGCGGCGTCTACGTCACCTTCTACGTGACGGATGGCGACAACCTTCAGTGGGATCACGACATGATCTCGCTGTGGTCGCGGAGAGCGGGGGTGCCGGTGGCTTGGACGGTTAGCCCCTTCCTCGCGGAGGTCGCTCCCTACATGGTCTACTACTACGCGAAGACGATGAGCGAAGATGACACTTTCGTCTGCGGGCCCTCGGGGGCCGGTTACGTGTACCCGACCTCGAACATGCGCTACCTGGAGCAGTACCTGCCGCACACGTTGGCTTACCTGGAGCGCAGCGGGTTGAGGATCGTCGAAGTCCTCGGCTACAGCGACGAGGCGGCTGCCGAGTACGCTAGAGCGCTGGGCGACGCGCTGCTGGCGATCAAGCGCGACTACAACGAGCTGCCCGGCGTCTTCAAAACCTACGGGCAGTCCTTCTACTACGTCGAAGCGGGGGACCGCTACCTGCCCGTGATCTTCGGAGCGCTCCACTTCAAGAGCGGCGACCTCCAGGGCTTCGCTAGGGCGCTCGACGGGGTGCTGAAGATGTACGAGCAGGGCGGACCGCAGCTGCGCTTCAACCCAGCCGACGACCTGCCCGGTTTCGCGAGGAA
>Ga0185307_1002002_pt1 | contig 10847 bp, 11 predicted proteins | sample LHCtaG_FD_128010 | JGI IMG/M metagenome (GOLD analysis project Ga0185307, IMG submission 128010) | Hot spring microbial communities from Little Hot Creek, USA to study Microbial Dark Matter (Phase II) - LHC4sed_matched (SPADES... | ecosystem: Environmental > Aquatic > Thermal springs > Hot... | reverse complement strand
AAGATTCTTCTGAGTAGTATGGTAGTTAGCATCTTGTTCAGCCTCGACCCAAGTTGGGCTCTGACGACCATGCCGAGTGTGACGGGTAAGGCGTATTAAGGGCTTAGCCCCGTTAGAGATGTGAAGATTATCGTGAAAGCGGATGTCGCTACAGCGTAATGCATCCCAACACTTAAAACAACACCCCTCCTAGGGCCCAGTAGAGAAGCGAATAACCCTACTAGCAGACTTGGTTCAACAACATTTAATCGCAGAGCTGGTTGATGCCATCTTTTATGAAGATTTCGCTTCAGATGTTTGAAGAAGGTTATCGCTTAAAAATGGCTTTATAACCCCCTTCATCTTCTTTAAAAGTGAAGGGCGTAGATGCCTACCAACCTACCTGAGCGGGCTAAGGCAAAGTGGGCTGAAGCCATCGCAGCCAAGGATCCGGCGCAGAAACTTAGGCTACTCAAAGAGTTCTACTCCAGCTTCCCTAAGCATAAGGGTACAGAGAAGCTCGAGATGTCGATAAAGAGGCAGATAGCCGCGCTAGAAGAAGAGCTTGAGAGAGCTAAGCTACGCCGAAGGACAGCAACGAGAAGCGAGTGGGTCATTAAAAAAGAGGGTGCACTACAAGCCGCCATAATGAGCCGCCTAGAGACTTCGCTAGACTTCTTCAACACCGTATCGAATCTGGACGCAAAGTTACACGAGGCTTTATCTTCACCTCTCGTCGGTACGTTAAAAGGCGCTGGGTTAACTCTACAGCTAGTGCTGACACCATTCGATAGGAGGTTGGGTGATGAAAAGCAGGAGCGTTTTCTTAGCGTAGCGAGGAACAGCGACATAATCCTTACGCCGCTGAAGGATGAAGGGGTTGAATACATCAAAGAGCTAGTTGAATGGTTTGAGGAGCACAATATCGAAGTTAAGAAGCCAAAGCTGGATGTAGTGATCAAACAGACACCCTCAGGCGGAATAAGGGTTGTGGGGAGCTCAAACTACCTAAGCGAAAGGGAGGTCGTTGACCTCCTAAAATCGTATATGATAAAGAACGCTATAGTAGAAATTAGCAAGAACGCCACCCTAGATGATCTTGAGGCGGTAATCTTCGGTAGAGAGGCTAAAAATCTACAGTTCATACCGCTCACCCCAGCAGCTATAGATGCGGTTAGAAAGACGGGGTTCAGTAACCTCATATGCGTAGAGCAGCTTGATCTAAACGAACTTGTGGAGCAGATATTGTCCAAGTTGGGTAAGATAAGGGTGTACACCAAGGCGCCTAATTCACAGCCAGTAGATAAGCCCATACTACTCGATGAGGGCGCCACTGTCATAGATTTAGCGGCTAAAATACACAAGGACTTTCTGAAATTCTTCAGCTTTGCCCGATTATGGCGTAAAGGTTTACCAGAGGGTGTTAAGGTTGGTAGAAACTTTAGACTAAAGGACGGGGATGTCGTTGAGCTACATACATCTTAGCCTAAGGTAAGCTCATATGCATATAGTTCTTCGAAAAAGAGTGGCTGGGAAGCAATAAGCTTGATCTTAAAACCCAGACGAGTGGCACCCCTGATCAGTAACTCTTGAGAGGCTAAGCTTGAGGAGATTAGAACAACCTTACCAGACGGCTTAACAACCCTAGCACACTCCTTAAGCCAATTTAATGTGACCTCCACACCCCCTTCTCCACCATCTACCGCTAAATCCTCGATTCTTTCAGATGGTAGGTAGGGTGGATTAAAGATGACCAAATCAAATGAGTTGGCTTTGAACGCTTCCGCTGAAGAGCAGCAGACGAGCTCACTGTTCACAAGCCCTTTACCCCTTAATCTATTCTTCGCTCTGACTAAGGCGTCCATATTAATATCAGTACCAACGACCCATCTGCATCTGTTAGCGAGCGCTTCTAACACAAAACCAACACCGCAGCCGATCTCTAAAGCGGCTTCGGCTGAAATACTCTCTACGATTCTTCTAAGCAGTAAGCTGTCCTCTCTGGGCTCATAGGGTTCGGCCATAGCGCCTAATTAAAAGCTCAGCCAAAGTTATGGCTTCCGAAGGGGCTAACGTGGCTACACGCTTATCTAAAAGGTCTTGGGCCAATTGCCTCGATTCTACACCATTCGCCAAGATCTTTAAGGCTGTTGAGATCTTTTTATTTCTCATCGCAAAGAGTTTGTAGACAGCCTTCACGATTTCTTCGCTAAGATTAATGTTAAGTTTTGGTGTCATAACCACAACGCTAGAGTAAACCCTCGGTTTAGGTGTAAAGGCATCAGGGGGCACATTTAGGATAGGGGAGATGTTGAAGGCATATTGAGCCAAGACCGAAACAGCCCTATAATATTTGCTACCAACTTTGGCCAAGAGTTTATCAACAAAGTCTTTCTGAAGAAGCACGATAGCCCTCTTGAACCTCTTGCCTAATAGCCATCTTACAAACCTTGAGGAGCAGCTGTAGGGTAGGCTTGAGACAAAGACGTCGAATTCAACATCGATTTTGAAACCGTCTCCTTTAACGAGGGTTAGGTTGGGGTAATTTAGCCTACTTAACGCATCATTATACAGTTTTTCGTCGATTTCAGCCGATATTACTCTACCCGCTGCTTTACAGAGCCTCTCTGTTAACGCACCGCTACCCGTACCTATCTCATAGACAATCTCATCACCTTTTAACTCAGCAGCCTCTACAATAGCATTAACAACAGTAGGATCGATAAGGGTATGCTGCCCAAGTAACCTACGCCGATTCATTTCTTCACAAAGATATTAATCCTACAGTTCCCAGTGAGCTCCTCTACAATCCTCTTAGCAACAAGCTTCGCCGGTTCCCTAAGCCCAACCCTCTTCTGAATATCCTCAAACGAAACAAAAGGCTTCTTGCTCCTCTGCTCAAGGATCTGAAACATGAAGGTCTTACCTATCCCAGGGATGAGCTCCAACGCGTGGAGCCGAGGTGTGACCGGTTGGAGCTCGTTAAAGTATGTGACAAACCTTTTTTCGTTGTTCAGAACAAGCTGCTCAACCACTCTTGGTAACTCTGCTTTAGCATCTGCGGTCAGATCCTCGTAGTTTAAGCGCCCCAATACGCTTAGCACCTTCGTCCTACCCTCTTTCCCAATGTAGATGCGTTCCCCAACTTCAAAAGAAGCACCCTCTACAGCAAGTATCTCTAGAAGCGTAAGCCTCTCTTCACCCAGAGCCTGCACAAGAGGACCTTCTCTACCCTTTATGACTACTGATCTTCCTCTACGTATGAAGTCAAGCACATAAGCGTATTCCTCATACTTCTTACCCAAAGTTGGTAGATAACCCAAATCACAACACCCAGCTTTCTTAATCTACTAGAACCAACAGTAGTAAATCGCAAAAGGAGGGGGATAGCTACTATTAGGGTTCAGGGCGCTCATCACCAATCTTTGTTTAACTAATTAACTAATAAACTATTTTTAAAGTTTTTGCATAATAAAGTTGAGCAGACCTATGAGATAGACCACAAGATGCCAAGAAAATCAACGTTGTGATTACACTCTAAGCATATATTATTAAGGGGGTGATCGCCTCCAATAAGTTAATTACAGCATTAAACCTACTTCTTCAGGAGCTCCTTATGCCACTCAACCGCCTTGTTGAAATCCATAAGCTTTGATAGGTCTGCCTGCAGATCGGGCGACTCCACTACAAATATCCAGCCTTCTCCATATGGATCGGAGTTTATGAGACCGGGGTTCTTATCTAGTGCCGTGTTATACTCGACAACCCTACCGTTTAATGGACTTATGAGATCCGTTACTGTCTTTATAGATTCGACCGAGCCACAGACCTCTCCTTGTGTAACATCGGTTCCAGGTTTAGGGGCATCTACGTAGACTATGGATTTCAGCATCTTTTGAGCATAGTCGGTTAACCCGCATCTAGCCCTCTTCCCCTCTACTTTAACCCAGAAGTAGTCCGTAGAATAGTAGAGACCCTCTTTAACCTCATATTCATCCACTTTAACCATACCCCTTCGCCACCTTAATCGCAGATTTAGCATTTAACATTTACACTCAAACCTCCAGCCCCTTATTCTTTAGAAAGCTTACCGTAGGTACCATATGCTTATCGAGACCGAGTTCAGTAGGCTTAAGACCTAACGCTAACCCTATTAGTTGAGTGAAGAAAAAGACGGGCATATTGAACCTTTGCTTAAATGTTCGCTCGACCTTGGGCTGCATGATGTCGAGGTTAAGATGGCAGAGGGGGCAAGGCGTGACTATACACTCTGCGCCAGCCCGCTTCGCGTTCGCTAGGAGCCTACGAATCATCTCTAAACCAACACGCTCATGCTTCATAATCAACACACCACCGCAGCACCTAACCTTATCGATGTAAAACAAAGGCTCAGCACCTAAGACCTTAAGTAGCCGATCTAGGGACTGAGGGTTCTCGGGGTCATCAAAGCTGTCTTCGAACTTCGGTCTGACTACAGCGCAGCCGTAGTATGGTGCAACCTTTAAGCCCTTAAGGGGTTTAGCGATCTTTTTAGAGATGGTGTCAAGGGCTTCTTGTGTGGTTAGAGCCTCTAGCGCGTGGTGTATCTTGACGTTAACGTTATAGCTTAGGTTTACCGCTTCAAGCGCATCTTTAACCTTAGCTTGAATAGTAGCATCGTGTTTGAGTAGATCGTTTGATCGCTTGAGGGTCTGGTAGCATCCGCTGCAGATTGTTACTACCTCCATGCCTTCACCCATCTTTTCAACCAAGGCGAGGTTCCTTGCTGAAAGTGAGGCTGCTAAGGCTGGGTTAAAGACATAGGTTACGTGTGAGCCACAGCAGGTCCAATCGAGCACATCGACCAACTCTATGTCTAAAGCTTTTGCTACGAGCCTAAAGGATCTATCATACTCTTTGCCGGAAGTGTGTGCTGAGCAGCCTGGGTAGTATGCATACTTCATTGCTCCTGCACCCTCTTAGTGAGAACCTTCTCGAATATCTTAGCTACTTGATCGGGGCTGGATTTGGTCGGGCTGAGCTTGATCTTCTCCTTCTGATACAGTTTAAGACCGAAGCCAAGGTTCCTCATCACGGCTGATTTAGGCATAAGCTTAACGTAGAGTGCAACCTCATCCATTCTACCGTTCTTTCGAACTACATCGATGAACTTCTCGTAGAACGCTTTTTCAGCCCTGCTATACTTCGGGTCCTCCAAAGCCATCTCCTTCAAGGTATCCATAACCTGCTTCAGATCAATACCTTGAGGGCAGCGGACGGAGCAGCTATAGCAGGCTGCGCAAAGCCAGATCGTTGAGCTATTCAGAACTAGATCTTTAACTCCGAGCTTGATCAGCTCCATAATCTGCCTTGGTGTATAGTCCATCGCGAACGCTACTGGACAGGAGCCGCTGCATACACCGCATTGGAAGCAGAGCGGAATCTTCTTGCCTTTTTCACCCAGCCTCTTTCTTAGAGCGGCTTCGAAGGCTGGGTCCATCATATCTGGAGTTATCTTATGTGTGACAAGGCTCAAGCAGATAACACCTCCTTGATCTTCGCCCTAACTTCATCTGTGATCGGCTTAGCGCCCTTTACCCTATTCACCACCGTATTGAATATCTCGAGCTTATAGTATTGTGGTAGTGTTATCGCTACAGCCATAATCCTAGCAGCATCTACACCATACTTTCGGAGCTCCCTTTGTATCTGGCTGACGTGGTTTCTGAACTGCTTCAAGCCCTCTTCTTTACTCAGCCCGTACCAGTTATCCTCAGCCTCCACGAATACAACCCCATCTGCACCAGCTGCGAAAGCATGCAGCACGTGCCTCAACCCCACACGCCTAGTGGTCGGAACCTCGATGATCACGATATTTGGAGGATACTTTCTTCTATCAAGTCCGTACATGTCAGCAGCCCTATACCCTACAACCTTCTCCGTGAAGGCTATTATGAGAGGCTTCACCTCGCTCTGGCAAACACCGTAGATGGTTGCTAAAAGCTGCTTCTCTGTGTTGTGCTTAAGATCTAACGCCTGCTTCGGGCATGCTGGTAAACAGATACCACATCCTACGCAGCTAACCGGGTTTACAACAGCCTTCCCATCGCTTATCACTATAGCGTTCTTTGGGCAGAGCTGCGCACAAACACCACAACCATCACATAGATCTTTTAGCACAAACGCCTTCTCTGGGCTAACCTCGATCTTCCCCCCTCCTAAGAAAGTTGATGCTCTAGATGCAGCGCTCATAGCCTCGAGCACGCTCTCCCTCACATCTTTAGGACCTAAGGCGCATCCTGCAGCATAAACACCAGTCCAAGCACCATCCACCGGCTCGAGCTTATAGTGCTTCTCGAGTAGAAAACCGTCCGGACCGGTGTCCATTCCTACGAGCTGACCTATTTCTTTCGTACCTTTGCTCGGCAGCAGAGCGGCGCTCAAAACCACGAGATCAAAGTTCTCCTCGATCTCTGCACCTAGAAGGGTGTCTTCAGCCCTAAGGGTGATCGAGCCTCCGTTAGGCTTCACCTCAGCGACCCTACCTCTTACGAACTTAATGCCGTGCTCTCTACATCTGGTGTAGAACTCTTCATACCATTTACCAGCAGCCCTTATGTCTGTGTAGAAAATCCAGGGCTCAGATTCAGCATGAAACTCCTTAAGGAGGAAGGCTTGCTTTAGCGCTATCATACAGCAGATCTTACTGCAATACGGTTGGCCTCGCTCTGGGGATCTGCTGCCAACGCAGAGTATGAACGCTACCTTCTTCGGCACTTTTCCGTCCGAAGGTCTAAGCATCCCGCTTAAGAGGAGCCTCTCAAACTGTAGGTTTGTCACTATATCTGGGTGGAGACCGTAGCTGTATTCTTTGAGAGGTGAAGGGTCCCAAATATCTATACCAGTTGCCAAAATTATCGCCCCAACCTTTATGATCTCAAGCCGCTCCTTTTCATCAAAGTTTATAGCTCCTCTACTGCAAACCATGGCGCAGAGCTTACAGGTACCCTTCTGGAAGAATAAGCAGTACTCAGGGTCAATAACATAGGCTTGGGGTATGGCTTGTGGGAAGGGTAAGTAGATCGCTGTTCTATCTGCTAAGCCAGCTTCGTATTCATTTGGCACCTTCTTCATAGGACACTTCTTAGCGCACTCGCCACAAGAGGAGCAGTTGGATACATCAACATACCTAGGCTTGATCCTTAACGTCACCTCGTAGTTACCAGCCGACCCACTCACCTTTACGGGCTCGGCTAAGGTTATTATCTTGATGTTTGGGTGTTGAGCCACTTCGACCATCCTCGGAGCAAGTATACATGTTGAGCAGTCAAGTGTAGGGAAGGTTTTGCTGAGCTGCATCATCCTCCCGCCTATGCTAGGCTTTCGCTCAACTAGGTAGACTTTGTAGCCTTTATTCGCAAGCTCGAGAGAGGCGAAGATCCCGCTTACACCACCGCCAACAATCATCACCGACCTCTCAACAGGCATATACTCGGGCTGAAGAGGCTCAAGATGGTGAGCCCTCATAACAGCCCCTCTAATTATCGCTATAGCCTTCTCGGTAGCCGCATCCTTATCTGTATGAACCCAGCTACAATGCTCCCTTATGTTAACCATGTCAAGCAAATAGGGGTTAAGCCCAGCTTCAACCGCAGCCCGCCTAAAGGTGGTGAGGTGCATACGCGGCGTGCAGGAGGCCTCAACCACCCTATTGAGACAATACTTCCTTATAGCATCCTTCATTAGATCCAAACCCGTCTTGCTACACATATACCGATTGGTTTCAGCGACCACTACACCATGCATCTTGGAGACTGCTTCACGAACCTTCTCCACATCCACAACATCAGAGATGTTACCACCACAGTGGCATATGAAGACACCTATCCTAGCTTCCTTACTCATGTGTATACCACCTACTCGTCACATTCAATATGAAAGGCGCTCGGGTATACTAAGACGCTTGTCAAGGTGAATAGTAACCTACACATCGCACTATATCCTCCTCTCTTCTAAATTTATATCTTTGACTTGTTCGCTATAATTGTTGATATATAATTTATTTTAACTATTTAATTATTTTTTATAGATTTTATAGCTTGGTGAAAAGCTTCATGGGGGACGCAAAGACCGTAAAACACATATGATTAAGGACAGATTCATTATCAGTATTTAAGTTTGCTTTAATATGTTAAGTATTTCTTGTACGGTTTCGGTTGGCAGGAACTTCTTCCAACCTGCTGAGAAGACCCTTATCTCCTCTACGCTCTTAGGCATGTTATTTACGAGCTCTATCGCTTCTTCTTCTGTTAAACCCTTCTTCATAAGCGCTTCAACGAGTCTTCTTGCGTTTTCTGGTGTTGTTTTTGAGAACTTCGATAGGTAGTCTAATGTCCTCTTTTGGATCTGGTCTGCTTGCTCGAGGTTTATCTTCTCTAGGATTGCTTTCGCCTCTGGTATAGTTATGGGCTGCTTCTTGATATGTTCAGACAACTTGAGCCACCTTATTCTGCTGCTAGGGGTTTGACGTGCTCTAGCCGCGCTATAACCTTCTTCACCTTATCTCCTATTGGGACCCTTATAACCAGTGTTCTACGCCCTACCTCCTCCACAACTCCTACTTTACCTTGGAATCTTCTGTGTGGCATACCCTTCACCTGCCGTGGGTCAATGTCTATTATGACCTTGTCAGAAACCTTATACTCCCTAAGGAGTGGTGTTAAGCCTCGTCTCTTTGACTTGTCAACCTGCAGGAGATGCCTCGTCTTTCTCCGATATCCGTGTGATCTGGGCAACTCTAACCTCCAAGTGAGCTGATGAGCACATAGATTTAACGGTTATGCTTCAGCTGATCTCTCCTTCAGGCCACATCATTCTCCTTAGCTTAAGCCCGACCTGCTCTATAGGGTGCTTCTCTAACTCAGTAAGATATTTGTTGAATGATGCCGGGCCCTCTTTGGCGTAAACATTATACCATTCTTCAGCGAACTTACCGGAGCGTATATCATCCAGGATACGCTGCATCTTCTGCTTCGTCTGCTGATCTAACACCAAACCCCCTCTGGTTAAGCCACCGTAACGTGCGGTCTCGCTGACCCTCTTATACATACCACTTATCCCATACCTCTGAATGAGGTCAACGATCAGCTTTAACTCGTGTAGACACTCGAAGTAAGCTACTTCAGGCTGATAGCCATTCTCCACCAAGACCTCAAAAGCAGTCCTAATGAGTCTATCAACACCGCCACAAAGGTCTACTTGCTCCCCGAACCAGTCGGTTTCAACTTCCTCTTTGAACGTAGTCTCTATAACACCAGCTCTTGTGCAGCCAACACCCTTCGCTAAACCAAGGACCCTAGACCAAGCCCTCTTAGAGTAATCTTGGTGAACAGCGACCAATGCTGGTGCGCCGAAGCCCTCTAAGTAGAGTTCCCTAACTCTTTGACCAGGGGACTTGGGTGCTAACATTATTATATCGACCCAGCTCGGCGGCCTGATCCAGCCCCAGTGTATAGAAGCGCCGTGGGAGAAGCTGAGAGCCTGCCCCTCTCTTAACCAAGGGGCTATCTCTTTTTCATAAAGCGTCTGCTGGACCATATCTGGGACGAGTATGTGGATTATATCCGCTTCTTGCACCGCCTTCTTGACCTCAACGACTCTGTGCCCATCTTTTATAGCCTTGCTCCAGCTCGCACCTCCTTCTCTTAACCCGACTATAACATTTAACCCAGAGTCCCTTAGGTTGCTGGCTTGGGCTGAGCCTTGGCTGCCGTAGCCGATAACTGCGATAACTTCACTCTTAATAGGGTCTAATGAGATATCCTTATCATACCATATCTTAGCCAACTTACCCTCAACCTTTGCCACATACCTCTCTACTTGCTTATTAAAAGCCTTATGTCTCAAAAAGATGTAATATTAAGTGCTATCCTTCTGAGGACGAGAGGCGGCTTTTTTCTGAAGCGCGTCCAATGCTAGTTTGTAAGTGTATCCTTCTGCGAGCGCCTTGATGCTCGCCTCGATAATATTCGCAGAGACGGATGTTGTAGCCCATCTTCTACCGTTATCCTCAAATTCGATAAAGACCCTCACGGCTGAGGCTGTGCCCTTAACGCTGTCAATAACCGTAACTTTGTAGTTGATCAGCTTGGTGTTTGACAGCTGCGGGAATTTTTGGAGCACAGCGCGTTTGAAGGCTACATCAAGAGCGTGTACAGGACCTACACCCTTCGCCTCCTCCTTAAATACCTCACCAGAAACCTCCACAACCACCTCAGCGGCGGACTTCGCTTCACCATCCATCGTCGAAGAAGCCTTCCACGAGATTATTCTGAATGGTGTAGTCAAAAGACCAGCTTTTCTAAGCAAGATTAGGTGGACGCTAGCCTTAGCGTTTTCGAAATGGTAACCCTCTGATTCTAGCTTCTTGACTTCTTTGAGAACTTCGTTAACTAGTCGATCATCTTTATCGAGATTAAGGTTGATTTCTGAAGCTAAATTTACTATACTAGCCCTGCCGGATAGCTCAGAGATAGATACTCCTCTTACATTCCCCACTAAGGTCGGGTCTATATGCTCGTAGGCGTTGGGTATCTTTAGCACAGCATCTACATGTACACCAGCCTTATGTTTGAATGCGTTCTTACCTACGTATGGTTGGCTAGGTGGGCTCGAGATGTTAGCGAGATCATACACATACTGTGAAAGCGCGGTTAGATCACTCAGCCTCTTCTCCCAAGGTTTGTCGGATAGCACAACATCGTAACCCATCTTGAATTGGAGGGTCGGGAGCACTTGGCATAGGTCGGCATTACCACACCTCTCACCTAACCCGTTTATCGTGCCTTGTATATGTCTTGCACCAGCTAAAACAGCCATAATCGTATTAG
>Ga0185307_1001999_pt1 | contig 10849 bp, 7 predicted proteins | sample LHCtaG_FD_128010 | JGI IMG/M metagenome (GOLD analysis project Ga0185307, IMG submission 128010) | Hot spring microbial communities from Little Hot Creek, USA to study Microbial Dark Matter (Phase II) - LHC4sed_matched (SPADES... | ecosystem: Environmental > Aquatic > Thermal springs > Hot... | reverse complement strand
GAAGTCGATCGGAATTTAAGGGAAGAACTACAAAAGAAACCCTTATCCCTTCTTTATGAAGAATTAAAAAAAGTGGATAAATTAAGTGCCGAAAGAATCCATCCCCACGATAAACAGCGAATTATTCGGGCTTTAGAAATTTATTATTTAACAAAAAAACCTTTTTCCGATTTTATTACCCAAAAAAAAGAAAGTAAATTTCAACCCCTCTATATTGGAATTAATTTAGAAAGAAAAGTTTTATATCAAAGAATAAACGAACGGTTTGAAAAGATGATTGAAATGGGACTCATTGAAGAGGTAGAAAGGCTTTTAAAAATGGGTTACGACGAGAATTCACCAGGTTTAAAAACTATCGGCTATTTAGAAGTAATTGCCTATCTTAAAGGGAAGTTAACTAAAGAAGCAATGCTCTCTTTGGCAAAGAAAAATACCCGCAATTATGCAAAGAGGCAGCTTACCTGGTTTAAAAAGGAAAATATTCCCTATTGGGTAATCAACGATTCCTTAGAAGAAAGTTTTTCTAAAATAGAAAATATTTTAAAAAATCACCAATTGTTATAAATTGAATAATTTTTCTTTTCCATCCTTTAAAATCTTCCTTTTATTAATTTTTTCTATTCTTTTTGCTACGATAATAAATTTTAAGCCTTTCTTTATTTTATTAATTTTACCCTTTCTTTATTTTTGTTTTAAAAAACAAGCCTCTCTTTATTATCTTCTTTTTTTTCTTGCTTCAAGCTTCTATCACTCTCTTTTATTACCCAAAAAGATAAAAATTGAAGAAGGTATTTTTAAAGGGAAAATTAAGGGAAAACATAAAGGAGGTTATTATTTGGAATTCACCGAATATTACCATCATGATAATTTTTATTTTATCAACGAAAAGGCTTTTTGGAAAACAAAAGAAAATTTCGACATTGACAAAGAAATAATATTTTATGGAAAATTGACCAAGCAAAATCTTTATTTGGTTAATGATTTTTTCTTATTGAAAGAAGAGAAAAAGAAAGAAATAAAAATTTTTGAAAAAATAAAAAAAGCAATAACAAAGATATTTTATAAATATTTAGAAAAAGAAAATGCCGCGATTGTTTTAGGGATTTTTCTTGGTGATAAAAAAGAATTAGATAGCAAAATAAAAGAAGATTTTAAAAAAACTGGTCTTTATCATCTTTTAGCCGTTTCTGGACTTCATATTCACATTCTGGCTTTTGTTTCACTTTTATTTTTAAGTATTTTAAGAATTCCTTTTTCCTATCGTTATTTTCTTTTAATAATTATTCTTTTTATTTATGCTGGTCTCTGCTCTTTCCGCCCTTCAATTTTAAGAGCCGGTTTAATGTTTCTCTTTGTTACCCTTTCTTATTTTTTAAAGCGAAAAACTTTACCGTTAAATAATCTTTTGAATGCTGGAATATTAATCTTTCTATTTTCACCTTTAAATTTATTTAATATCAGTTTTTTACTTTCTTTCTTAGCCACTTTTGGAATTTTATATTTTTACCCTTTAGCGAAAAACTTTTTAAAAATTAAAAATCAGTTCTTAAAAAAATATCTTTTTGAACCCTTGCTTATCTCTTTATCGGCCTATTTAGCTACCGCACCAGTGATTATCTATTCTTTTAAAGCCTTACCAACTGCTCCAATTATTGCTAATCTTATTGTTCTCCCATTGGTTGCCTTGATTTTACCGCTTATTCTTTTGGTGCTTTTCTTTAACTTCTTTTTCCCTTTCTTTGCCCTTATCTTTTCTCAAACTTTAAATTTCTTAATAAAAATCCTAATCATTTTAATCCATTATTTTTCCCAGATTTTTCCCTTAATCAAACTCAAAAAGGAATTTGCCTTTTTCTTTGCTCTCTTCTTAATTATTTTAATCTTCCTTAGCGAATCTTTTTACCAAAAGAATCCTTATTAAAACCCCCAGATTGGTAAAAAGTGCTAAAAAGATAACTAAAGGAAAAAGCTGATTAAAAAGGCCAAAAAGAAAGATTAAAAAAAGCCGAAGGTCCCGCGAAGGCGGTAAGAGGGGGTTAGTAAAATTATAAGAAAACAAAAGTTTCTCTTTTTCTTTTAAAATCATTGACATATTAGAACCAAGAAGGGCTAAAATTGTCCAAAAAAAGATCAAATTCTGATTGGTTTTTAGATAATGGGCTGAAGCTAAAGAAAGCATAATTATCATATCACCGTAGCGGTCAAGAACGGCATCTAAATAGGCACCAAATTTGGTAGTCGCCAATTTTAACCGCGCAATCTCACCATCAACCCCATCAAGAATCGATACTAATTGCACCAAAAGGGCTCCCAAAATATTAGAGAAGAAAAAACTGAAAGCTGCCACAATCGTTAAAAGAAAATTTATAATCGTAAAAACAATGGGTGAGCAGTTTAAATTGATTAAAAGTTGAGTAAACAATTTAGAAATTTTCCGGTTGATATTCCTACTAATTATTCCGTCTTCCTTTTTGCCACAATGATTTAAGAGATAATTACTTGCCCATTTTTTACTTTCTTTATCATTAATGTTAAAAACATATTCATCCTTCTTCAAATAAAAGGCTTTTATTTTTTCTTTTTTAAGATATTCTTTAATGACTAAACTCAACTCCGATTCTTTTCCATTATTATTTAATTGACAATCTTTTTTTCGCAAAAGAAAGATACCACAATCAACACCATCAAAATCTTTCAAATCTTTGCCAATATCAACCAGATAACCATTATTAATTTTTACTTTGGTTTCTGCCGTTAGGTCTCTTATTAAAGAAAAGTTTTGGTTAACCACAATAAAAGAACCATCGGCTTTTAAAAGTCTTTCAATAATTGTGGGTGAGTAAATATGATCAGCCATCAGTAAAAGAAAAGGCTCATTTTCTTTAAGTGTTTCAAAAGCCAAAAGAAAAGAAGCACCATTGCCTTTTTCATAATCATTATTATAAACAAACTGAAAATTTATATCCTTAAATTTTTTCTTTAAATAGTTTTCAATCTCTTTCCCTTTATAGCCCAAAACGACGATTATCTCTTTAATTCCGACTTTTAATAAAGGAAGAATTACCCTTTCAATTAAAGAAAGCCCGAGTACTCGATGTAAAGGTTTCACAAGGGAAGAATTCATTCGTTCACCTTTTCCAGCAGCCAAAATAATTGCCTTCATTTTTAAACTTTTTTATTTTCTAATTTTGAGGTCTTTAATTTAAGACCTCTTTCTTTCGCCTACGGGGTTAGTTGTCGGGTTAGGCCGAAAGAGTAGCCCGGCTTTCGCCTTCACCCCAAGCCTTCTTTTTAGAAGGCATATTTATCCCCCGCTCAGCATTTTTGAAAATGCCGATTCGGCATTGGTATAACTATATTAATATAGGACCTTTTTAATTAAAAGTCAAGTTATTGACTTATCTTCTTTTTGTTTTATAATTTTAAATGCTTTTTCTTTTAATTTTATTTAATTATTCCGAAGTTGGTTTTTTATTGGGCGATATTACTCCCCTTTTTAGATTACAAAGATATTATTATCCAGCACCTTCTTTTGGTATTTTTTTATCAAAAGAAATAAAAAAAATTGATTTATCTCTTTCTTTTTCTTATTCAAAATTGAACAACCAATATTCTTCTCTCTATTTTTTAGAGCCAAAAATTGAATTGGAGCCAAATTTTTTAAAAATTAAAGATAAAAAATTAAATTTTTTATTGGCCCTTGCTTATCTTTCGTTTATAAGAAAAATCAATCTTAAAGAAGAAAAAGGAGATTATTTAGGTTATTCCTTAGGTTTTTCTTATAAAGAAAAGTCAAAAAAAGTGATTTTTCTTTTAAAGATATCCCTTACCATTATTCCTGAGAGATTAAATTGGCAAGAAAAAATAAATTATTATTATTTTTTAAGCCCCAAAATTGGTGTTGGTTATGAATTTTAAAAAACTGATTTTCTTTTTTATCCTCTTTTCTTTTTGTCAAAAAGATACTTTGTTAAACCGGGCAACTGGTGATTATTTTCCTTTAGAAAAAGGAAAAGCCTATTACTATTACTCTTCTTTAGAAGATACAATAATTTTTAAATTTATTGGCGACACCTTCTTTTTCGGGACATCCATGTTTTACTGCGAAAGTAATTTTGAACCAATATTTTTTATAAAAGAAAAATTTAGGCTTCAAAAATTTGTCTGTCGGGAATCGTTAGTTTTTGGGGAGATTGAGACTTTATACAAAGGTCTTGTTACTTTTCTTTCTTTTCCTTTGGTTGAAGGAGAGGAATGGCAAGATTCGGTTATTCAAGATACTGCCAAATTTTATTTAACTGGTAAAGTGTTAAAAAGAGATACTTTAAGAATTCCCTATGGCTCTTTTGCCGATGTCTATTCGGTAATGATAAAGGAAAAGGAAATTATTGGTAAAAATTGTGATTCTTTAATTTATTTATATTATTTAGCTCCCGAAGTGGGAATAATAAAAAAGGAATATGATAATCAATCGGAAGTTCTTTGTCGAATAGAATGACCATATTAATCTTCATTCTTTTTTTCTTATGTTACCTTTCAATGGCTATCTTTTTTAAATTCCGCTTGTATATTCTTTATAGTTTTCTTATTCTTTTTCTTTTCTTTGGTTTTTCTTTATCAGCCTATTTTTCTTTTATCGATTTTAATGTTATTATGCTTTTTATAGGTACTTTTATTGTTGCCGAAGGTTTTTTTTTATCGGAAATTCCCAAAAGGATTGCCCTTTTTCTTGCCAATAAAAGCCGGAGTTTATTCTCTTCAATAATTCTTTTTACTCTTTTTAGCGGTTTTTTATCAATCTTTTTAGAAAATGCCTGTGTAGTTTTAATTTTGGCACCTATTGCCTTCTCTTTGGCGCAAACTTTCCGAACTTCGCCCTTAAATTTTATCATCCCTCTCTGTTTGGCTAGTAATCTTCAAGGTTCAGCAACTTTGATTGGTGACCCACCAAGTATGATTTTAGCCGAAAAGGCTAATTTAGATTTTTTAGACTTTTTTATCTTTCAAGGAAAACCATCTTTATTCTTTATTATTCAATTTGGCTTTCTCTTTTCTTTGTTGACTATTTATTTAATTCTTAAACCGCTGAGGAATGAACAGTTAAGCCGGTCGAGAATAGAAAAGGAAAAAGAGAAAAGAAAAAAGAAAGGGTATTTTTTTTTAATTATTCTTATCCTTTTTATCTTAAGTTTGGCGATCTTTCCCCGAATTTTTAAAGGAAATAATTATCTTTTTTACGCTGCCCTCATTTCTCTTTTTTATGCTCTTTTAACATTACTTTTTCTTTTTCTCTTCAAATTGATAAAACCTATTGATTTTTTAAAAATTGTTGATTACGAAACAGTGCTTTTTTTAATTGGTGTTTTTATTCTTATCGGTATTTTTAAAGCTGGTGGCGGGCTTTTACTTTTGAAAGAGTTTTTAAAAAGTCTCTTTCTTTCCAAGCCAATTGTTATCTATTGTCTACTCATTTTCTTTTCTTTATTATTCTCTTCTTTTATGGATAATGTTCCTTTCTTTTTGTTAATCTCGGAATTGATAAAACTTTTTTATCCCCAAGGAAAATTATTTTATCTTTTTATGTTTGTTTCGTTAATTGCCTCCACAATCGGTGGCAATATTACTCCCTTTGGTGCTTCCGCTAATATTGTTGGTGTCGGTTATTTAAAAAGAAAGGGAATAAAAGTTGGTTTCTTTGATTTCTTTAAGTTAGGATTACCTTTTTCCTTAATGGGAACTTTTGCCAGTGCTTTCTTACTTTATCTTCTTTATGGTTTATGATTTTGATTAAAAATATCTCCCAATTGTTATTAATGGATAAAGAAGATTTTACGATTATTGAAGATGGTTATTTAATTATAAAAAATGGTAAAATTTTTGATTTTGGGAAAATGAGTAATTTAAAAGTAAAAAAGAAGGATTACGAGATTATTAATGCCGATGGTTGCTGTCTGATGCCCGGTTTTATTGATTCCCATACCCACCTCTTCTTTTCGGGGGAAAGGGATGAAGAATTAGAAATGAGATTAAAAGGAGAAAGTTATTATGAGATTTTAAAAAGGGGATTCGGAATTTATTACACCGCACAAAAGACAAAAGAAAAAAACGATGAAGAATTAGAAAAAGAAAATTATCAAAAATTGTTAAAAGTCTTAACCTGGGGAACCACAACCATTGAAATAAAAAGTGGTTATGGTATTTATCCCGATGAAGAGTTAAGACATTTAAGGATTATTAAAAAGTTAAAAGAAAAACTAAAGGAAAAAATCACTATCTTACCAACCTTTCTTATCCATATAAAACCAAAAGATATTGAAACGAAAGAATATCTTTCTTTAATGAAAAAGACAATGGAAATTGTTAAAAAAGAAAAACTCGCGATCTTTTGTGATGTCTTCTGTGAAAAAGGAGAAAGTACTTTTTCTTATGAAGAAAGTTTGGAACTTCTCTCTTATGGGAAAAGATTGGGATTAATTCCTAAAATCCACGCCAACGAATTAGCAAAATCAAAAGGTGATTATGCGGCTTACAAAGTTGGCTCTATTTCCGCTGACCATTTAATCTATCCAGAAAAGAAATATTTAAAATTGATGAAAGAAAAAGATATTGTTTGTACCCTTTTACCAGGAACTTCGCTATTTTTAAAAACAAAAGAAAAACCGCCGATTGAATTTATGAAAAGATTGGGATTGAAATTAGCGATTGCCAGTGATTATAACCCTGGAACCTGTCCTATTTACCAAATGCCGATTATTATCTCTTTGGGATGTTTTCTTTACGGATTTAACGAAAAAGAAGCCTTGTATTACAGTACCATGGGTAATGCCTATGCTTTAAATATTCAAGATAAAGTTGGTTCAATTGAAAAAGGAAAAGTTGCCGATTTAATTATTTTGAAATACGAAAGATACCAAAAACTCTTTTACTATTTTTTTAAAAACCCAGTAAAAACGATAATAAAAAAGGGTAAAATAATTAATCTTTAATAATAAAAATCTTTTTATTTATCTCATAACCCTCATATTTTAACTTCAGAAGATAAATTCCTTTTCTTAATTTTGGTATTTTAAAATCTCCTTTTTTCTGATAAATAAGATTTCCTAAAAGGTTATAGATTTTTAATTCCTTCGGCTTTTTGGAAATGGTGCTTAATTTTTCTGAGTTTAATGAAGAATTTATCTCTTTCTTTGCCTGGTTTAAAAAGGTCTTCCGAGGGAGATATCGCCAAAATTCATAGGTATTACTACCTTTAAAGGCATAGACAATTTTATTTACTTTATCATAACATAAGGCACCGCCACTTTTCACCTTTTTATTATTAGGCACTAAAGGAATCGGTTCTAACTCAAACCATTCATCATTGGCAATATCGTATGCCCAAAATTCATCAGAATTACCACCTTTAAAGGCATAAACCCTTTCACCATCACAAGCCAAAGCTGCGCCATCTTTTGCTTTCTTTTTCTTCAAACTCCTACCAATAAATGGCAAATCTTTTTTCTTTTCAAAAGAATCTTTTCTTATGTCATAAACAAAAAATTCATTAGTGCTACCTTTTAAGATGTAAACATAACGGTTATCAGTAGTAAGGGCACTACCTTTCTTAAACTTTTTCTCACCGGGTAATTCTTTAAGAGAAAACCAACTATCTTTTTCAATAAAATAGCAATAAAATTCTTTGGTGTTTCCTTTTAAAAGGATGATATAATTGGTATCAGAAGAAAGAGAAAGATATATTAATCCGCTACCACCACCAGCTCCTTTTTTACCCGGAATATCTTTTTTCCTCTCCCAGCTGTCTAATTCTGGATTATAAGCATAAAATTCTTTTGTTTTATTACCTTTTATCGCAAAAAGAAGATTATAAGTATCAGCAAATGCTAATGCTCCACCATCTTTCACATTTTTACCTTTCTCACCAACTGGTAAAGGTTTTCCTTCTTGCCAGGAATTAGTTGCATAAGAGTAAATATAAAACTCTCGCGTATTATTTCCTTTAAAGGCAAAAACCTTATTATTTCCAAAGGCTAAAGCCGCCCCACCTTTTACCCCTTTATAACTGCCGCGCGGAATATCTCTTAATAAAAGCCAAGGCTGATAATTTTGGACAGCAAAATTTTTAATTAAAGTATTATTTTCTAATATCATATCACCCGGTAATTCTAAGGAAATTATTATCCGAAAATCGCCTTCGGTTGCCTCCCAAGGAGAAAAATTGACAATTTTATTTTCATAAGGAGAAAGAGTCTCAAAAATCGAATCAGAATAAACTAATAAAGAACCTTTATAGATAGCCACTTTCAAAAGAAAACTACTCGGAATATTACCAAAATTTCTCACCTCAACCCGAGGAATTATTTCTCCCTCGGAAATCGAATCACTTGGTGAAATTATTCTTAAAATACCAATATCCAAAACTTTAACAAAATGGCTGCTTCTTAAAGTATCGTTAGCCGGATTAATATCTTTTAATAAAGAATCGATTACGCAGCGAGAACATACATAATCCCTTCTTTGGGGTTGCCAGCTATCAAAAGTTATGGTTAAGGTTTCCTCAGGTGCTAAATTTAAGTAACGATAAGAATAATATTCATCACCAATTTTAAAAGAAATTTTTAGATATTCTTCCTCAGTTCCGTAATTTTTCACCAAAGCCGCAACCGGATAAACTTGATTAGAATCACATTCTTCAGGTGGCGAATAAATAGTGATTATTCCGCAATCGTGGACCTTTACATAAAATATTTCGCTTTTTTTATTATTATCAGGAACTTGATCGCCAATAAGAGCCGTAGAACAACTCACAGTATATTCTCCCCTTCTTGCCACTTGCCAAAGAGGAAAATCTATTATCCGCTGTTCATTAGGTAAAAGATTATTAACCAAAGTATCAATCTCCCAATAATAGTTATCGCCGTTAATCCTTATTCTGGCTAATAGACTAACAGCCGAATTACCGTAATTCTTTATTTTTCCTTGAGGGATTAAAAAGTCGGTAGAATCAATATTACCTTTCGGCGATATAATTTCAATAAACCCGACATCCAATACTCGGACGAATACCGAATCAATTTGGTAATTATTATTAGGGAGCTGGTCGTTTACTAATAAAGTGCATTTTACCAAATGGTTTCCCCGAACAAGTGCCTGCCATTCTTGAAAAGTAACGGTTGTCTCTTTTTCGGCGGTTAAATACAAAAAAGTTGAATCCTGATAGTGATTGCCAATTTTAAAAACAACTGGAAACTCCTTATCAACATTACCATAGTTCTTTATTTTTGCTTGCGGTAAAATAGAATTTCCAGAATCAACAATACCTTTAGGCGCTAATATTTCAACTACACCAACATCAGATACTCTAACAAATACTGAATCTATTAACTGATTGTTTTCTAAAAACCGGTCATTTATTAGTAAGGTGCATTTAACTAAATGTGAACCTCTAATATTTGCCACCCATTGGTTAAAAGAGATTATCGTCTCTTTATCAGCAGGAATATTTAAAGATAAAGAATCAAAATAAGAATCACCAATTTTAAAATAACTTTTAAAGTTGGCAGCAACATTACCATAATTCTTTATTTTTACCAAAGGATTGAGAGCTGAACCAGAATCAATAACCCCTTTCGGTTGTAATATTTCTCTAATACCAACATCAAAAACCCTGACAAAAACCGAATCTATTCTTTGATTATTAGCTGGAATAAAATCATTTATGACCAAAGAACATTTGACATTATGTTTTCCTCTTTGATTCGCTAACCAAGAAACAAAGGAAAGAGTAGTTTCTTTGTTAGAAAAAAGAGTAAGAAAAAGGGAATCACGATAATTACCACCAATTTTAAAAACCACTCCCAAACTCTCAACCGTATTACCATAATTCTTTATCTTTGCTTGGGGGATATGGGTTGTACCCGAATCAACAGTTCCTGTGGGTGCTAAAATAGAAACAACACCCACATCTCTTACGCGGACAAAAATAGTTTCCATTTTTCGGTTATTATTAGGATTATAATCGTTGCGAAGATAGGCTGAACAATTAACCGCCCAGGTACCTCTCTGCCTTACTTGCCAATTAACAAAATTAACTGTTTTTTCTTGACCTGGTGCGAGATTACTAACTAATTGAATATTATCATAAAAGCTACCAATTCGCATTCGCACAGTACAAACAGGGATAAGGATATCACCAAAATTCTTAATTTTTGCTTTGGGAGTCACGGTTGTTCCGGAATCAATTGTCCCTTTGGGAGCAATAATTTCGGTTACACCGACATCGTAACGATAACCATAAACCGAAACATCATCAATATAAACTCCTTCCCTCACTATTGAATCATCGGAAGCAAACCGAAATCTTATCTTGGTTGCGGTATTAGGAATAGGTGCCATAACCCTTTGATAAAACCCACCAGTTGAATCGGTAGATTGCCAAAAAGTTGTCCAACTGTCACCCACTAAATATTCAAAATAGATGTAATCATTAGTATCTAAATCCTGATAGATATAAAAAGTTACTGCCCCGTTATAAAAATTGGCAAGATTAACCGACCTTTCCATCCAGATATTAGTGCTATTTCGGTAAAGACTATCTTTGCTACATTTAACACTGAAAGGAGAAGAATGATAACGATTAGAAACCTTCGTCCAAGTATCACCCACCCCTCCGCAAGTCCAATTTTGAGGAAAACTATCCATATTATCATACCAAATTAAAACTTGACTGAAAGCAAGAGAGATAAAAAGTAAAAATATTATTACTCGCATTTTCACCTCCTTAATTTTAGTTAGTCAACCCACCCCTGATTGACTAACTAATTTGTTATATTATAACTAAATATTAAAAAAA
>Ga0185307_1001998_pt1 | contig 10854 bp, 12 predicted proteins | sample LHCtaG_FD_128010 | JGI IMG/M metagenome (GOLD analysis project Ga0185307, IMG submission 128010) | Hot spring microbial communities from Little Hot Creek, USA to study Microbial Dark Matter (Phase II) - LHC4sed_matched (SPADES... | ecosystem: Environmental > Aquatic > Thermal springs > Hot... | reverse complement strand
CTTAAGGAAATATCTAGTCCTAATAATCCCCTCATATGTCTCAAACCTCTCGACGAAGTCATCGTTGCCATAGGCGATAACATTCTCATTGACATCGACGGCGATAATTTTGGCATCCGCGCCCACTTCCGGCAGCGTAACCATCTGAGAGAAGGCAACATTCAGGTAAAGGCCATCATCCCCCAGCACCAGCCGCGCCTCGCCATGCTCCATCCCCCTAAACCTGTCATGGTATTTTCCGTGAAGCAGCCTCAACGTAATCCACCTCCCTCCATGAACAGCTATTGAAGCCCTCCAGCCCTCAACATCAAGCTTGAACACGCGTCTATGCAGCCATATTGTCCGCCCCCTGAACGTCGGCCTATCCCTCTCGCACATCCCCAGCCTCCTACTTTTTATGAAGGACTTGTAGATGCTGGCTGCATGCCGGCACGCATTAACAATATACATAGATGGCAGCATCGGGTATTTCTGCCGTAGCTCGTGGTACTTCGCATGATATAATTTCACGAAGCTCGTAATGTGATTCCTTGTAGCGACCTCGAGGAGCTCATCCACAATCTCCCGATACTCCTCGAATAGGCGGTATATCTCGGAGATCACGGCCTCATCAACATCCGTTAGATCAACCTTGAACTTCGCCGCAAGCTTTACCTCCTCAACAGGCATCCCCACTCACCCCATAGTTGAATCTAGGATATCCTGCCCTCCCCACCAGCTCACGGCCTCCTCCAACAGCTCATAGATCTCCGATAACCTTGAGGTAGCGGGCGACGGGAGCCCGGTACCCATAGCTCCTCAGGATTTCATGATCCACGTCGACATCCTCGCTGATCCTCTCGAAGCCCAGCCTAGAGACTATGAAGTCGAATACGGCGTCATCCTCTATGTCGAGCTGCTTCTCGATTCTTACCGCCTCGGCCAGGGCCCACCTCCTCTTAAGCCACTCATTTCCAACAGCCGTAACAAGCATGACGGCGGCAGGGTAGCTCAAGACCTCGAGGTAATGGTTATCCGTAACTTTCTTCACCTCACCCCTCTACAATATGGCCTATAAGGGGATGGAGCATACCTACTGTGCTGCACTCTCGGCGGGCATAGAAGGGTTTTAACCACCTTAGAGGCGTTCTCTCCCGATGGAGGCAAGCGGGAGGCAATCTTGGAGCTTAAGCATAGGGTTGAGGCGCTTGAGCTCGCCGTTGATACGATCCTGAAGAGGGTTCCGGAGGTGAGGATAAGCGTCGAGGGGTCCGCGGGTTCGAATCCCGTCCAGTCCAATTTAAATCAAATAGCTTGCCTTCCATTACTACTTCTTTAAAAACACTATTTCTATAACCGCTTACCATTTTTTTAAAAACGCTGCCTATCAATACTATACATCTTTTTAAGCTGGTTTTCCTGCACTATAAAATTGCTGCTGCCAAAAAAAGGCTATATTAGAACTGAGCCTGTTTGTTTATCTATCAAGTGTATTTTTTCTTCGTTAAACTTCACCCATATTGTTTCTCCAATAGAATATCTTTCCCCTACTTCTCCTAACGCCCTCAGCATTACACCATCTAGTTCGAAGTAAAGCACAAATCTATCTCCTAGATATTCAATTGATAAGAGCTTAGCCTCAACAGCGTTCTCGATACTCTGTTTACTAACTTTTATGTATTCAGGCCTTATTCCTATTAAGATTGTTTTGCCTTCATAGTTTTCAATAAGCGGCCTTAGCTGAGTAACATCAATCGATAATTTTTCGCATTCCAAGTAAAATCTGTCTTTTTTCTTTACTACGTGCGAGGGAATAAGATTCATCGGAGGATTCCCTACAAATAAAGCAACATGAATATCTTTTGGATGATTGTATATTACTTCAGGCGTATCTATTTGTAATGCTTTACCTTCATGCATGATGCATATTCTATTTCCCAATGCCAATGCCTCGATGGGATCGTGTGTCGCGTATATGAATGTTTTCCCTAATTCTTTCTGCAATTTTTTAAACTCCGTTCTCGTTTGAATCCTCAGCAAAGCATCTATATTACTTAGAGGCTCGTCAAGCAAATATATTTCTGCATCCCTAATCAGAGTGCGAGCTAAAGCGACTCTTTGAGCCTCTCCCCCGCTATAAGTCCTTGGAAACCTATCTAACAAGTATTCTATATTTAGAAGTCTAGCAATCTCCAGCACCCTTTTTTTAATCTCATCTTCCGGATATTTTCTGATTCTAAGTGGGAATGCTATATTTTCAAATCCTGTTTTGTTTGGATAAAGGGCGAGATTCTCGAAAAACATTGAAACCTTTCTCTCGGAAGGATCCACATTATTTACTAATTTTCCATCTATGTATATTTGCCCATTGGTCGGGGTCTCTAAACCTGCGATGATTCTAAGCAGCGTTGTTTTGCCAGCTCCTGGTCTACCTGTAATGCAGAAAAACTCCTTATCAAAGACCGAAAAGCTTACATCATGAAGTACTTCCTTCGTGCCGAAAACCTTTCTTATATTTTCAAGTCTTAACTTCTCCATACTTCCCACCCCTCATAAATATGCCTCCCCACTCTTTTTATCGAAAATATGTATCTTATGCAAGTCGAATTTGAAACATATCTTTTGTAAATCTTTTATGATGAGATCACCAGATACTATCGCCTTTATTACTATCTCTCCAATCTTTATAGCTACAACACTTTCCACTCCCTGAGGTTCTATAGCTAAAACCTCACCAGTTATAGCATCTTTGGTGGCCGCTTCTTTTTGAATTATAACATCTCTCGGTCTTATTCCAAGGATTAATTCGCTTGATTTTACATTTTCAAGCATATTTTTAATCGGGGTAACATCAAGCTGGAAGGGTCCAGCGTCTAAAAGTAGATTATCACCCCGCCTCACAAGCGTACAGTCAATAAAGTTCATAGGTGGTGTTCCTACAAAACCTGCTACAAACTTATTCCTCGGTTTATTAAAAATGTTCTCGGGCGTATCATACTGTATTAATTTACCTTGAGACATTACAGCCACCTTATCAGATAATGTTAATGCCTCAACTTGATCGTGAGTTACGTAAATTATAGTTTGTTTTAAATGTTTTTGCAATTTTTTCAATTCTATTCTTGCCCTAACCCTCAAGGTGGCATCTAAATTGCTTAATGGTTCATCTAGTAATAGCACTCTTGGCCGCGTAACTATTGTCCTAGCGAGCGAAACTCTCTGAAGCTCACTTATGTTCATTTCTCTTGGCTTTTTAGATAATACATGCTCGATTTCAAGAAGTGATGCTATCTCATTAACTCTACGTTTTATTTCCTGTTCGTCAACACCTTTAATTTTCAATCCGAAAGCGATATTCTCGAAACCAGTCATATGTGGAAAGATTGCATAATCTTGGAATACAAGACCAACCCCCCTCTTTTGAGGAGGTAAGTAAGTGACGTCTTCATCGTCAAAAAATATCCTTCCCTCAGTTGGTTCTAATAAGCCGGCTATGAGCTTCAAAGTCGTTGTTTTGCCACATCCTGAAGGTCCTAATAGAGATGTAAAGGATCCAGACTCTATCTCAATATTCAAATGATCCAAGGCTTTCGTTCCACCCGGATATACTTTGGTAAGATTTTCAAGTATTACTTTTGCCATTTCCCTACCCCCTTATCGCCCCAAAAGTCAAACCTCTTGCAAGATATCTTCTGATCATTGTTCCAAAGACAATTAGGGGGATTACTGCCAGTATAGCTAATGCTGCCTGAGGACCATAGAGCATTCCAGCGTAAGTTTGATATGCTGTAATTTGAACGGGTAAAGTAATAACTTTTCCGCGAGTTAGCATCAGTGCGAATAAATACTCGCTCCAATTTAAGATCCATATAAATAGCGCTGTTGCTAATACTCCTCCCTTTATTAAAGGTAATGTCACTTTAAAGTGAGCAGCCAAAGGAGACAATCCATCAAGCCGAGCCGAATCTTCAAGTTCTCTAGGTACTTCATCTATAAAACTTTTGATAATCCATACAGCATACGGCATTGTAAAAGTAGCATACGCGAGTATTAATCCGTGATATGTATCTATAAAACCAAGCAATGAGTAAAATACTGTCAATGGAATTATAGCCACCATTGGTGGCGCCATTCTGAGCATGAGAACCAGCCCTAGAAAACTATTACCCCCTATATTGTGGCGTGAGACGGCGAAAGCGGCTAGCATGCCTACGATTATTGCCAGTAGTGTTCCTATCCCGGCAACGATTGCGCTATCAATAAACGCCTTTACCGCCGGCTTAAAGACAACATATGATCCAAGTACGTATTCCACTCCGGCAGGAGTCTCAGTCAATATTACTAGATAATTTAAGAAAGTTGGTAAGCGAGGAAACCATAATGGTGGAGTTACAATCCATTCACTCTTCGGTTTTAAAGATGTTATTATGAGCCAGTATATTGGAAAAATGACTAATACGAGGACAATTGCAAGTAGCAAATAGCCGAAAGGCCCCATTTCCGTTTTCTCTAAACTAAATTTCCTCTTCATAAGCTATCACCTGCTCAGCACCTTAAGAATAACATTGAATGTGAGAACCGCAATTATTACTAATACTATCAGAGCCCCTGCCGAGGCATATCCAATTTGATTGTGTACAGAATTCATGATATATGTCCATATAGATACATTTTCATAGAGGTAATTTAGCCTCCCGCCCGCGAACATTACTAGCTCGTCAAATATCTTTGTTGACTCTAAAGCTCTTATAGTAACGGCAATAAGTAAAACATTTCTTATCATTGGAAGCTTGATTTTTCTGAATATTTGCCATTCTGATGCTCCTAAAGTCTTTGCTGCATCAATAATATTTGGGGGTATTGCCCTTAAACCACATAAGGCTATTAAGAACATGAAGGGGGTCCAATGCCATGTATCCGCGATTATAGCCGCTATAAATAGAGTAAATTCATTTGTAAGCCAATCAATCGTAATGTTTTGCTGCAAAATTATGCTTAATATGTGATTTAATGGCCCGCCGGATTGGAATATCATATAGAAAACTAATCCAACGACCACAGGCATAAACATCATCGGTATTAACAATGTCACAAATACTACATTGCTGCCAGGGAAATCCCTATCTATCAAAGTCGCTAATAAGATTCCTAAAAGCAGTTGTACTGTGACTGCAACAGCTGTGAAAAGCGCCGTTCTTCCCAAGGCTAGTAAGTATCTAGTATCTTGCGTTAAGAGCCTAACATAATTCATTCCATAATTAAATGGCGCACTGAAAATATCTCCCATGGTAGGTGACCATGGTGTAAAACTCAAATATATTTCAAGAGCAAATGGGATAATCGCAATGAAAAAAATAAGGAATTGTGCTGGCCCCATAAGCACTAAAGATATTCCACGTTTACTATTAAGCGTTTTATTGAGTTTGTTGATGACGCTACTCATCATTGACCCCCGATTCCTAGACCTTCAAGTATGGTTTAAGTTTCGGGCCTATACTAGTATCAAGGACCTCGTTCCAAAGTGGAATTAATTTATCTCTACCAATTTCCTCAGTTATCTTATTCCATTCCACAGCTATTGTATGTATGGCGCTCTCAAGACTTTTACGCCCTTGTATAGCTGCGTTCATTTCTTTATCAAGTATATCTTGATATCTAGGACATCCCGGAGTTCTTATCTCAGGAGCATAGTAGTCATAATTATCTATTGAAACTCTAAGGGCTTCTGATCCCCATTCCTCTTCAAAGACCTTCGACTTAAAGTGACACATTCTGAATGGTTCAAAGTATCCCGCTGGATCCTCAACTATTCTCGTGCTAGGCCCTGGCGATATGAAGAACTGCGCAAAAAGATACGCCAGCTCTGGATTCTTGCTATACCTATTAACTATCATTACATGACTTGCTGCTTGATAACCGACAGTTCTGACGGACTCTCTTGGTACTCCCACTTGATCCATATCTCCCCAGATCGGATAACCCGGTGTGAAGGCGACTTTCACTCTCCCCCTAACCCTCGACCCAGGAGTGGCACTTGATTTCATGAGTGAAGTCCAAGAAATGTAAAACGCCATCTTGCCTTCTATAAACATTGGATAGGCAACGTCCCAATAGCTTGTCCAACTTTCCTTTGGCTGGAATTTATGAGCTTCCAGCATATCTTTCATAGCTTTTATGACCTCGGGCTTTTCTATTGTTGGATTCATTTCCCTGTCAAAGAAGGGCCATCCCGTTGTCCACCATCTAAGCCCTATATTATACAGCTCCCAGTAGGGGACCTTATATTCCCAAGTTGAATAGAATCCCGGTGTGTCAGAAAGATTTAACTTCGTGTGTGGAGGCTCGTCAGGCCTGTTAAAGAATTCAGCCTGGTCTCTAAATTCTCTCCACGTTACAGGCGGCCTCAGAGGATAACCATACTTATCAAAGAACTCCTTCTGTATTTCTGGATCCTCATAGATGTCAGCCCTATAGTGGGTTAGCCAAACATCATAATCTATGTTAAAGCCGTAAGTTTTTCCTTTGTAAACTCCCGCGCTCTTCTGTACTTGCTCAGGGTATGCGCAGGGTCCTGTATAAAGTTCAGGATCATATTTCGCTATATAATCATCAAGTTCTAATGCTACACCCATCTCTACCACTTCTGATATCAAAGCTATTACACATACAGTTATGATATCGTAAACTCCGGACTTTTCAACAGACTCACTTACCAACTTCGGAAAGATCCCTTCAGGAGGGGCGGTAACAACATTCAACTTAACGTATCCCTGTGCGGCATCCAAGAATTCTCTAAAGTATTTTTCATCAAAGTGTGCCGCTGCTCCTGGCGCTGTGAGTATTGTGATCGCCGTCCCCGGCTTTATTTTACCCTCCTCAATTAACATTTTTAACCCATTTAATACTCTTTCTTCAGGAGTCGCACCTGGGACTTTCGCAACGGTAGGTGTTACTGACACACCTACAGTAACTGTCTGAGTTTTTGTAACTGTTACAGTAGTTGCGGGCGCCGTTCCAACACTTTCAGTAACAGTCTTAGTTATCTCCTTAGTCACCTCTCTTGTTACTTCTCTTTGTGGAGCTGACGCAATACCTCCCACATAACCGCCTATACCTGCTATGACACCCGCAATTACCGCAGTCGCGGCAATCTTTGCTGCGGTGGAAATGGCTTCCCTACGAGTTACCCGCTTTTCGCAATTACATACTCCATTCTTCTGTTTCTCATTATCCCTATTCATGTGTTTTCCAAATACCATGGTAATATATAAACTTTAGACACAAGCTTTATAATAATCATGCTCACGCCTTAACATCATAAAGATCTGAGAAAAAGACTATAAAGATAGCAATGAAAATCCTATGCTTTCATTATTAAGTTTTTCATATATTTTAAAGCCAATCTTACTTGTCTATCGACTTCTTCTAATCCCTGCAGTCTTCCATGTTTTATGACGGGACTACAAACTTCAAATGAAATGTAACCTTGATAGTTGATCTTTTTAAGCTCTCTAACAAAGGCTGGATAATTTATTATCGAGCCACCTGGTGGGGTAAGCCCTGGGAAATCATAAGGCACCTGCACCACCTCTCCTTTAGGAGTCTCTTCAAACTTACCATTGAAGTGTGAGTGAACTATCAGGTCCCTACATTCTTGCACAGCTTTCGCTATATATTCATCTGATTGCTGAGTAAATTGATCGAAACAAGCTAGTCCTATATCTAAGCTCATTTTCAAATATTTCGAATTAACTTGTTTAATCATCTCCAAAGTATCCTCGTATCCAAGTCGAACAACGGGGCCATGTGTTTGTAAAGCTAGCACTAGATTATATTCTTCAGCCCATTTAACCGCCTCCTCCAAGCAGTTCCTGACCCAATTCCATCGATCTTGATGAGTGCATCCGGGATACTTCCAAGTGTGTCTAGAGAAATCATATGTACCATGTCCATCCTTAAGTACTGTTCCCATCCAAGCAGCAAACACTCTCACAATAGGAGCCTCTAACCAGTTTGCAAGTTTAATTTGTTCTCTTAACATCAATAATTCATTTTCTCTCTCTTCCATTATAGGACTTGCAAAGTTTGTATATGTCGCTACGGCTACTATAGGCATCTGATATGAGTTGCATAGTTCTTTAACCTTTTCACATTTTTTCTTATCCCGATCTAGTGGGGATGCGTGCGGCCTTTTAGCCGCAATTTCTATTCCTTCATAACCCATTTCCTTAATCTTAGGAACAATTTCCTCTATTTGCAGAGCTGGACCATCATACCAAATACCGGTGTAAGATATTGTGTATAGGCTTACCTTCATACAACTAGCGGAAAATAAGGCGTTATATAAGTCTTTTGGACATCATCTAAAATGAGAGAAGTACTTGCCATATGAAGATGTATCCATGTGCTTCAATTTCTTCCCATACTCTTTTCAAAAGATTTTCATCTCCCGTAATGCGTGTTAGTTCTTTTCGCTTCTCATCCCAAGGAATGCAAATGCCAGGCTCAACTTTTAGCTTCCGTCGAAATTCCGCTAATGACCTCTTTGCAGCAGGCTGTGTATCGGAGCACATTCGTTTATTTAGCTCTTCTTGAAAAGAGCCACCTTCATATTTACCATAAGTTCGGGTGTAGTCGGTCATAGCTTTTACATTCTCTATCTTGGCATCATTTTGAATAATGGCTGAGGCATCCATTATATAGCCTCCATCCGATGCCAAAAGATCTAAAATCTTCTTACAATAGCGTTGTACATCTTCTGGCGTTCCGATTGAAAGTAGATAATTTGGTATGCCGCCGCTTAAACAGAATTTATCTTTTAATTTTTTCTTAGCCTCTAGGGGATCTGTCCTATCTATATGGAATATTATACTACCGTCTGGCAGCTCGGCGAATGTATCAAGGTGAGGAGTCCAATTACCCTCGGCATAAAAAAGCACGCGATATCCATTAGACCAGAGCTCCTCAACTATGGGCTCAAAAGTGGGCCAGAAAATTTCGTTAAAGTGCTTAAAACTAATGAAAGGTACGCAACTTCGATGCATCCAAAAAGCAATGGGCAGAGTTTTTGTCGGATCAGCAGTCATGAGCGCCACCTTAGCTAAATGTGGAGCGAGCGCCTCGCATGCTTGCAACACGTGTTCAGGCTGGCGTTGTAGATCTTTTACCAAACCAATATAGCCACGAAACTTGTCAGCTAATATGTCAAGTGGAGCTTTGAGAATACCGGCTATAGCTGATGGCATACCAGCTTCTCTTTTCATTCTTTCTACTTGCGCGCCGAAAGCATTAAAATATTCATACATCGCCATAGCTCCTTTTACGAGCGCGAGCTTAGCACGGTATGATGACAGATTTCCTTCTCGAATCTCAGTAGAAACTCGTGGAAGCCAAACATTATACATGTAAGCTGTTGGATCATCTATTAGCAGCTTATATTCATCAGGCTTCATAAAGGCTTTTTCCTCCGGAGGTTCAAGATATTGAAATCCAACATTTGGATCAACATCAATACCGGGAATTGCATAATATTTTAGGCCTAAAGCCTGAGTTAATCCTGTCCATACATAAACCATATTCGGAACCATAGCATCCCAGTCAAAATCCATTGCGCATTTAAGCACAGCATCAAAAGCTTTTCTATAATCGTGTGTTACCTCCTGACAAGTGTATCCGGCATATTTTGCTGTGAATTCTGCGACAAAAGGTCTTATTGGAACACAATCAGGTACTTCATTTTTCATAGCAGTTATGTAGCGCTTCAATCGTTCCTGATACAGAATTTCTTTCTCCCTCATTTCGAGCTCAGAAAAATTCTTCCTTGGGCAATATTTATTTTTTTCGAAAGTTAAAAAGAGGCCTCATAATCCTATAAGAGCCTGTTACGTATTAAGGCTTGTTAAGCCAGAAATTCTATTCTATAATTTTATGTTTTGATTAGGAGTATTCGGATGTTTATTACTTCATGTTAATGGATGTGTCGATTTAGAAGAGGAGGCTATCAAGGCCAAGGACGTGAAATACGTAATCCTAGGAGATATACCGGGCATGGGCAAGGCTAGGTTCGTGAGGATGAGGAGGGGGGTTAGGGGATGGGGAGATCTCTCATTAGGATTGTTATGTTCTCGGGACGGCCATCAGGGGATAAAAGTGGGACATGTGTGGGGCTTGTTAAGGTGGTTTGGTTATGGATTCGGATGAGTTGCGCGAGCTTGAGGAGGAGGTTGGGAGGCCTTGGGTCGAGATCCCCCTGGAGCGGAGGGAGGGCAGGCACGATATCAGGCATATTGATAGGAGGTATGTCCTTGATCCCTGTGGAGAGGTTCAGGTATGGTATTGCCGGGACAGTAATGATGATAGGTTCATAGTCCTAGTCTCCAGGCATACGCCATATTATTATGAGTGGGGTGAGAGGGGGGAGGCTTGGAGGGTTGCGCGAGAGGCTGCTAAGCCGCCTCATCCCACCATATTGAGCGTTTACTGGGCCTATCGTGGGGGATGGGCATGAGGAGGGTTCTGGCCTTTAGTGAGTGGCTTGGGATGACTGAGCGTAGGAGGCCTGAAAGGGTATTCGTGGGGATTAGGGGCGTCAGGGACATCATGGTTGGGGATGTCCGTGATTATGAGCCCTAGTTCAGGGATGGCAAGATGGAGGTCTGCGGGCATCTGCCCACCCAGAGCAGGCCGGGGATGAACATGATCCATGAGAAGCTGACCAGCCTCGGCTACACCGTTGATGGGTTCGGCCAATACGCGGACGAGGTGATAGCCCATTACAGGCATAAGGGAGAGGATTTAACGTAGAATTATCGAGAGGCGTGTATTGAGCTATGCAGGTATTATTATGCTGATGGCTCGGGGAGACAATATTCACGA
>Ga0185307_1001996_pt1 | contig 10860 bp, 12 predicted proteins | sample LHCtaG_FD_128010 | JGI IMG/M metagenome (GOLD analysis project Ga0185307, IMG submission 128010) | Hot spring microbial communities from Little Hot Creek, USA to study Microbial Dark Matter (Phase II) - LHC4sed_matched (SPADES... | ecosystem: Environmental > Aquatic > Thermal springs > Hot... | reverse complement strand
GCTTCGTAGGAGACAGGGATGTGGTTGCAACAATAAACCTCTACAAGAGATTCACACTCCACTCAAAATGTGGGGAGCACGGGGTCTCCCTGAACGCCCCCGAGCCCGGTGAAGCCCCAAGCGGGGTGCGGGGGAACAAGGATGAGGCGATGAAAATCACATAAACTCATATAAACTCACATAAGAGCTGAACCCCCATTCTGGTAAAGGTACAAGTTCATAACATACATAGTGTAGTGAAAACCACGCTGTAGAATATTGAGGAGGTATGTGTATAGCTCTAGGGAGCTCGAATTTTTAATTACATTACTTTCGATAGCATCTTCACGCACTACCCTCTGTATTAAAGCACATAATCAGCGTTTCAACAATTGACTGTTAGCATAGAGAGAGGCAAAGACTATTCTCACAGGACCTAGCAATGAGGTGGTGCTTAAAAGCACTTGCCACACCTACAGCCATGAATGCTCATTACCTGGGGTGCCCCAAGCCAACTTAGGGTGCTCTAAGTCTTGCAACATAGCGTTAAGCAGAAGTTAGAGGGCTTTCTAAAGAGTGGAAGAAGTGAGAGGCGCGAGGCATTGCTGAAGATAATACCTGTTGATAGGAGCTGGAGTAAAGTTAAAAAGAGTATTGGGGATGTAGGGGGCGGGGCGATAAATTGTGAAAAACTTAGTGAACTCTTAGCTATGCTAATAGCCCTTTCAATAGTTGAGGAAAGGGATGGAAAGTACGTGATTACAGCCCCAGTGTAGCAAAAGCTGTAGAAGAACTAGGTCTAGCATATGTGCTGAAGAGAACACGCTGAAAACCTCCTGGGGGTTGCCATGGGCTTCGCTAAGGTTAATGAGACTAGGGTTCAGAGCCTAGCTACAATTGTAAGTGTCTTAGGTAGGGAGAAAGTCCTCTTGTTTGAAGATATTGACCCCCAGTACAAAGCTGTCAAAAGGGTTGCAGAGGTTTGCAAGAGCCGCACACCCATGCTGGTAGTCCTCAATGCCTTAGTTAGCTATAGGCTCACTATGACTGGCGAAGAGTACTGGACTGCATTCTCAGACTATGTTGCAAAACACTGTGTAGGTATAGACTCAGCACTTTCTGCAGAGGATATACTCAAGATGTTTATTGAGAAGTTCAACAGGGCTCTGCTCAGCAAAAAGCTATCCAGGATCTCTAAGGCTGTGAGGTGTAGAGGAGTTTTAGAAGCTATTGAGAAAAGGCCCCTCACAAATATTTGGAGGGAACTCAGCCTCTGCCTTAGTGCTAACCCCAGCTCTAAGACAATAGTATTTGCTGTTAAGATGCTTTACTACGCTAAAAAGGCCCTTGGGGAAAGAGTCGAAATTCCAATGGAGATACCCATCCCTGTTGATGGTAGGGTAGCGCTAGTAACATACCTTTCTGGAGCCCTAGTAGTTGAGGGTGTAAGTGCTAGTAGAGAGGCTTTGCTAAGGTACTCAGACGCCATTAGGAATGTGTGGAGCAAAGTAGCCAGACTATCAGGAGTGCCTCCGCTGAACTTAGACGCCATGATCTGGTACTTTGGGAAGTATGCAGATATGGGTAGCCGTAGCAAGGTGCTGAAGAAGGCATTTAGTGAGCTCAAAAACCTGTTTAGTAGAGATGAGGTTGAGATGCTTGTTGATAACCTCTTCTACTTGCTACCCTAGGTAAGGCTATATATCAACAACAAAAGTTGCGTACCAGCTCTCACCCTCGCTCCAAATCTTCATCTCGTGATAGGTAACAGCTTTAACAACAGTTCTAGGCTCGTGCTTACCCTGCTGGAACTCTTCACCCTCAGCAACACCCTCAACGCACACTTGTTTCTCGCCCTCACTAACCTGCTCATGAACTCTGCTAACCCGAAAGCTACTGAAAACAAGGTTCCTGCTATCGTGATAGAACAAGAGCTCCTCGAGCCACTTATACAAGGCGTTCTCTAAGTCAAAGCCGCAGACGGATATCGCTACCCCCTCCCTTGGCTCAACCCTGCTTGTATCAGTAATTACTTCGAACATTCCCTTAGCTGCTTGCTCAAAGAGTTCCTCTAAGCTCTTACCCCAAGCCTTTATCAAGACGTCTGCTGTGTGCCCGAGGTGCTCAAATCCCATTAGCCTCACCAATAATTATGTAGAGCTCTATGGTTATAAAACCTCCATGTGTAGCCACAGACTAGACACCAAGATTTAAAGCCTTCTTAAGCACTAATCCTATCGGTGCCTAAACATGGAGCTCTCATGCGATGATTACGTGAAGAGCCATCCGTACAGGTACTGTAGGGATGTGTGCGCAGAGCGAAGCCTTGATAGAGCATCTTTTGAGCTATGCGTTGAGGAGTGTGTTAAAAGGGTTGAGAGGGAGTGCTAATAGCCACAGCTAAAGCACCTATAGTGGCCTTTGCCCTGCTCCTCAGCCTCCTCACCTCAATTGTACAGTGTGCACAGGACTTCCACACTATAGAGATTAGCGTAGTAGGTGCTCCTAACGCTATTTGCACACTTAGTCAAGCTCTCTACATCTTTGGTTATGAGAACTCAACTGGCTACCCAAGAATTAACGCTGTAGTGGTTGACACTGTGAGCAAAGCCATTACCAAAGCATTTACAGGGTCTTTTGGCGGTTTCTATAGCTGTGTCACTCATGGGGGTAGAATATATGTTGTAGGAGTTGCAAACAGGTCTAGGTCCTCGACTTCTTGGCTTATAGCAGTATTTGATGAAGAGCTGAACATTATTGTAAATACTTCGCAGCCCCTATCCCAGGGCGTTGATGTTGCTACTGACGTTACTGTGCTTAGCGGTAGCCTCTTCATTGTTGGTGTTGTTAACAAGAGCGGCTTCTCATGGATAAGGGTTGAGAGGAGAGCATTAGACACACTTGCACTAGAATCAGCCTATAGCGTTCCCATAGGCTTAAGCAGACATGTTGTCACTAGGATTACTTCTTTTGGAAATAGTGTTGTACTTGGGTATACAGTTGACGATGCTACGCACATCGTTTTCTTATCACAGGATTTAAAGCTATTAAGTGAAACAAGGCTTGGGTACAAGCTACGCCTTCTCAGCCTTGCGACAGACGGTGAGTGTCTGTATCTAGGTGCAGCAGAAGGCGTTGCAAAAGTATGCAATGGTATTGTGAAGGCATTTCACTATGCAAATGGGGGGAGCGCTATTAGTGTCAAGCCTCTTAACAATACCATTACAGCACTCATCCTAACACCTAATGCAAGTGGCTTTGCAGTTGCTGAGCTGAGGTACTTAGATAAGGAGCTTAGGCTACTGCTTAGAGAGGGGCTGGGCAACGGGTATAGGTATCAGCAATACGTAAAGCCACTAGAAGCAACTGACAATAGGATCTTTATAGCCATGGCTGAGCGGAGCTGGCTCGTGAAAAGCGTTGACACGGCAGCCCAGTGTGTGCATGAAGAGGGAGGGGAGGCTATTAGAGTCTCAGTGGAAGTAGTTGTACTAATTGTGTACATCTCTACTACAGTAACAGCTATTTATTTCTCTGGTGCGTGGAAGAGAATCAGATGTAAGGCCTCTTAACAAGGCCTCTGTGAAGAGCTGTGGCAACAATTACACCTTCAACACCTACTTCGCTAAGGACCTTGACCTCCTCAGCGCTAGAGATACCTCCCCCGACTATGAGCCTCCCCCCATAGAGCCTCCTAACAGTTTTAGCTATATCCACGTCAAACCCCCTCATAGTTCCAACCCTACTCAAGTTGATGACTAGAAGTACTCTAGGCCAGCACCCCAGCTCCTTGTAAGCACTCAAAACCTTCTCTAAGTCGAGCTGGGTATTTGCAAACCTCACCTCCCTTTCAATCATATCTAAGCTTGAGACCCTGCCGCATACAAGCCTTAGCTCATGAGGGTAGTAGAGGTACTCTGTCCCAATAACAAAGCTAAGCCTCTCTTCATCACTTCTAGAAACCCCTTTCCTCCCAATATCGGCAAAAACACTGAAGCCCTTCTCTACAGCATATTTAATAACACCCCAGTTCTCGCCTACACTCATTATTGAATCCAGGTCCGCTATATAGATTTCGTCAAAGCCCATGCTCTGTAGGCTGTCTATGAAGCACCTTGGCTCAGGAGAAGTGCATAGAGCACTGCTGGATAGAGGCCTGTATTTTTCCCTAACACCCTCTACAGCGTGGACAACGAGACCTTTCATTACATCAAGCACTGGTATAACTTTAACGGGCATTATAGTAACCAGTTGTAGAAGAGCTAAGATGTGCTTAAAGCTTTGTCTGTTTAAAACGTATTGAGGTGACTAGCGTGACCCCATCGACAGGTTTGATGAAGTTGAAGGTCTGCAGTGTTGAGGAGATGAGGAGAATTGATGAAGAGGCTGTGAAGAGGTTTGGGCTTTCCCACGAGCTTCTCATGGAGGATGCAGGCTCCGCTATATACAGCTTGATACTTCGTGAAGTTGGTTTGCAAGGGAAGAGGTTCTGTGTTGTTGCTGGTACTGGTAATAATGGTGGGGATGCCCTCGTAGTTGCGAGAAGGCTTTACGCAGCAGGAGCAGGTGTTGAGGTCTTTGTAGTAGGGGATATTACAAAGTTTACAGAGCCTGCTAGAAAGAATTTTGAGCTCGCTAAGGCTCTCGGGCTCCCCCTACACATTATTCAAGACGAGGGGGGTGTCGAAGTGCTTACTGAGAAGGCTAAGAAGTGTGATGTTCTCGTAGTCGGCCTCATTGGAATTGGGCTGAGGGGCGAGGTCACAGGTGTTAGAAGGAGTGTCATAGAGGCTATCAACAGCCTGGGGAAAACAGTTATCAGTGTTGACATCCCCTCTGGTGTAGGGGGAGATAATGGGAGGGTCTACGGTGTTGCAGTGAAGTCAACTTACACTGTAACCTTTGGGCTACCCAAGTATGGAAACATTCTGTACCCTGGCTATTACTACTGTGGTAAGCTCTATGTATCCCCCTTATCCTATTCGCCTCAGCTTCTAAGCTCTGATGAGATTAGAGTTGAGCTTAACTACCCAGTGCCACCCCCAGAGAGAGTTAAGTGGGGGCATAAGGGGACCTTTGGAAAGTTTCTTGCTGTAGCAGGTGCGAGGTACTACTACGGGGCTCCCTACTACGTAGCATACTCATTCCTGAAGGCTGGGGGTGGGTACTCAAGGCTAGCCACACCAAAATCAGTAGCGCCATTCATAGCAGCGAAAAACAGTGAGATAGTCTTCATACCACTTGAGGAGACAGAGGAGGGGACATTAGCTATGAAAAACCTTGAGACAGTCCTTAGAATTGTAGAGGAGCTAGACATAGACATTGTTGCTATTGGTTCAGGAACTTCGCTAAACCCAGAAACACAAGAGCTCGTCAGAAAGCTTGTAGAGAACATTAGCAAGCCTGTTATAGTAGATGGGGATGGGATTACAGCAATATCTAGAGACCCTAGCGTAGTGAAGAAGAGAAAGGCACAGACAGTAATAACTCCACACCTAGGGGAATTCTCAAGGCTAACACAGATTAGCATACAGCAAATTCTAGAGGATCCAATAGGAGTTTTGAGAAAGACCTGCGTAGAGCTCAACAGCTACATAACTCTCAAAGGAGCTCATACACTGATCTGCAGACCTGACGGCTACATATACATAAACATGACTGGAAACCCAGGAATGGCGAAGGCAGGTATGGGAGATGTTCTCACAGGAACTATAGCAGCTATGCATGGCATTGGCTATAGGGACCTCGGAGAAGCAACGAGAATGGGTGTGCTTGTACACGGATTAGCAGGTGATCTCGTCGCAAGGGATGTTGGGGAGGATGGAGTGACGCCAGATGATGTTATAGAGTACTTGCCAAAGGCTCTTCAAATCCTTAGGGAAGAGCCCCACAAGATAATTGAAGAGTACTTTCCCAAAGCAATATAGGCTCACATTGATTTCTATAGAACAGTGCAGAGATCTAGCACACGTTTTCACTTTGAGAGAAGGCAAGGTGATAAAGGCTTTTTAATTTAAATTACTACCTTTGTGACCCTGTGGTGGTTTAAAGTATGCTTACTTATAAGACTCAGCAAAAGGTCTTTGAAATTGGCGGTGTGAAGTTTGGGAGCCAGGCTTTTGAAAACCCACCTGTCCTAGTAGGCACCGTGTTTTACCATGGCCACAAGATAGTCTCTGATCCTAGGAAGGGGGAGTTTGATAAGGCTAAAGCTGAGGAGCTTATAAGGAATGTGGAGGAGGCGTCATCCAAGACGAGGGTGCCTGCAGTAATTGATGTTACTGCTGAGAGTGCTGAGGCAATGGCTAAGTACCTCGAATTTGTTGTTAATGTGACAAAGCTACCTATCTTCATAGACTCTCCCTCTATTGACGTTGCTAAAGCTGGTTTTCAGTTTGCTAAGGAGGCTGGGCTTCTAGAGAGAGTAGCGTACAACTCTATCACAGCTAAGTCTAAGGACGAGGAGTACAGGCTTTTACAAGAGTATGGAGTAAAGGCTGTAGTGGCACTTCTCTACACAGATAGGGTTGTTGATGTGGATGCAAGGCTCAAGGCACTTGAAACAATACTTTCAAAGGCGAGTGCCTATGGTATTGAGAAGCTCCTTATAGACACTTTTGTAATCGATATACCGAGTCTGTCAGCAGCATGTAGAGCTATGATAGAGGTTAAGGCTAGGTATGGCTTGCCAGTTGGCATGGGGGCGCACAACGCAGCATCATCTCAGAAGAAAGCGTTTAAGGAGAGGTTTGGTGCTGAGGGGTACAAGGCATGCGAACTAACCTCAAACCTCATGTCTATTGCACTAGGGGCAGACTTTCTACTCTACGGACCTGTAGAGGCTGCTAAAGAGGTGTTCCCAGCTGTATACACCATATACACTGCCTATAGGTACTTAGCTAGGAGGAAGGAGAACTTGATTCAGCTATAGGTGTTTGCAATGAGGGTACTAGTAGCCGAATACCTAGTCACCTGCTTTAGAAAGGAGATGGTGGAGCTCTATAGAGACATTCTTGTTGAAGGCTATGCAATGGTGTATTCACTAAGCAGCATCTTGAGCAGAGCAGGGCTAGATGTGCAAGTCGCTGTGAGCAGAGAGCTTGAGCAGCATTTTTTCCTGTAAATACTGCTGTAGTGAGTCCTGAGAAATGCATTAGTAGCTTAGAGAAGCTTTCTAAGAATTTTGACTACGCTGTTGTGGTAGCCCCCCCTAAGGAGCTTATAGAGATTACTAAAGCTCTCCACGCCCAGCTACTGCAACCCTCACCACAGCTCACAGAGATGCTTTCAAATAAGTACAAAGCCATTCAAAGCCTTAGGGGCTGCGGTGTTATGGTGCCTGATACGAGGCTCGCCAACGTTTATAGTGGTGTGGCTTTAAGGGAGGCGATGCTACCTGTAGTAGTAAAGCCAACACTATTAACAGGAGCAGCGTGTGTCGAGGTTGCTAAGGACTCTAGCGAATTGAATGCCGCTCTCCAGAGTGTTGCGAAGTGCTCTTTGGAATCCGATGTCGTTGTGCAGGAGTTTGTAGAGGGGGTTCATGGAAGCATACTGGCCTTCTATAGTGCTGACAAGCCCCTATTTTATTCAGCAAACCTTCAGTTCATTGGTTCTGCCGGTAGGGAGCTAAAGTTCTTCGGGGGTTTAGCGCCTTTGAGAAGCAAAGTGTTTAAGGATTCTGCAGAGGCTGTTGTCACCAAAGTGAAGAAGTGTTTTCCAAGGCTCTACGGCTTTGTTGGCATGGATATCGTGTGGAGCAGTGGAAAGCCTTTTGTGGTGGAGGTTAACCCAAGGCCAACAACAAGCATAGTGCCCCTGGCTAAGCTCCTTCAAAAACTGCCTCAAGGCACCTTAAAGGGTATGCTATTTGGTGATAGCGCGCTCTACGCTGGAGATGCTGTGATGCAGTACTCATACTATGTTAAGAGCAAGAGGGGCTCTCTTGCTCCTCTCAACATGTGTGAGGAGGTGTTATCTTTTCCACAATCAGAACAGGTCATTGTTGTAGGCGAGGTGGAGAACCCTTTGCCGGCTTTAGATAGGGTTAAAAGTCTCGTGGGGAACCTTGTATATGACCTTAGTGCAGTGCTTTTAGCCGAGGCCCAGGCTCATGGCCCCTAAGCTACTCGTCTCTGTAAAGGCTTTTAATGAGGTTTTTGAGGCTCTTGAGGGCGGCGCAGATATCATAGATGTTAAGGACCCTTCTTCAGGTAGCCTCGGGCTTCCGAGAATAGCCATAGTGAAGGAGGTTGTGAAGGCTGTTGGGCGCGCAAGAGAGTGTAGTGTAGCCATAGGGGATCTCCGCAAGTATGTGCCTGAGATAGGCTATGTGGTATCTACTTTAGATACCCTTGTAGACTACGTTAAAGTAGGCATAGCGACTGGGAAGCCAAGAGACATTGAGGATATTGTGAGGGAAGTAGCTGAAAATACATTAAGAGCGAAAGTGGTTGTAGTAGGCTACGCAGATTACTCAATACACGGCACCATAGAGCCCTTGCAGCTCGTTGACTACGCAACAAGGTTCAATGTTTACGGGGTTATGATTGATACTCTCAGTAAGGGTTCTTACACAACCCCAGACCTTCTCCAAAAAAGTTACCTACAGAAATTTGTTGAAAAAGCAAAGAGCAGTGGGCTATTGGCAGCAGTAGCTGGAGGCATCGAAAAGAGCCACATAGGGGTGTTAACAGAGCTGGGATTTGATGTAATAGGGGTGAGAACAGCAGTATGCATAGGTGGTAGAAATGGTAGGGTGTCAAGCGGGTTAGTGAAAGAGCTGAAAAAAGCTTTAGAGGGCAAGTCAAATACCCTATGAATTTACCTCGTTATGCATAATGCTCTTCAGATCTTCATTGTTATTATGAGTACAGCTACATCTATCAATACAACGCCATATATCTCTAGGAGTGCTACTGAAGGCCATCCTACAAGCGTTTCTATAAGTATGGCAATCACGGGCCCTAAAATAGAAATAATCCAAAGCGCTACAGCATGGTAGAATGACCTAGTGAGGGCCATGCCTAAGGCAATGGCGACTAGAGCTAATAGCATCTGGATGAAGAACCATGTAGAGACAAAGGCATGGGGTCTTGTACCTGAAGGGAACACCCCTATGAGCATTAAGAAGATGCCTGCTGTGAAGAGCAGTGATGAGGCAAATATCAAAACCTTAGCTCTAGACGCATACGCTATGTACAGAGAATATGTGCATATAGCAATACCAGTGGCTATGAGACCAAAGTTATAGACTTGAGACATACTTGCAGAAGGCCCCCCGAGGTCACTTAAAGCGTGTTTAAGTATATCAAACCAAGGGTTTGCAGAGATGGCCAAGGCTATGACGATCCATGCGAGAACAGCTGCAGCCACTCCACAGAACCTCCACAAAGTCCTTAATAACCTCATTTAACTCACCTAATATAGGTGTGGTATCCAAACCTTAAAGCACAATATGCGTTCCAGTGTCATGATTTACATCTACATCTACCTTGACCCAGTTGAAGACTTCAGAGCCACGTACCTAACTGGCTGAAAGCATTGGAGCTCTACAGAGGATAGAGTTAAAGCACTCCGGCTTTTAGCCGCATGGCAAGAGAAAGTGGCTGGAGTTGCTTAAAGAGCTTGTGTCAAGAGAAAGGTTTTGGATAAACTCAGCGAGCTTACAGAAATTATTAAAAGTATGTAGCTTTGGAGCTCTACTTAGCTAGGTGCACATTATAGGTGCTTTTAGCAAGCCCTATCTCCATTGCTGTGCATATGTAATGCATAAATTCAGCTAGCTTTGCTAAGCAGTTATAGTGAATGTGGTGTGAAGTTGCCATGGTTAAGGTAGTTTTCCTTGGTGTTGGGGGCTGGATTTCGGATCCTTTACTGAGTTACACATCTTTTGCTATTGTTAACTCAAAGCGTAAGTGGATTTTGGTTGAGGCGGGGGAAGGCTTGTTCAGATCCATGCGCATCTGTGGTCTTGGGTTAGGCGAGGAGCTTGCCGGGGTTGTGGTTAGCCATAGGCATGGGGATCACATTCTCGGTATACCCACATTGCTTCAAATGGCTAAGCACATGGGTTTAAAGAAGCTAAGGGTAGTGTCAATAAGGGATGTGCTAACAGCTGTACTACAGCTTGTGGAAGCCTCTGGCTCGCAAAACACCTTAGACATTTTAGAGCTTGTAGAGGTGGGTCTTGGGGAAAGGGTCAGGCTAGAAGACTTTGAGATAGAGTTCGCAGAAGCTGTGCACACACTACCAGCGGTCTCCATGAAGATTTACAGCGAGGGGAAGTGTATTGCGTACAGCGGGGATACTGCGTACAACCCAAAGCTAATTCAATTTGCAAAGAACTGTGATATGCTAATACACGAGGCCTCAGGATACAGTGAAGAAGCGCATAGATATGGGCACAGCACTTACCAAGACGCCATAGAGGTAGCGGCTAAAAGCAGCGTAAAAAAGCTCGTACTTGTACACTTCTACCAATGGCCCAGCCCCGTAAAAACCCCAATACAAGAAAAGCTAGACATCCTAATACCCCATCTCTGCCAAGAAGTAGAACTCTAAACACAGCTACAAAGCTATAGCAAAGCACTACACATACTTTAAACACGCTTTGAATACGCTCAGACACGTCACAAATTGCCACACATTCATCTATTTTATGCACTCTCTGTTTTAGGCGAGCAGTCGCCTTTCTTAGTTAGTGTGAATAGCTGGGCTCGCACTACCTTCTCTCGAAGAGGTGTGTGAAATGAGAGGAACACGTCTCTTAAAAGGTATTGTTGGTATTGAGGCTGCGATAGTGTTGATAGCGTTTGTTGTTGTTGCTGCTGCTTTAGCCTTTGTGGTGCTGAACATGGGGTTTTACACAACGCAGAGGAG
>Ga0185307_1001995_pt1 | contig 10863 bp, 7 predicted proteins | sample LHCtaG_FD_128010 | JGI IMG/M metagenome (GOLD analysis project Ga0185307, IMG submission 128010) | Hot spring microbial communities from Little Hot Creek, USA to study Microbial Dark Matter (Phase II) - LHC4sed_matched (SPADES... | ecosystem: Environmental > Aquatic > Thermal springs > Hot... | reverse complement strand
CACGAGCAGATGCACGACTTCAGGTTCTCCTGAACCCGAGGACATTCAACCTGCGGCATAGCATAATCCCCCCTTTTGATTTTGCGAGAAGAGTTTAGATTCAGCGAAACACTGCAAATTTGAAGCGCTAATTATTGTAGGGCATCAACCTCGTTGACGCAACTTGCGTCAATCTCCTCACTCACGACAGAAAGCGCTTTCGCGGCAAATCCATTGTCGACTTGCCAAAGCGCTAAACTTGATATGGCTGATGTTGCCCAAAACTTGAAAGGAGGGTGACGAAAATATGACGACGCCAAGGGAACGATTTGTCCTTTTGGTTCTCGCAGTCATAGTTGGCATCATCTTGCTTTGGGCTTTCTCGAAGCCCTATCAGGAAGCACTCGGCGATTTGGTCGTGGTGCCGCTTAAGACTATTGACGCTCATGATGCACCGATAACGGCAACGGCACTTTCGCCAGATGGCAAAATTTTGGCGACAGCAGCAAAGGATTTCACCATCAAGTTGTGGGAACTGCCTGAGGGCAAACTCCTTCGGACATTAAAAGGACACACCCGCAACATCCTTCGCCTCCAATTCACACCCGATGGAGAAAAACTCCTTTCGGCTTCCGCCGATATGAGCGTTCGGATGTGGTCAGTTAAGACGGGCAAGTTGGAAAGAATATGGGACAGCGACAACGCTAACGATTGGCACACCGGTTGGATTCAATCAATGGCAATATCTGCCGACGGCAAATTCCTCGCTACAGGCAGCAGGGACACAACAGTCAAGATTTGGGATTTGACAAATGGCGAATTGCTCAGGACGCTTTGGGGACACAGTGACGCCGTCACTGCTTTGGCTTTTCACCCGATAGAGAAAAACTTGCTCGCTTCAGGTAGCACCGACGGCTCAATCTTGGTCTGGGATGTGGCGACTGGCGAAGTCAAATACAGACACTCTTCCTTCAACGCCTATGACCCCTACGATATGGAGTTTTCACCCGATGGCAAGTTCTTAGCAGTTGGCGCTTACGCAAGCAAAGGTGTGCGGGTGGTTGATTGGCAGAAAGGGAACATAGTTGCGTGGGGAATAGGGATAGAAGGAACAGTCTGGGATGTCGCTTTTAGCCCGAACAACAAAATCGTCGCCGCCGGTGCCGGTGATAACGCCGTTTGGATTTATGATGTTACCCGCGTTGACGAACACAAAATTGCTCACAGGTTGCGCACAATCCGCTTGAACACGGGTCGGCAGGCAGGATCCGACATCTGGGGCGATATCCGTGGAGTCGCTTTCACTCCTGACGGGAAAATCTTGGTCACGGCAATGGAGGACGGGAAAGTTCGATTGTGGCGATTAACCGGTATCGCCTTCAGTTTGCCGGCACCGCCTTTGCCTTCACTTCCCGAACCTCACAGGCACGCACACTAATGTCCTTTTTGTCGCTCAATCATGGCATGGTAGAGGGGATGGATGGTGACTGTGAATGGTTGAAAGGCAAGTGTCAATAGAGAAAACTACCCTCGCTGCGCCGGTAGCAAAAGCGATAACTTGGCGCTCGTTGCTGCTCGGTCTGTTCGCAATTATCATCAACACCTATTGGGTTACTATCGTTGAAGTCCGATGGTATAGCCTTGACGGAAGTTGCCTGCCGATTTTCATCACACCTGTTTTCATCTTGCTTATCCTCATTTTGCTGAATGGCTTGGTTCAACGGTTTGCGCCCCGTTACGCTTTAAGCACAGGCGAATTAATTGTTGTGTATGTGATGGTCTTCATTTCCGAAACCCTTTCGGGGCACGACATGCTCCAGAACCTTTTCGGGCAAATGAACCACGCCTTCTGGTTTGACTCGCCTTCCAACCGATGGAGGGAACTTTTCCTCAGTTACATCCCTTCGTGGCTTGCAGTTAGCGACCGAGCAACTTTGACGGGTTTCTATCAAGGCGACAGTTCTCCTTACTCGTGGCTCATCTTGAGAGAGTGGTTGGTGCCGCTGACAGTTTGGGGGATTTTCGTTGTCGTTCTGGGAATTTGGATGTTGTGTTTCGTTGCCCTTGTCAGGCGACAATGGATGGAACATGAGAAGTTGGTTTACCCCATCGTTCAATTGCCAGCAGCGATGGTTCAGCCTGACGCTTGGCAGAACCTTTACCGCAAACCTGCTTTTATTTACGGCTTCATTCTGCCGTGTATCATCGCACTCATGAACGGGCTGAACGAACTTTACCCTCAAATCCCTCGGTTCAGCCGATACATCAAACTCCACGACATGCGCCAATACATCACTGGGCGACCTTGGGACGCCATGAACCCATTCCAGATTTCCATGTATCCCTTCGCCATCGGCTTGGCTTACTTTCTGCCTTTGGACTTGAGTTTTTCGTGTTGGTTCTTTTTCGTTTTGCGTCTCGCTGAACAAGTTCTGGGCGCAGTCTTCGGTTGGGAGCAAATTCCCGGCTTTCCGTTCTTCGGTCAGCAAGCATCTGGTGCGTGGTTGGTGCTGGGAGTCATGGCAATTTGGGCTTCAAGGCATTGGCTGATAGAGACTTTAAAGGTGGCTTTGAAACTGAGCAGGCAGCAAAAAGATGCTAACGAACCGATTAGGTTCAGGTGGGCATGGGTTGGGCTTCTTATCTCAACTCCTGCCCTTGTCGCTTTCACGAAATTGATGGGGATGGGAACGCTGATATTGACAGTTTTTTGGGTAGTCTTTTTCCTGTTCAGTATTGCCATAACGAGGGTTAGAGCGGAACTTGGTGCACCTCACGAAATCGTTTACGCACAACCCCGAAATATCGTCGCCGACCTATTCGGGACAAGCCGCTTTTCACCTAGGGAGTTGACAGCAATCTCCTTGACCCACTGGTTCAACCGGGGCTACCGATGTCATCCGATGCCAGGGATGTTGGAAGCCTTCAAGTTCGCCCAAATTTTGGGTATCACGCAAAGGTCTATGGCTTGGCTCGTCTTTGCCACTTACCTTTTCTCAATCCCAGTGACCTATTGGGCGAACTTGCATGTTTGCTACCGTGAAGGGGCGACAGCGAGATGCATTGGGTTCAAGGCTTGGGTTGGATGGGAAGCGTTTAATCAACTGGCAAGTTGGCTTCAAGCACCGCAGCAAATTCTTAACCCACGCCGCATCGCTATGTTGGTTGGGGCAGGAATTGTTTGGGGCTTGTGGGCAATTCGGTTAGCAGTCGGTTCCTTCCCACTACACCATGCAGGTTACGCTTTAGCGGTGAGTTACGCTATGAACTACTTTTGGTTTGCCTTCATGATAAGTTGGCTTGCCAAAGCGCTGATCCTGAAATTCGGTGGCAGCCGAGCCCACAGAGAGTTCATGCCCTTCTTCATCGGACTAATTGTCGGCGACTTCACTGCCGGCAGCATCTGGGCAATTTGGGGACCAGCCCGAGGCTTCCGCAACTACCGCATTTACATTTTCTGATGAGCCAGCAACTTTCCTATCTTGTCCGAACCGAATCTGAAAGTGTCTCCGGTGAACAAACTGATTGGTGGACCAGCGACATATGTGCCTTTGATTGCTAAAGCATTGACGGAACAGGGTCATCAAGTCACGGTTCTGACGACCAGCGAACCAGAGAATCTGTGATGGGACGACAACATTTATTCATAGCAGGTCTTCCGCATAGATCGCTGACAAAACTTTGGCTTCGGTCGCTCAAGCGTGTAACGGGAACCCTTAGGCTTGGGCGAACAACAAATGTCATTTACGCCAACGATACTTACTTTGAGACTGCAATCACAAACGGTTTCTGCGTAAACTCTTAGTCATGAAAATTGTCGGCGACGAAGCATGGGAACAAAGTGTCCAAAAAGGTTAGACGAAGGACAAATTTGAAGACTTCCAATAACGCTGCCAATCATGACAATCTGAATTGCTCAAACGACATCGTTCGTGGGTCGTTCGGCAAGCGAATAAAGTTATCGTCCCCAGCCAATACTTGGCCAATTGGGTCATCAAATGGGATGTGCCGGCGGGAAAAGGAGATAAGCAACAGAAGATGAGCGAGAGTGAAGTTTTGACCGTCGCTTTCATTTCCCATCGCTATTTTGGTGGCAACTATAAAGCAACTTTGTCCTTCCTAAGTTCAGCAAATCAATCCCTTTTCAACAACCTTCTATCAAACTTCTATCAAAAAGCCGTTTCATGAGAAGGCTTCATCGTTGGTTTGGTCTTTTGCCTTCCCTTTTCCACCTTTTCTTAGAACTCAAGCGAAAAATATCCCTAAGTTCCCTTTGCTTCATTGACAGTTTCCCTGCTGATGTTTGCGAGAATACAAGGATAAGAAGGGGTAAGTTGGCTAAAGGGGAGAGGTATCGTGGATACATAACTGGCAAGAGGGTTTAATTTTTATGGTCTGAAAGTTCACATGGTTTGCGATGATGAGAAATTCGTTCACGAGTTTGTGATGGAAGGTCTCATAATCAAAGGGATGGGGCAAGTGCTTCCCTTTACCATTTGAGTGCTACTGAGAGAGTATCGACTTCGGGTGTCTTGGTGCTATTAGTTCCAAGCGAGTTAGGGTTTGCGGGTGAGTGCTGCATTTTTGCTTTGGCAGGATTGCTGCTGGAATTTGCGTTATATACTTGCTTAGTACAGAAGTCGCTGGCTTAAAGCGCTGTCTCTTGACGATGAAGACGAACTGGCGTGGCATATAAGTACGCCGAGGAATAACTGAAACTGCAAAAACGGTCTATGGTTACTGTAAGTTAGAAATCGCGTTCCGAAACGAACCTTGGGAAATCGGCTTGAAATTGATAATTTTGTTGTGATTTTCAATGGTGGGCGGTGCAGGGATCGAACCTGCGACCTTCGGCTTGTAAAGCCGACGCTCTCCCACTGAGCTAACCGCCCATCAGCCAATTTCATTGTAACGCAACTTTAGGCGGTGATGAAATCGCCATCAAAGTCCGAAGCGCCAGTAACTCAAGGGCAAGTTGAGGGTTAGCGTTAAGGGGAGGGCGAATTCGCCTGAAAGTTTGGCGAAGTTCCAAAAGCACTTTCAGTGCTTGTTCTGGGGAAAGCGACGCCCTTTGCAACAAGGGTCGCCAGTCAATGTTGATAATTAGGTCGTTAGCGCCAAAAGCGTTCGCTAAGATGTCCCGCCAGCCCAACATCAAACCCTCAAGTAATTCCTCAAGTTGTCGTCGCTGTGAAGCCATTGATGTTTCACCTTCAGCCTCAACTTCCTCCATGCCCTTTGCAGAAATTTCAGCGAAGCGAAAAACATCCCACCAATTCATCGTCACCATCATGCTGAGTAGGTTGAAGAGGCTTTCACGAACCTGTTGCCAACTTTGCTCCCTTGCAACCCCAATTGCCCACCCAATTCTCCCTCTTGCCAGACGAGAGAGAAGCAACGCCTTTTCATCTGTCAAGCCTCTTGCCTTCAGTGCCGAGAGAATGACGCTTGACGGGACAAGCCGAAACTTTAAAGGTTGGCAACGCGAACGGATGGTGGGATGAATTGCCCAAGGATTGGCGCTGATCAAAATGAACAGGGTTCGGTCGGGCGGTTCCTCTAAAGTTTTAAGGAGTGCTGCTGACGCCTCCTCCGTAAGCCTCTCCGCTTCGTCCACGATAACAACTCGGTGGCACCAAAGTGTTTGATGGGAGAGAACATCTCTAAGCGCCCGAATTGCATTGATACCTAAGGAAAGTTTTGGCTTCAATTTTGTCGGGTCAACACTTTCACCCTCCTTAGCCCTTTCAACTGCCTCCCAATAAGCAGCCATCATTGTGTCAACGATGTAAACTGCCGGGTGGGTCTGGGCATACGATGGTCGCTCAGTTGACAGGTGTCGGCAGGAGGCGCATCGGTCACAAGCGTCCATGCCATCCTCAGTTTGCACGGGTAATTGACAATTCAACAACTTCGCCCACTCAATCGCTAAGGTTCGTTTGCCCACCTGCTGCGGACCTGAAAAAAGCCAAGCGTGGGGTAAAGTTCCTTTCTCGGTCATGCGCCTGATGAAGCGGACAGCGTGTTCGTTTCCAACAAAATCTCTCAACGCCATTTCGCTAATGCCTCCTCAACAAGACGCAGGGCTTGGGCTAAGACAGATTCAAAAGGTTGAGATGCGTCTATGACTTTGACCCTGTGCGGCTCTTGCTTTGCCAGCCATAAATATCCATAACGAACTCTTTGGTGGAAATCCAAAGACCTCCTTTCAAAAACGGTTTCCTGCCGCGACCTTTTAAGGCCCGCTTCAGGTTCTATGTCCAGCAACAAAGTCAAGTTAGGGACAAGCCCGTTGGTCGCAACGCTATTAAGTTGCGTTAGCCACTCTAAAGGCAAGCCCAATCCGAACCCTTGATAGGCGATAGTGCTGTCGGTGAAGCGGTCACATAAAACTACCTCGCCCCGTTCCAAAGCAGGTTTGATCACCTTCGCCACATGTTCGGCTCTGTCAGCGAGAAAGAGAAAAGTCTCCGTCCAAGCCGTTCTCTCATTTACTGTCGCCAGCAGTTGTCGGATGTGGCTTCCAACCAATGTAGCACCTGGTTCGGCTGTCACCATGACGGTCAAACCCTTTCGGCTCAAATTGTCGGCGATTGCCTCAGCGACAGTCGTTTTGCCGCTCCCCTCAACTCCCTCAACGGTAATGAAAAGACCGCGCATTTTTAACCCTCCTTAGCGTCCAACAGTTCAGTCGGTGTTGGGATAAATAACGACGCGGCGTCGTGGTTCACGACCGATGGATTCACTGGGCAAATGGTAACGCTCGGCAACTTGATGTTGTAGTTTGCGCAAATTCGGTCCGACAGGTTTCAATTCAACGGGTCTGCGTTCTTCTAAGACAATGTGGACTGCAGCCTCAGCTTCTCGGATTGCTAATTCTTCCTCAGGTGTGCGACTTATGCCAAAGATGAGCCGCAAAATTCGTTCCACTTGTGTGTAAGTGTTGCTTCGGATAGCGAAGACGGGTTTTTGTCCCCGTTCGGCAATGGCACGCAAGTTGCCATGCCCTTTGCGCAGGTGCGATTCCAGCGTGAGGATGAAGTCGGAATCGTTGGGCGAATTGACCAACCTCAAAGGGATGCCCAGCAAAATGCTTGCTCGTTCCAAGTGTTTGCGGGAGACGCCATAAGCGTAAACGCGTCCTCCTCTTTCCCTTGAAAGCAACGCAGTCGGCGTTTCGGCGCTTTCATCTTGAGGCTCTCTGGCAGCCTGCAATACCCTGAAACTGCCGTCAGGCAATTCTTCCCGAATTTCTGGTTGAACATTTTGACCTCTCAACAAAGCGTCAACCGCTTTTGCGGCATCGTGATGAATAGCGACCTTGTGGCGGTCAATTAACTCAACAATGGTGTCAAAAGTTGGTGGCGCTTTGCGCTCTAACACAGTCTTTTGCGTCCCACGCCTGCGGGCTTCTTCGTCCGAAAGAGTAACGGCTTGAATGCCTCCAACCAAGTCGCACAAAAGTGGGTTTGCAACCAAGTTTTCAAGAGTGTTTCCGTGAGCCGTCGCAATTAACTGGACACCGCGCTCGGCAATAGTTCTGGCTGCATCGGCTTCCTCCTTGCGACCAATTTCATCAACGATGATGACCTCTGGCATGTGGTTCTCAACGGCTTCAATCATCAAATCGGCTTGCTTTTCTGGCGACGGCACTTGCATCCTCCGCGCCAAACCGATGCCGGGATGGGGCACATCCCCATCGCCAGCAATCTCATTGGAAGTGTCAACAACGATAACCCGCTTGCCAAATTCGTCGGCAAGGATGCGAGCAATTTCCCTCAACTTCGTCGTCTTCCCAACGCCGGGTCTGCCCAGCAGCAAGATGTTTTTGCCTGATTCAACGATGTCGCGGATGATGTTGACTGTGCCGAAAACGGCGCGCCCCACTCGGCATGTCAAGCCGACAATCCGCCCGCTTCGGTTTCGGATACAGGAGATGCGGTGCAATGTCCCTTCAATTCCTGCTCGGTTATCGCGGTTAAACTCACCAATCCGCTCAACCACATAGTCAATGTCTTCGCGAGTAACGAGTTCTTCGCTTAGGTAAACGAACTTATCGGGGAATCTTGCTTCAGGTTTGCGCCCCAAATCCAAAACGACCTCAAGCAACTCCGACAGGTCTTCTCGTTGCTCAATAGCGGTTCGGATTCGCGGGGGCAAAACCGCCAAAAGTTTGTCAAGGTCGTCAACGATTTCACGGACACTCATAGCATCAAACGCCTCCAAGTTCAACTTCGGTGAAACCAGAATTAAGTTTAGCGGGGCGGGAATGACCCGCCCCGTCCCATCCACTTTGTCGCCTAAAAATTATGCCAACTTTTCCGCACACCACAAACCTCATCGCTGCCTTCAGTCGCTCTGAAGCACCCACTCGTCAATTAGCCTTGCTTGACCGATGAAAACAGCGAGCAAGATAACCGCCGGTCGGTCAACGATGAAAACAGGTTCAAGGGTTTGGGTGTCAACGATTTCTACATACTGCGGTCGTGCGAGTGGCTCCATTGCTAAAACTTCCCAAACCTTCGCCTTCAAATTCGCGACATTTCGTTCACCTGACTTGAAAAGTTCATCAGCGGCTTTCAAGGCTTGGTGAAGGACTGTCGCTGCTTTTCGCTCCTCGGGGTTCAGGTAAGTGTTTCGGCTGCTCATTGCCAGACCGTCAGTTTCCCTAACCGTTGGGCATGGGACGATTTCAATGGGAAAGTTCAAATCCCGAACCATCCTTTGGACAACCCTCAGTTGCTGGAAGTCTTTTTCGCCGAAATAAGCTTTGTGGGGCAGGACGATGTTGAAAAGTTTCGCAACGACTGTAGTCACACCACGGAAATGCCCCGGACGGTAAAAGCCTTCCAAACTTCGGGTCAGTTCGGTCACTTCAACAAAGGTCTGGTAGCCTTCAGGATACATGTCCTCGTCACTCGGAGCGAAAACGATGTCAACCCCAACCTCTTCAGCCATCTTCAAATCCCGCTGAAGGTCTCTTGGGTAGCGGTCAAAGTCTTCCCTCGGTCCAAACTGAAGCGGGTTGACATAGATGCTGATAACGACGACATCGCACTCTTGTCTCGCTCGCCTCATCAGCGATAGATGCCCTTCGTGAAAGTAACCCATCGTCGGGACAAAGCCAATGGTTTTACCTTGAGAGCGCAACTCAAGGGAACGCTTCTGCATCTCCTCTGGCTTCTGGATGACTTCCATCTCCATCGCCTCCATGCAACCTTATTGCGCAAATGGTTCGTTGTCGCTTTCGCCGAGTTTTGAGCGAAGGTGCGCCAACGCTTCACCCACCACATACAGCGAACCTGTGACGCAAACCAAGTCGTCAGAACCTGCATTTTCCAGAGCGGCATCCAACGCTTCAACGACACTTGAATGCACGCTGATGGGTTTGCCGAAGGGTTGACAATGTTTTGCGAGCAGTTCGGCTGTTAACGCTCGCTCCGTTTGAGGTTGTGTGACGAAAACTTTATCGGACAGCGGCACTAACTTTGAAACGATGCTGGCGGCATCTTTGTCCTTCAAGATGCCAATGACGAGGTTCAATCGCTTGTATCGGAAGATTGTCCGCAGCGAGCGAGCAAGGGTTGCAGCGCCTGATGGGTTATGTGCACCGTCCAAGAGAACCCTGCGACCGTTCAACTTGAGCAACTGAAGCCTTCCCGAGCAATTCGCTCCTTGTGCGCCACTTAAGATTGCGTCATCGCCGATGTCCCATCCTTCCTCCCGTAAGAGTTCAGCAACAGCCAAAGCACAACCGAAGTTTGGCAACTGGTGTGTTCCCAACAAACTCAACCTGACACGATACTTACCGCGCCAAGTTTTGAAGGTCGCTTCAGTTCCGTTTTCGTTGGCTAAATGGAGTTGCCAGAGCACATTGTCAGCACTCAGCAATCCACACCCTGCGCCCACATGGATGAGCCTTGCGCCGAGTTGGGTGCATGTCGCTTCAAAAAGCCTCAGGACACCAATTTTGTGCTCGGCAGTCACCAAAGGTCTGTTCGGTCTTGCAATTCCCAACTTATCTTGGGCGATGGTGAAATGATCGGGACCGAGCCGGTCGGTGTGATCCAAGCCGATAACCGTCACTACACTGACCAACGCTTCTAAGATATTCGTTGCATCCCACCTACCTCCCAAGCCAACTTCCACGACGGCGATGTCTATTTTCTCATCGGCGAAATATTGGAAAGCCATCGCCGTCAAAACTTCAAACTCCGTCGGTGAGCCGTAAGGCGTTTCGGTAGCGACTCGCTCCGCCAGACCTTTAGCCCAACTGAGCAATTCGTCAAGCCTTTCGTGCGGGATGAGGGCATCGTTGATGCGAAACCTCTCACGGTAAGTGACGAGGTGGGGTGAAGTGTAAACTCCGACCTTGAGACCTGCCGATCGCAAAATTGCTGAGAGAAACGAAACCGTTGAACCTTTCCCGTTGGTGCCTCCAACGAGGACGGAAGGGAAGGTCAAATGGGGGTTGCCAGCAAATTCCATCATTGAGCGAATCCGCTCAAGCCCAGGCTTGATGCCGAACCTTTGTAAAGTCTTCAAGTAGCCTTCACTGCTCGTCATCCTTTGTCGCATCACCACCGTCGGGTTGAGCGCTTTTCTGCCCTTCCCGCTTTTCAGCAAGTTCCCAGTCTCGTTCCCAAGAGTTGGCAAGCCAACGCAAAGCGGCTCGGACGCCAGAAGGTGCTCTGTCGCCAATCAGTTTGCTGAGCCAATCACTTCCGAAGTCAACATTTGCCAGCAATTTTTCGGGCTCAACCCTTTTGGCTTTTGCGAAGGCAATTATCAGCGCAGTTGCTCCAATGTCTGGCGTTTTTTCTCTCAGCGCAGCAACTTTGTCCTCACTGACCCGCAAGTGGTATGCGACTACCTTCCTGACGA
>Ga0185307_1001993_pt1 | contig 10875 bp, 11 predicted proteins | sample LHCtaG_FD_128010 | JGI IMG/M metagenome (GOLD analysis project Ga0185307, IMG submission 128010) | Hot spring microbial communities from Little Hot Creek, USA to study Microbial Dark Matter (Phase II) - LHC4sed_matched (SPADES... | ecosystem: Environmental > Aquatic > Thermal springs > Hot... | reverse complement strand
TCTGAGGAACCTGAGCCGATGAAGGAGAAGTCTTTGAGGGTCTTTTTGCCCTTTGGGGCCAGGCCTAAATAGGCACGAAGAGCCTCCCGAACCAGTGCTGCCATGGAGGCTCCCCGAGCATGGGCTTCCTCCTTAAGCCGCCGGTAGGTCTCCTCATCCACCTGGATCTGCGTTCGCTTCATTCCCCCACCTCATTGATATGATGACATCATTACATCATACTGCATTCAATCGGTTTTGCCACTTTGAAAGAAGCGAGGGTTTGCTTCTGTAAAAGTAATACCTCGTTTTTCCTTTTGTTTTGCAACCCGCTAAAGGGTCGGGAAGGAGAACCACTGGGTATTCACCGCTTGTCTCGCCCAAACCTAGGCAGGCATGTTGAGGAAGAGCTTTTACTAGGCTAGTCAAGGAGGCCTCCTCGATCATCCCGGACTTCGCTACCCCCTTTACGTCCTCCTCCAAAGGCAGCTGGAACACGAACAGGTTATCTGCCGCCCTTAAAATCCTTTCAGGAAGAGCTGCAGGTGTATCGTAATGAAGAAGCTCGCGATGCCATTCCAATGCCCAGCCGAGGCAGATCTTGGGCCCGGGGGTGTCGGGGATCGGGGGCTTGTGGGGAAGATTTCCGTTTCCTAGCTGGGAAGAACGCCCTCCCAGGGCCCGCGGACCTTCGCCCGGGCAAGCCACTCTATCTCCTCGGCTTTAACCCGCACCACCTGGAGGGGCTTGCGCGAGCCTTCCCGAAGGAGGAGGGCCTCGCCGAGCCTTGGGGGCCTGGGGGAGGAGACCAACGCCTCGTCGCCCTGAAAGGAGAGGAGGGTAAGCCCCCGATTTAAAGGCTTCTTTTGGCCTCCGGGGAAGGGGGCTAGGCCCGCCCTGTCCCTCCTCCCCAAAAAGGGAAAGAAGGGCCTTTTCCTTGGCCCTCACGGCTCATCTCCCCCGCCTTCCCCGGTTTTCGGGTGGTCTCAAGGGAAAGGACCGCTTGGGTGGAGGAGAGGCGCAGAAGCTGGAATCTTCCCTTTTCTCCTCCTTCCAAGCCCAGAGCCAGAGCGAGGCCCTCGGGGATGGTCATCCGGAACCGGCCGGTTTTATCCCGCACCACTGCCACCTCTCCGCTCCGGAGCTTTCATGAGGCCTCCAGTACCACGAAAGGCCCTTTAGGGCAAGGGATTCCGATGGGAACGAGGCTAGAAGTAAAAATGGTAGATGAAGGAAGATCTGAACGGAAATTTGTCAAGTAGTGAAGGCGATCACTCATATTCTCTGACTTTCGTTCTAGCACGAAGTTATAGTTGTCTAGCCGCTAAGCTATCAGCAATTACCGTCAAATTAGGATGTAACTGAAGAATCGAGGCAGGTGTTTCAGGCGTAACCGGTCCTTTTAAACTGCGACTGAGAATGGTAGCTTTTTCTTCGCCACTTGCTAAAAGGAGAATTTCGCGTGCGCGCATGATAGTCTTGATACCCATAGTAATAGCGTGAGTGGGCACTTTATCTAATCCCCCAAATGCACTGGCCTCCCTTGCGCGCGTTTCCAGGGATAGTCTGGCGACGTGCGTGAGGCTTTCAAAGGGAGTCCCTGGTTCGTTGAAGGCAATGTGGCCATTTTCCCCTATCCCCAACACAGCCAGATCAAGTCCACCATATCTTGCTATAAGTTGTTCATAATGGGAGCACTCCGCTTCTGGATCTTCTGGGAAACTTGAAGGGATATAACGAGATTCTGGCCGCAGATTTACGTGATCCCAAAAATATCTTTGCATATAACTTCGAAAGCTCAGTGGATGCTGTGGAGGCAAACCTAAATATTCATCTAAGTTGAACACTGTGACTTGAGCAAAGTCAAGCAAACCCTCTTTAAACATACGAACAAGTTCATGATATAGCCCTAAAGGAGTGTTCCCAGTTGGCAAAGCGACCACTAAGTTAGGTTTTAACAATATTTTTTGAGCGATAAACTGTGCAGCCTGCTGCGACATTTTTCGATAATCTTCAACGACTTTTATTTTCATATTTCTTACCTCTAGGATATATCCACCGGAATGCCGCTGAAGAAGACGTGCTTTATAGTAAAATCATCATCAAAAACTACTAGATCTGCTTTTTTGCCGACTTCAATGCTACCTGTTTTTAAATCAATGCCAAGGAGGCGGGCCGGATTCAAAGTTGCACATCTTACTGCTTCAGGTAGGGAGCACTTAGTAAACTTTATGAAATTTTGTACGGCGCGCTCCATCGTAAGCGTGCTTCCGGCTAACACGCCATTGGGCAAGCGCGCGACACCATTGGTTACAGAAATGGTGAGTTTACCAAGGCGGTAGATACCATCCGCAAGGCCTGTAGCAGAAATAGCGTCGGTTATCAGGCAAACGCGGTCAAAGCCTTTTACTTTGCTTACTAACCGAATGAACGCGGGGTGAAGATGAATTCCATCGCAAATTAAGCTGACATAAACATCTGAGTCCAGTGCCGCTCCAATCGCTCCTGGCTCGCGGTGGTGCAAGCCTCTCATAGCATTTGCCAAATGTGTGAAAAGCTTTACCCCTTTCTCGACGGCTCTCATGGCTTCAGTATATGTGGCAGATGAGTGTCCTAGTGCTACAGCCGTTCCGAGATTAACAACATAATCTATCACCTCATCCGCGTTTGGTAGCTCTGGGGCTAACGTGATCAGGCGAACCATGTGGGCATACTGATCAATAATTTTGATTAGCACATCTTTAGATGGCGATATTATGTGCTCTTCAGCATGCGCACCTTTATATTCCTTAGAAATGAAAGGTCCCTCTAAATGAACTCCTAAAATAGAACGCGCATTACAATAAGCGATTCTCTCTAAAGCCTGTCTCATGTTACTTAAATCACTAGTAACTAGCGTCGCCAGGATGCCTGTTGTTCCATGTGCTAGATAGAAATCAGCCACTTTTTGGATCTCTTCTGGTGTAGCATTTAAAAAATCTATCCCTATTCCACCGTTTACTTGTAAATCTATAAACCCCGGAGCCACATATAGCCCAGAGAAATCGTAGATTCTAAAATTCCGCGACTTCGGAATACGTTTTTTGATCTCGACAATCTGGTCACCATGAACAATAATGACACCACGATCAACATAATCGGGTAAAACTAACTTATCGGTTTTGATTATTTTAATATCAGTTTTTGCAGAGTTGTAAAGCATCCCGTACTCGCTGGAATTTCGTATACATTTTTTCATAAACGCTACTCTGGCGTGTTGGAGCAAACGTTTCTTTAACAAAGATTACTTTGTTACAGGCCTCTTGCAGGTCGTTGTACTCTCCAACACCTACGGCAGCCAAAACAAAAGCACCCACTGGCGATGCGTCAAGTACATTAAGAAGATGTAAAGGAAAGCCAAATATATCGGCAATAATTTGTGCCCATATGTCGTTTTTGATTGCTCCACCAGCAAGTCGAAGCTCTTCAATGGGCAAACCAGATCTGCGAAGCACCTCGAGTGAATCTCGTAGAGCATAGGCAACCCCTTCCAACACAGCACGAACAAGGTCCGCTACACCATGGTTTTCCGTTAATCCCACAAATGCACCTGTTAATGTGTAATCCATATGCGGGGTACCTGTTCCTGCAAGGTATGGTACAAAGATCAGACCTTGCGCCCCAGGGGAGGATTGTCTAGCCAAATCGACTAAGTTGGCAAAGTCTGTATCATCTAGTTCTTCTTTTTTGCTCCACCATCTCGCCACCCAAGCAAGAGCAGCGCCACCGGTAGGCAGAGTCCCTAAAAACAGATTTGCAGTAGGCACAGCGTGAGCGAAGACGTAGAACTTTCCAAGTAATCCAACAGGTACGACTTCAGCATAAGCCAATAGTTGTCCGGCCGTACCTAAAATAAGGCTGATCTTTCCGGGCTGGGTAGACCCTGTCCCTATGGCACTAGTGATTAAATCACCCGCCCCCATGACCACAGGAATATTAGCTTCGACAGATAGTTCCCGAGCAGCCTGTGGGGTTAACTTACCCAAAACTTCTGTTGAATGAATAAGTGGAGGCAAACAATCAAACTCTAATCCTATAGCCGCTACTAAATCGTTAGACCACCTCCGTGCTTTAATGTCATACAAAAGCGTTCCAGATGCATCGGAGTGATCCGTCGCTATTGTTCGTGTTAAACAAAAACCTATGTAATCTTTAGGCATTAATACCCAGCGTATTTTTGTAAATATGTAGGGGAAATTTTCCTTTATCCACAAAAGTTTCACAGCAGGAAATGCAGGCACAGCTAGGTTACCAGTTATTGATAGTAGTGTTTCATGCCCTAAAAGTTCATTGAGAAACTCCGCTTGTTTTTGGGCACGCGTATCCATCCAAATTAAACAAGGCAGGAGCGGCGCCCCATCTTTGTCAAGCAAGACAGGACCGTGCATCTGTCCAGAAAGCCCGATTGCCTCTATAGTCTGCCCCATTTGGAAAACCTGCTTGGCAACGGTCCGCATCCCGGAGACAATCGCTTGCCACCAGATTCGGGGGTCTTGCTCAGCCCATCCGGAATTCGGTCGGTTTATTCCATAACTCTCACGTGCATAGGCTAAAACGTTTCCCTGTTGATCAAATGCGAATACTTTCGCAGCGGAAGTCCCAATATCAATGCTTACGATAGCCATCTGTTTACTATTGATAGCCGACTCTAAACGTGACCTTTAATCGCTGCACGTTATTGACTGGGATTTTTAGGCCTTCAGCTTTCAGTTCGATACGAAAGCCGTCGTAAGCGCCCATTACCTTAGAATAATTTGGCCCCCAAGAAAATATTTCACATGTTGTCCATGGGGCTTCAAGGTCCCATTTTATATGAAGACTCTCTTTGGAAATCGGGTTATACACAACAATTTCTGGGGTTGACGCTTTGCTAACGTCAAAATAAAAGGCCCCTGGGTAATTAAAGTTCCCCCATCGACTCCACGGCATAGGCCATGGTGTTTCAGCCCCTTTTTCTCCCATCCATCCCCCTTCGTTATCACCAATTCGTACCGTTGAGGTCGGTATCAAAACCTCCGTTTCGTTAGAAGCCTTCCCCCCGGGCCGGGCTGCAATTACTAGTCCGATGTCAATCACTTGGTCACGGTCCAGAGGATTATGAAGATCAATGCTTAAAGTGATCTCGGGATTTGTTGGAGAAAGTTCCAAAGACGCTCGCATCTGTATGCTAGTCTCTGGATCTACTACCCACATATGTGTAACACACATGTTATTATCTGCAGGTTCCCCTGTTTCTAATGGTAAGGGCTGGTTATCACGCTTATGCCATGGAAAAGTGGAATATACTCCTCCAAATTCAAAAGTGTACATTCCGCGAAACCGTAGTGGAAGTGGGGTACGGTTATTAGCTAATTGGCTGTTTCCAGTTATTTTGTGAATAATATCAAACAAAAGCCTTCCCCGATTGGGTACTGACAATACTTGCAATAGATCATTTTCAATAATTATCACATCGGGGTAAAGTTTTTCCCCGGCCATTTCGGTCATAGGCTGGAAATACCAATCGTTCAGCACTTTTTGTTGACAAGTTTGGCCATAAACGCAAAAGCCCAGGGGCATCAACATGCTCAAGGCCCAGCCCAACATTAAGACAAGACAAATCCCACACGCCTCAACTTTGCTCCGCAGCATAGCACCACCTCCTACTTTAGTGCACCCTCAAGAAAACCCCGCAAGAAGTATTTAGCAAATGGCAAAAAGATTATTAAAATAGGCACCGCCGTCAGCACTGTGCCCGCTAATAATTGCCCCCACTCAATAGCTTGCTCGGTCATATATGTAGCCAAACCCGCAGGAACCGTCCATTTAGCACCGCTCATTAAAATGTTAACCGCAAACATATATTCTCCCCAGGATACAACCAACGCATATATTCCAGCCGTTACTACCCCAGGGCTAGCGAGCGGCAGCAATACATGGATTAGTATTTGTAACCAACTAGCTCCTTCAACGGCCGCGGCCTCTTCCAATTCTCTGGGAATGGCTTCGAAAAATGATCTTAATAACCAAGTACAAAACGGAGCAACCAGAGCGGTATGGATGAGGATTAAACCTAGATGCGAATCTATTAGACGAAAATGGGCTAACAAAACATATACGGGAACAAGTATAAGACTCTGCGGAAATACGTAAACGAAGAGCATTATCCGCGACATTGTTTCACAGCCTGAAAACCGATAACGCGACAAGCCATAGGCGCCAAAACCGGCTATAGCTATTGTTAGGAACGCAACACTTAACCCAACGATTAAACTATTCTTGATATAACGAACAAACAATTTAACTCCATATTGTGCGTGAAACAAAGTCTGATAGTGATCTAGCGTAATATGCGCAGGAGGAAAACTCACGCGAGCTTGCAGAAGATCAGCAGTAGGATGTAGAGAGCCAATAAATATCCAGAAAAGCGGAAAGAGAGCAATAAATAGAAATATCAAGACAACGCCGATTATTAAGCAACGCCCCAACATTTTTCTAATCATGAGAAACCTTATCATGTTGGCCTTTTCCACAAATACTTAAAGTAAAACACGCCTACAATCATCAATGCAACAGAAGCGAGCGATCCCATGGCAGCAGCTTCTCCCATTGCGAACCCCCGAAAAGCTCGTCGATAAATTAAAACCGGGAGCGTTAAAGTTGTATTTAGAGGACCTCCTTGGGTGGTTAACCATATCAGTCCCAGCGTGTTGAAATTCCACACAAACGCCAAGAAGAATACAAACCCTATTACTGGCCCAAGTAGCGGAAATATTATGTACCTGAATCGTTGCCAAACCCCAGCCCCGTCTACCCAAGCTGCTTCCAGGACGTCATGGGGGATTGTTTGAAGCCCCGCTAGTATCAATAGTGTCCCAAATGGTAAAAATTGCCATGAATTGGCACAAACTAGGGTTAAAAATGCAGATTGCGTACTGCCTAAAAAATCAATCGGTGTTCTTACAATACCCAAGGAACGTAAAAAGTGATTGATCAACCCCACGTTGGGCTCCAAAAGCCATCGCAGCATGATGGCCACTACCACGGTCGGCATGATCCAGGGCACTAACATTAGGACACGAGCAAGGGAATTGCCCCAAAACCGCTGATTTAAGGCCAAAGCTAGAATGAGCGGCACGGAAAGTTGGATCGCCAGGCTAAGCCCAGTCCATCGTAGAGAATTAACAACCGCTTGATAAAAAATACTTGACGACAAGACCTTTTGGTAATTGAACAGGCCGACATATTCGTTGACTCCCGCACGTGTCACAAAGAAAGAACTTCTAATCAAGTCAAATAACGGATAACCATAAGAAAATAGGATCAGCACAAGTACTGGAGCTATTAGCACAAAACCAATTTTGCCACGCATAAGAGATTAAAAAAGAGCGGGCACCACTAAGGAATTAATGGTACCCGCTCTTTCCGCTTGCATGTTTAGCGGACGGGTCTAGACAACTCTTCCATCCGTTTTTGCCCCCAGGCCACAGCGGCCTCAGGGCTCTCTCCGCCGACCACTACGCGCTGTAGAACCTCGCCCAGGACGTTCTCTCCGATAATTTCGCCGATACCAAGGTTCACTACGCCGTGCTCAAAGCCATAGAGGGTACCATAGCGAATCTCACGCACCAAAAGCCGGTTAAGGTCCAAAAATGCCTTAATGGTAGGATGATTCCAGTACGGGCTGTCGGGGGCCAACATCGCTTCGGTTAGCGGGACAAACGATCCGGGCTCTTGGCCAGCGGTAAGAATGGTATTCATGTCCGGCTTCATCATAAATTCGATAAAACTGAACACTGCCTCCAGCCTCTTAGGATCCTTCGCAGCAGATTTGAAAACGTGTACCGCGTTAGGATATGTCAACGTGCGCGCATATCCGCATTCACTAGGCATGGGCATTGGTACGGCAGCAAGATCCGTGCTTTTCAGATCTTCCAAGAAACGCTTCTGTAGACCGCCGAAGTAGGGCATCATGGCAATCCGACCTGCACCGAAGTTGAGCTCCGCTTCACCCCAGATCCAAGCGGCTGAGCCAGGAGGAGAGTATTTGAAAAGTTCCTTGTAGAATGCAACGGCACGTATAGTTTGAGGTGAATTAAACGTAACGTTGCCATTTGCATCAAACAACTCTGTGCCAGATGGCGCCATAAAACACCAGGCTAGCTCTTGGGTGAGCAAGTTAAGACCTGCGGTTAGCATGATACCATAGCGTTCTGGCGGTTTCGTAAGTTTGGCAGCGGCTTCCAACAGTTCCTCCCAAGTGCGCGGGGGCAAGATACCTGCTTCCTCGAGCATGCTGGGCCGATATATCAAGACCATGGGCATGGTCCAAATAGGAACACCCCAAATCTCGCCATGGTGTTGATACATGAGGAGTTGGGACTTTAAGAAACCATATTTTGCATCTATCCTTTCCACCAGCTCCGTTACGGGGATAATCCCGCCCAGCTCGTACGCGTATAAGTTAAGATCTGGGATGTCGAATTGGAAATCAGGTGTAGTACCCGCACGAATCGCAGCTGCTGTTCTGGACCATGCTTCACCCCAGGGCACGACCTCTTGGCGCACGCGGATGTTGGGATACTCCTTTTCAAAAGCGTCTATAACCTGCTGAAACGCAGCAACACGATATGCTGGAGCTTCGTGGTGCCAGAACACAATTTCTATGATTTCGCCGAATGCAACGCACGTCCCAAAAACCAACGCCACTAAACTAAGCATCCATACGCGCTTAAGCAACATAAATTCCACCTCCTTTAGATCTATTTTTTATGCCGATTAGAAAATTTTCTCCCGCTCTCACCCCCTTTCATTTTATTATAATGCTTTAATTCGCGGTGCATATTTGCGCGCCAATGCGGAGTTGTGTTCATCTGAACCTGGTAGATGACCACTGATGTAAACAGGCGGAGTGAAACCCATCGCCTGTAATTCGGCCACTGCTGTCACTATTATGGCGTTCAGTAAAGCAACGCCTATTACAGTAGAACTTGGCCCAACTCGCTGCGGAAGACCTGGTATTTGAATTAGTGCGTCTCCAGGTTCTCCGAAATTATCGATTACCAAATCCACAATTTCATACAATGCCTGTTTGTCACCTTTTATTTGTTCAGAATATTTCACACTAGTAATAGCGATAGTATATATACCATTTTCTTTGGCGATGGATGCCAATTCTATCGGTACTCTACTGACACCCGAATTTGATACAATTAGTAAAACATCTTCTTTCTTCAGTTCATGATAGCGAAACAAAATTGCCCCTAAGCCGGTGACGTTTTCTAATTGCATGCTCTTACGCGCTCCAGAGTGAAGCATTAAGCTCGGCTCCAAGATTGGATTAACGGCTGCTAAGCCCCCAGCTCGATAAAACCCCTCTTCCGCTAAAATATGTGAATGGCCAACGCCGAAAATATGCAACACACCACCCCGGGCTACACTCTCTGCCACACGTTTACCAGCCATTGCAATAACATCCAGTTGTTCATTAACAATCTTCCCTATCAAGCCTTGTAATGTTTCTAAATATTGTCTTGCAAACATGCTCATCGCACTAGCTCAACAATAAATCGATAACGATCCCCTCGATAGCTGGAACGAACATATTCCAAAGGCTCACCACTTGAAAGATATGTGAGACGTTCCAGCAAAAGAACCGGCTGGCCCGTTTTCATTTTTAACAAATTTGCCTCATAATCATCAGCCGGTTTGGCTTCAACAGTTTGTATGGCGCGGCCCAGTCTTAATCCATACACATTCTCTAGCGTTTTATACAAAGAACCATCCATTAACCCACGCGTTATAATGTCAGGGCAGAATCGATGTCTAATAAATGCATTTTGGATAGCAACCGGCTCGCCTTCCACAAGCCGAAGTCGCCTGAGTTGTACAAGTTCCTCATCTTCTGCAATGCCCATTTGTGTAGCGACTTCACTATCTTTCAGTACTTGAAAGCCGAGGATAACGGATTGGGTAGTCAGCCCGCGCATTTGCATATCTTCACTGAAACTGGTTAAACGCCTAAGGCTGCTCTGAACTCGCGGCTGAACCACAAAAGAACCCCTACCTTGCTCACGTATTAGGAAACCTTCGTTAACAAGCTCCGTCAAAGCCCTGCGGATAGTCATTCGACTCACCGAGAACATTTTTTGCAGCTCGCTTTCCGAAGGAAATTTGTCGTGTACATCAAAGCGTCCTGAAATAATCCAAGATCGAAAAATTTCCTTGAGCTGGTAATAAAGGGGTAGGGGGCTGCTTCGGTCAAGGCCTTTTGAGATCTCCACGGATTGTGTAGACATCTGCATAACTTTATGATATAACATCTTGTAGTTCTTGTCAAGGGGCCGAAGGGCTTGTCTAACAATAGGTGAGGAGCCCCCTCTTCATTGGCCTTGAAGCGTGAAGGCCCAAAAACCAGCGGAATAGGGCCAGAAGCACCCGCAGCACATAACATACCACAAGGAGGAAGTAATTCCTCGATCTTACCTGGGCGGTCCGGTTTCCACTTGTCTTAGGAAGCTTTTCGAAATCTAACACCCCAGCCCCCGGCCACACAGATGTTACAACACATCTCCGCAAATCCGCGGAGCCGACGGGCTCCCTAGGCCTCACTGGCTGACTTAAAACTGAGGGCTTTTCCGCAGCACCTTCCCTGCAGAATATTTCCACCTCTTTGGTTCGCCGCTTCACCTCATGGCCCTGGGGACTAAGCTCCATGGACGAAGGGAAATTCTGGGGTTCTGACTGTTCGACACATATTTTGCATACCGTGCGGGACGCGCTGAACAAAGCACGGAAGAAGGACTGGAAGCTTCTGGCCAAGGGCCTCAAAAATTTATCGTGCGGAAACGAAAGAGGAAGCCGGGAAAGCCATATAGA
>Ga0185307_1001991_pt1 | contig 10879 bp, 8 predicted proteins | sample LHCtaG_FD_128010 | JGI IMG/M metagenome (GOLD analysis project Ga0185307, IMG submission 128010) | Hot spring microbial communities from Little Hot Creek, USA to study Microbial Dark Matter (Phase II) - LHC4sed_matched (SPADES... | ecosystem: Environmental > Aquatic > Thermal springs > Hot... | reverse complement strand
GCTTGTCTTGGTGTTCCAAAGCTTCGAAAAGGTCTGCCTCGTAGTCTACGGGTAGTTGCGAAGAGTTTGTGTAGAAGGGCTCTGCGCCCTTAGCCAAATACTTCTCGTTAGCAACTATAATGTCTGGGTACTTGCGTTTGTCTATGCGGGCAAGGCGGTAGCTGGCGCCTTCGGCTGGTGTAGCCTCCAAATTGTAGATGTTGCCTGTTTCCTCTTGAAAGTCTGCGAGTTTCTCCCTCATAAAGTTTAACACTTTAACTGCGAATTCGAGGCCTTCCGGCGAGGCTATGCTGTATCCGAAAAGGTTTTGGATGGCCTCGTTCATGCCTACTAGGCCTATGGTTGAAAAGTGGTTTTTCCAGTATTTTCCAAAAGTCTCTTTTACGCCGCGGAGATACCGCTTCGAGTATGGGTATAAGCCTTTCTCGGTGAACTGTTCCAAGACTTTGCGTTTTATTTCCAAACTGTCTTTGGCTAATTCCATGAGTGTTTCTAGGCGTTCGAAAAATTCGTCTTCGTCTTTGGATAAATAGCCAATTCTTGGAAGGTTTATGGTTACTACACCTATGCTGCCCGTCAGCGGGTTGGCTCCGAAAAAGCCTCCTCCACGTTTGCGGAGTTCCCGGTTATCTATTCTTAGGCGGCAGCACATGCTGCGGACGTCTTCGGGTTTCATGTCGCTGTTCACGAAGTTTGAAAAGTAGGGCGCCCCGTATTTGGCGGCTACATCGAAGATTTCTTGGGATACTGGTGAGTCCCAGTCAAAGTCTTTTGTTATGCAGTACGTGGGTATGGGGAACGTGAAAACCCTTCCCTTGGCGTCGCCTTGGCTCAAAACCTTCGCGAAAGCAAGGTTGAACATTTCCATCTCTTTTTCCATTTCACCGTAGGTAGCATCCATCACCTTTCCGCCTATTATTACCGGCTCGTCCTTCATGAAATCTGGAACTTTCAAGTCCAAGGTTACATTCGTGAAGGGCGTCTGGAAGCCCACCCGCGTTGGCACATTCATGTTGAAGAAGAACTCTTGAAGGGATTGCTCCACCTCTTTTTGGCTTAAACCATCATAGCGTATAAACGGCGCAAGATAAGTGTCAAAGTTTGAGAAGGCTTGGGCGCCCGCAGCCTCGCCCTGCAGCGTATAGAAGAAGTTTACGACTTGGCCTAGGGCTGTTCTGAAATGTTTGGCCGGTGTGCTTTCAATTTTGCCGGGCACTCCGCCGAAACCCGTCAGTAGCAGGTCTTTTATGTCCCAGCCTACACAATATGGCCCAAGCACGCCTAGGTCGTGGATGTGGAAATCGCCGGAGAAGTGGGCTTCGGCTATGTTGGGTGGGTAGATGCGGCTTATCCAGTATTTGGCTATAACAGTCGAGGATAGGTAATTGTTTAAGCCTTGCAGTGAATAGCTCATGTTGGAGTTTTCTTTAACCCGCCAGTCCTCCATATCCAAATACTGGTCTACTAGGTCGGCTTGGCTTAGGAGGGCTGCCAACTCCCGTATGTCTTGGTGCTGTTTGCGGTAAAGGATGTAGGCCTTGGCTGTTCGCGCGTGGCCGTTTTCTATCAAAACTTTTTCCACAACGTCTTGGATTTCCTCAACTGTTGGAACGCCGTCCTCGCCGAACCGTTTTTTGAGTTCAGCCACCACTTGGTCGCTTAGCTTTTTGGCTAGTTCACGGTCTTTTCCGCCAACCGCTTTGGCGGCTTTCCATATGGCGTTTGTTATACGCTCCTGATCGAAGGGCTCTAATCGTCCATCTCGTTTCCTAACGAACTTCAAGTTTTATTCACCTCTTGGAGCACGCGACGGAAGTCTTCTGGTTCTTCGAATCTGCGGTACACGGAGGCGAAACGCACGTAGGCTACGCGGTCAAGTGATTTCAAATGCTTCATTACTAGGTCGCCGATTTCTTGAGATGACACTTCTTCCTTGCCGAACTGCATGAGTTCTTGCCTAACTTTTTCGGCTAGGCTTCGGATTTGCTCCATGGTTACGGGTCTTTTTTCGCAGGCTTTCTGCAAGCCTCTAATAATTTTGTTTAGGTCGAAGCGTTCAAGTCTGCCGTCGCGTTTGCGCACCATAAGCTCAATAGCCTCAATATATTCGTATGTGGTGAAGCGTCTTCCACAATCGCCGCATTCTTTACGCCTTCTTATGGTGTTGTCTGCTGAATCGCGGGTTTCGAGGGTTTTGATGTTTTCTGAACCGCAGTATGGACATTTCATGAAGACTTCACGTCGCGTGTTAAACCAATTTTTAGTGTTTTTAAGCTAATTTCATACGCTAAATGTAGTGGTGCTTTTAACCCTTTATGCGCCAAAAATTTAAAACTCACATAAGCCAAAAGCTGAAAGTATACAAAATCCGGTACCATCCGGCTGAAAACAAACCCAAAAACTAACATTTAAACGCAAAATTGGAACAAAAAGAAACCTAAATGTCAGTAAGAACTGTTTTAAATGGATTTTTAAGCAACAGAGCTGTAAATTGATGACTAATGGAAATTTAACTTCTAAAAACTGTGGCGGTTCTAGGAGAAACACATAGAGCACGCTTGTTGTTAAGATGATTGTCACAAGGTAGATGCATAGAATGACGAGGTTCTATTCAAGGTCTCGTTCCTCACCGTCCGCTAGCAAAACATAACCGAAAACCAGCGTAATCCACGTAATTAAAGATGCTGGTCTAAAGTTTAGAACAAAAGGAAAAGCTAGACGCTGACTGCTGGAAATTCTCGGCTAAGACATAAAACTTATTTGGTATTCGGTTGGAATGTACTGCTTGTGCAGTGAAGTGAACTGATTGAGTTCTGAAGTTGAAATTAGCGTTTTCATACCTGTCTATGAGGGCTCAAGTTTATTGGAGCCTTTGCTGGAAAAGTTGGTAAGCGAAAGTGTAGACAAAAAGGAAATTTTCGTTTGCATTGATAAACCAAATGAAGAGTCGCTTAAAGTTGTAGAGCGTTTCCGTGGAAAGGTGTGTTTCCTTTTAAGCAATGAACGTAGAGGAAAGGTTGAAGCTTTAAATAGTGCTGTTCAGCTTTCAAAAGGCAAAATCCTTGTCTTTTTGGATGCTGACGTGGAAATAGGCGACGGTGCAAGTTTTCTGCAAGCTGTAAGAACGGCAATTAGAGACGCTGACATCGTCGACTTTAAAAAAAGGATTATCTTAGACTCATTCACCTCAAGGATGGTTAACTATGAATATATCGGTTCAAATTTTGCGTGTTACCTCTTCTCAAAACTTGTTGGAAAATGTTTTGGGGTTGGCGGAACAGCCTTCGCCATAAGACGAAAAACATTCGAGGAAGTTGGAGGGTTTTCAAAGGTTGTTTCGGAGGACTTGGATTTAGCCGTCAAAGCCCTCTTGAAGAATAAGAGCTACAAGTATGAGGATAAAGTTGAGGTTTACACGAAGGCTCCTTCAAACTGGAAAAGCTGGCTGAGCCAAAGAAAGCGTTGGGGCATTGGCACTGGCTTGTGGATTAAGGAGTATTGGAGAAGATTGGTTGCATACATTGCAAAGTATCCCCATGTGGCGTTTCCATGTGCGGTTATGGTTTTTCCAAGTGTTGTGCCGCTTTTGTTCGGTTACATGTGCTCTGCTCTTCTAAAAGTGCAGTTTCAAAACATGATTCCAGCTGTTTTGGCAGCACAGTTTAATTTTCCAATTCCGCAAGTGGTTCCCGAGTCGCTTTTTTCGCTATTTTTCACATGTTTAACAAACTTCTTTTTGGGTTTTTTGGCTTTTGCAGTCCTTTTCTACATTGTTTCGCGAAAACTCGGTTTCCACTTCAACATTGCAGAATTTCTCGTCTACTACTTCTTCTACCAGCCAATCTCCGTCTTAGTGCTTTTCATCGGAATATTACGAGCTTTCATTTCTAAAAACCATAAATTGGACTGGAAAGTTTAAAACCTTAATAGGCTACTTGTCCAACTTAAGTTAAACCAGCTTTGAAAGGTGTTTACCCTCGATGAGCTTGGCAATCGAAGCCTTAAATGTTGTCAAAGTTTTCGGCAACGTCCGCGCACTGGATGGACTAAGCTTTGCTGTTAAACCCGGCGAAATTTATGGGATTATTGGTCCTAACGGTGCTGGGAAAACCACAGCCTTAAGAATTGTTTCAACGCTGCTTTTGCCATCGGCTGGCACCGTTAAGGTTTTCGGGCTGGATGTTGTTCAAAAAGCCAGCGAGGTTCGCAAGATTATTTCCTATCTCCCAGAAGAGGCGGGGGCTTACCGCTACCTTTCGGGTTGGGAGTATTTGGAGTTTATGGCGAAGTTTAACGCCAAAAGCAGGGAGGAAGCTCGCGCCATGGTGATGGAAGCTGCTGAAATTTCGGGTTTAGGCGAACGCCTAAAAGACAAAACCAAAACCTACAGTAAGGGCATGAAGCGGCGGCTTTTGGTGGCTAGGGCGCTTATGACAAAGCCTAAACTGGCAATTTTAGATGAGCCTACAAGCGGCTTGGACGTTATCCACGCCTACCACGTTAGGGAAATCATTAAAAAATATGCCCGAGAACACGTTGTGACAGTGCTTCTTTCAAGCCACAACATGTTGGAGGTGGAACATCTCTGCGACAAAGTTGCCCTAATAAACAAGGGTAGGCTTGTGGCTGAAGGCGCCCCCAAAGAGCTTAAGGAAAAATATGGACGTGCAAACCTTGAAGAAGTTTTCGCCAAGGTGGTGAAAATTGCTTAAAGGTTTCGGCAACTTCCTCCTAAAAGAGCTTAAGGAGCTGATGAGAGACCCCAAAATTCTATTGCCCATGATAGTTGTGCCGCTTGTCATGTTCCCAGTCTTGGGCGTGGTGATGGGTTATGCGGTGCAAACAGCCCAAGAACAAGCCATAAAAGCGGCATTAATAATAGTGGACAACGATGGTGGAAACTGGTCAGAATCTTTCATCAGTTTCATAGAAGGCTTGAACGCTATAGGCTTCAATCTTACAATCTACAAGGAAAACGAAGTGGAGTTAACCAGCGAAAAAGTTTTGGAGCTTTTAGCCAAATACAACACCACTCAGATTCTTGAGATCCCAAGAGGCTTCAGCAAAAATGTAACCGCCCACTTTAGCGATCCCAACGTGAAAGCTTGCGTGAGATTTTACGGAGTCTTGCGCGGAACAAGCGTCTTTGAAGGTGCCAGCTCCTCGGTTGTAGACGCTTTGATAAACATGTTTAACCGACTTTATGCTCCAGACATTTTAGGCTCCGAAAAGGCAACGGTGATTAAGGGTGAAATTAAGTATGGCGTAGACCCAATGCAAGTTTCTGGGCTTTTGACGTCGCAGTCCATAGCTTTGCCGATAACGGTTCTTATTCTGCTTTCATACGCCCCTCAAATCGCCGCGGCTTCCATGGCTATGGAAAAGGAGGAGAAAACCCTTGAAACTCTTTTGACGCTTCCAATGGACCGGCTTGCAATTCTTTGGGGCAAGCTTTCCAGCTCCATCATCGTTGCGGCTATAGGCGCCGTCGCCTACATGGCTGGCTACAGCTACATGTTTAGCTCAGTTATGGCTGGAATCCCCGAAGGGTTGAACTTGGATTTGGCTGCTTTAGGGCTTGTGCCTTCGGCTTTTGGCTATCTCCTTTTGGGTTTATCGCTTTTCGCCACCATGATTTCAGCACTAGCCCTAGCCGTCATATTGTCAGCTTTCGCTGAAGACGTTAGAAGCGCCCAATCCCTTGTAAGCTATATTTACCCGCTGGTCTTCGTCCCATCCATCGCCCTAATATACTTGGACGTTAACACCTTGCCTTTAGCCCTCAAGCTCGTCTTGTTCGCCATACCATTCAGCCACCCAGTTATAGCTTCAAAAGCCATCATGATGGGCGACTACTGGACGGTTACATTCGGCATAGTTTACGTTTCAGCCTTCACACTGGTTGTAATGTATGCAGCTTCAAGGCTCTTCGCCACAGAGAAAATCCTAACGGCAAAACTAAAATTCAAAGGGTTAAGAACCCGCCGAGGCGAAAAGCCAACAGAAGAACTTTAAAAGTCTTTACACATTTCTAAGCGACACGGACGTAAGCTTAAACTAACTAAGAACGAAAGTTTCACAAAACTTCTATAATGCATTTGGCGAACAGTCGGTCTTGCGATTAGTAAGATAAGTCTTATTAATGGGTAGCATACAAACTTCCCGCCACGAGGGTTGAAAATGTCGGAAACAAAAACGAAATACGGCAAATATTTTATCAGATACGACACGTCGAAATGGCGCCCAGGAGGCGTTCCAGTCCTAATACATTTGGAGGATAAAATCATTAAGGGAAGCAACCTCTACTTTGTCCACTGGGTTTTTCCAGGCCAAGAACCAAAAGAGGGACAATTCGCCATAATAGGGCATCCTCCACATACACATCCATACAATGAAATATTGATGCATATCGGAACCGACCCGAACAACCCTTCCGACCTAGGCGCCGAAATTGAAATGTACATGGGACCTGAACTGGAAAAACACGTGATAACCCAGACAAGCGCAGTGTTCATTCCAGCAAACTTCATACATAGCCCCTACCGCATAAAAAAGGTATATCGTCCATACATAACAATAATGATAATTGAAGGCCCGGAACGAAGCGAGGAACTTCACCCAGAAGTTTTACCCGAAGACTTGAGGAAAAAAGTGGACTTAGAATTCTGGAAACGTTTCGAACGCATGCCCTTGTCAGACATGGTTCCTCAAGACCGTGAAACCTAGATTGGAAAGCTCTAACGCAGCATTTCGAATCCTTAGTTCTGGCACCCTCACTTTTTCGTGTTTATTTTTCATGCAGGGACACCATGTGATATTGTCGTGTTATCGCTGTGGTTTTAAGTTAAAGTTTCTTACATCATGAGATCCGTAAAAGAATTTAAAGGGACTGCTGAAATAGTTAGCGACAATAGATTATTCAGAGGTCAAAAATGCTTACTAGGTTTGGGGTATATTCATGGAGTCTACAAGCGTCGCATTAATAGATGGAGGTTCCTAGTGTGCGGATAATTCTCGTTGGATTCGGTGTTGTCGGGCAAAGTCTTGCTAAACTCTTTGTCAAACGCGAGGCTGAACTTTCTAACGTCTACGGGTTCCGCCCAAGAGTGGTTGCCATAGCTGATAGGGGCGGCGTTGCCATAAACTCAAAGGGTTTAGACTTGCAGAGGATGCTGGCAGTGAAAGCTGAGAAAGGCACCGTTGCCGCCGATAAGTTATATGGTAATTCGGAAACTTCCATTTTCGAAGTGATAGAGTCCTTGGACGCTGAGGTTCTTGTAGAGGTTTCTCCAACAAACATTAAAGACGGGGAACCTGCCCTTTCATATATAAAAAACGCTTTTAGAGCTGGTAAAAATGTTGTAACCTCAAACAAAGGACCGTTAGCTTTAGCCTTGCCAGCCCTCACTGAGCTAGCTGAACACAACCATGTTCACTTTAGGTTCAGCGGCTCGGTGGGTGCGGGAACCCCCATACTTGAATTCGCTAAAAAATGTTTGTATGGTGATAGAATTCTATCATTAAAGGGAATCCTCAACGGAACCACGAACTATATACTTACAGAAATGGCTGAAAGGCGTATCCCCTTTGAAGAGGCTCTACAAAAAGCTAAAAAATTGGGCTATGCTGAAGCCGATCCATCCATGGATATTGACGGGATAGACGCTGCGTGTAAGCTTGTGATTTTGGCTAATTGGGTTATGGGCAAGAAGGTTACTTTAAAGGATGTCAGCATAAAAGGCATTCGAGATGTTTCCATGAAAGACGTTGAAGATGCTGCAAAAGAGGGCTGTGCAATTAAGTTGATAGGTTCGGTTAATGGAAAGCTGGAAGTTAAACCGGAAAAAATACCCAAGATCAGCCCGTTATGCGTCAGCGGAACCCTTAACGCTGTGACTTTCCACTCGGAGTTCGCGGGCGAACAAACCATAATTGGGCGGGGCGCCGGTGGAATTGAAACCGCCAGCGCTATATTGCGGGATCTCCTAGATACAAAAAGAGAGCTGGCTGCAAAAATGCTTACGTGATTAAGGGTGAAGCCCAATGAAAATAATAATGAAGTTTGGAGGAACCTCCGTAGCCACCGGAGAAAACATACGCAAAATAGCTAAGTTGATAGCCTCAAATATAAATAAAGGGCATCAAGTTGTTGCAGTGGTTTCTGCCATTGATGGCGTTACCGAAAAACTCATCGAAGCTGCCGAGCGGGCTGAGAAACGCGATAAGGATTTCATAAACAAGTTCAAACAAGAACTCCTGGATAAACATCTAAAGGTTGCTGAGGAGGCCATATCTGACGCTCACATACGAAAAGAAATTCAGTCGACGATCACCGCCACATTAGAAGAGCTTGAAAAAGTTTTAACGGGAATAGTATACGTGGGCGAGCTTACTCCTAGATCCAAAGATTATATCCTATCTTTCGGTGAAAGACTCTCCGCTCCCATATTGTACGGCTCCCTGAAAGATATCGGACTAAACTCGTGTTTCATGACTGGAGCAGAAGCCGGCATAGTTACCGACGACAACTTCGGCGAAGCAAATCCTTTGATGAATGTTACTCGGCTCCAGGTTAAAGAACGCGTAGAGCCCCTTCTAAAAAGGGGGATAGTTCCAGTAATAACTGGCTTTATAGCCGCCACCCAAGACGGTGTCACAACCACCTTAGGTCGTGGAGGCTCCGACTACACCGCCACTTTAATAGGCGCCGCGCTAGAAGCTGAGGAAATTTGGATATGGACCGACGTGGACGGGCTGATGACATCAGACCCTAAAATAGTGCCAAACGCGAAAACCTTGCCTGAAATATCCTTTAAAGAGGCTCTGGAAATGGCTGTTTTCGGAGCTAAAGCCATGCATCCAAGGGCTTTAGAACCAATCATGGATAAAGACACAATAGTCAGAATAAAAAACATCTTCAACCCCGAGGGCCCCGAAACAATCCTTGTCAGGGAAGTAAAGGTAAAACCTGGAACCACCGTTAAAGCAGTGACTCTGCTTAAAGATGTCGCATTGATAAACATCAGCGGCGCCGGCATGGTTGGAGCCCCAGGAACAGCCGCCAAAGTTTTTGAAGTCCTCGGCAAAAACAAAATCAACATACTTATGATTTCACAGGGAGCCTCTGAAGCCAACATATCTCTTGTTGTTCGCAGAAATGTTCTGGAAAAAGCTGTTAACGCCCTGGAACTAGCCCTCCTCGGAGGGGGATTAATCAGAGAAATAAACGCTGAAGACGATGTATGCGTGATATCAGTGGTTGGCGCAGGAATGCGGAACACTCCCGGCATCGCTTCCAGGGTATTCACGGCAGTCGCACGTAAAGGCATCAACGTGAGAATGATAGCCCAAGGATCTTCCGAATTAAACATATCATTTGTGGTTAAAGAGGCGGATGGAGCAGCTGCTGCACAAGCAATTCATGAAGAATTTAAACTTGGAGAAAAATAGGCGCGCCTTACCACAATTATTTTGTGAATACTGCACGAAGGCTCCAGAAGTATAATGTTGGAGCCTCGGGCGGGCTTCGATCCCGCGACCTACGGCTTACAAGGCCGTTGCTCTACCAGGCTGAGCTACCGAGGCGCTGTGGGCATTCTGCTATTATTAGGCGTTATGAAACAAAAATAAAAATGTTTAACAAAACCGTGTGTTAGAGGGAATGTTGCCTCTTAAGCTTCCACAGGTCTTCGGCAAGCTTTTCTATGTAGGCTTTTTTCTCAAGTTTGTTAAGCCAATGTTCCGGTATGGCTTTTACGCCGTGATATGCGCCGCTAATGGCGCCCGTCATAGCCGCGATGGTGTCTCGGTCTCCTCCTAGGCTTACGGCGTATGTGACTGCCTTTTCGAAGCTCTGATGGTTGCAGAGGAAACAGTAAATTGCTGTTGGAACCGAATTGTAGGCTTCAACGGTGTTTCCAAGCCTTTCCACAACCTTGTGCTTGTTTGGCTTCTCTTTTAGGAGGCTTAAAGCCGTTTCAAGCTTTTCTCTGTACACAGTGCTGTTTGTCAAGCCCAAAAGCCTTTCTATAAAGGTGTAAACGTTAAGCCCTTTAGATGGATCTTCTTTGGTGGCGAGGGCTATGGCGAAGGCTTGAAGAACAGCGCCTTCAATTCCCAGCTCGTGGGCGTTGGTGATGAAGCTTTGGGCATAAGCCACTGAACGAAGTTTCTCAAGATCGTCATGGTACAGTAGGCCCACAGGAGCCACCCGCATGGCTGCACCGTTCCCATACGAGCCCACTCCGCCGAAAAGCCTTTTCGAAGCTTCGTTCCATGGAATGCCAGCCTTAATCCACTTGAAAACTTGAGGTGGACCACTTGCGTATCCGCGCCAAGGCTCCATTTCATAGTTTTTTATGAAGGCCCAAGCCATGTGGTTTCCATCAAACCCCCTTTTGGCGATTAGGGATTCAGCCACACCAATCATCATGTGGGTGTCGTCGGTCCAACGTCCATGGAAAACCCCGAAGCTTGAACCTAAAGCGTCTCCAACGGCACAGCCAACCATGCACCCCACAAACTAAGCCTCAACAAATCCTCAGACAAGGAAGGGCCACCAAAATAGGGTTTTGAAAACAAAATTTAAACATTCATCCGGCGATTAGCCAGCACTCGTTTCGAAGGAAACGAACAATTCAGCACGTGTGCATGTTGAAGGGTGCGACGCAACCCTTATATGGCTGAAGACCGCTTCAGAATATTTTGGCTACGTTACGTTAAGCTATCGTTAAATGCAGCTCCCCATCACACGGTGGCGGAGCGAAGGGCCAGTGGGCTTATGCTCACAATGAAGCCGTGCATAGGCTGTTTCGCCAACAAAAGGGTTCACCGAACGCTAAACAGACACCGCTGAAAGCCCGACATGCCACGCCGTCTG
>Ga0185307_1001990_pt1 | contig 10880 bp, 9 predicted proteins | sample LHCtaG_FD_128010 | JGI IMG/M metagenome (GOLD analysis project Ga0185307, IMG submission 128010) | Hot spring microbial communities from Little Hot Creek, USA to study Microbial Dark Matter (Phase II) - LHC4sed_matched (SPADES... | ecosystem: Environmental > Aquatic > Thermal springs > Hot... | reverse complement strand
AGTCATCCACGGAGATGTCCATGGCAATGTCCACATCACCCCGCTCAAGCAATAACCGTTGCACCGAAGGCTCGGTGATGTAACGGATGATCACTTGCTCGATATTGTTCTTGACTCCGTTCCAGCCACGCCAGTAGTCCTCAAACCGGCGCAGGATGATGTGTTGACCCTTAACCCACTCCACGAACTTATAAGGGCCTGTCCCCACCATATGGCTGCTTAGCCACTCCTGAGCCCAGGGGTCGTTCTCGGTAGCATGAGCTTTGACCGCTGTGGGAGAGACAATCCCTGTGCCAAAGATGTTGGCCAACACTTGGAGGAACTCGGGATAAGGGCGCTTAAGGGTGAACCGGACAGTTAGATCATCTACTGCTTCCACTTTTTCAATAGGCTCCAGCATCCAAGCCGGACCGAGGTTAATGGCGATTGCCCGTTCGAAGCTGAATTTCACTGCCTCAGCATTGCAAGGAGTACCGTCATGAAAGATAACATCAGGATGGAGTTTGAAAGTCCAAACTGTACCATTTGGAGACACATACCAAGATTGGGCGAGCTCTGGCTCCACTTCCGCTGTTCCTGGTTTGTAACGTACGAGGCGTTCATATACTACCAAGTTTACATTGATAGCCGCTGCTTCGTAGCCAACCCCAATATCCAGCGTAGAAGGTTGAAGCCCTGTAGCAATGATCAAGGTTTTCTCACGCGGCGTCGTCTGGCCAACGAGGCTCAACCCCCAACAGCCCACCAGCATTAAACCTAAAAGCACAATCCAAAACTTCCGCACGGTCCACCTCCTTGGTTAAAAGTCGAAGATTTGTGTTCCCTGAAAGCTTTTAGTCTCTCTCACCCCCTTTCAGCGCATAGCTGTTAGATGAAACTTATACCGGTCGCCCCGATACCAAATGCGAAGCCACTCAATGGGTGTATTGTTTTTCAGGTATACTACGCCCTCAATCAAAAGGAGAGGGGCGCCCGTTTTAACCTCCAGAAGATGGGCGGTTTCAGGGGAGGCTAAAGTGGGTTCCAAGGTCTGCTCGGCTCGAGATAGGATCAGACCGTAGCGGCGTTCTAGAATTTCGTACAGGGAGTTTTTCTCCAAGTCTTGGCTCTCAAGGCCAGGGACCAGGTGATAGGGCAGGATGGAGATATTCAAGGCCATGGGTTCATCGTTCGCAAATCTCAGGCGCTCAATATAGATAATGGAGTCGTTCGGTTTTATAGCAAGCCTCTTCGCCGCCTCTGGGTTTGCTTTCTCGATCCGCAATGAAAGAAGCTTTGTGCGGGGCGTTAGTCCAAGCATTAGCATGTCCTCAGTAAAGCTTGTCAAGCGCGATAGAGTCTGACGAAACTTTGGTCGCGCCACAAAGGTACCACGTCCCTGTACGCGGTGTAGCCACCCCTCCAAGACGAGCTCGGAAATAGCCTTTCGAACGGTGGCACGAGAGACACCGAACTTAGCCATAAGCTCGTGCTCAGAGGGAATGCGGTCACCAGGCTTGTACTCTCCGGCCTGGATGGCCTCGCGCAAGCGAAGCTTTATATGGTTATAAAGCGTAAAGTGCTCCATTGCCGCCTTTTTGTCGTTGTCATTCCATCGTCCGATCAACCTATCAACTTATATACATCATAACCTATCTCTAGTCAAGTCACTGACCAAAAGCCTACGTCAATATGCACTCATCACAGGGACTTTTTTCTTAGCTTGTACCCCTTGCACAGCTGGTTAGCAGGGTGTAAAGGCAACCCAAAGGAGCTTCTCTTCCCTCATAGTAACGTTTTCGGAATTAAGGCCGTGTGAAGTTGTACACTTACGGTGCCTCCCCGAGAATTTTGCTTTCCAAAAAATCCGCCACAATTTCGGGGTCGGGCGGAAGGATGGGAATCCCGTCGGGAATGCGGGCGCGGTGCTCAGTGATCACTGCTAGAACGGGGATGCGGCCGGCCAGGGGCTCACCGGTGCGGTAAATCTCAATCTTCGGAAATTCCTCGGATTTGAAGCCCTCGAGAAGGACGAGGTCTAAATCGGACATGTAGCGGTGGATGTATGCTGCAACGTCCTCGCCTTCGTGATCCCAAAAGAGGGCTCCGTGGGCTTCGGAGTAAAGGAGCACGCGTTCTGCTCCGGCCTCGCGGTGGCGGTGGGTGTCTTTTCCAGGGGTATCGGGTTCCACCTCCGGGCCCACGTGTTTCACGGTGCCCACGCGGTAGCCCCGGGCTTTGAGCACAGGGATAAGGCGACAGAGGAAGGTCGTTTTCCCTGAACCCTTATGCCCGATGAACGCCACTACCTTCATGACCCCAAGTTTAGCCTCTTCGGTTTGTACCATGAATATGCCGCGCTCGGACGATATTTTGTTGCGCCCTTACTCGCTTTTACCGTTTTTTGTTGCTGACTACAACCGTGTTCACCCTAGCTTTTGGGAGTATCTCGAACATATCTCTGAAAGCGCGCCTCATCCCCCACCTTGCACCACTTAGGTTTGGAAACATCTCTTCGCCTCAAAGGGCATAAGGTTTTTTCAGGGACGTTCCGCAATCAATAGCCGGGCCCTTGCCCTATGTGTCTCGCCGCGTTCACGCTCCCATCACCCGCCTTAGCCGGCAACGGACTGGCTTCTGATAAGCTTGCCCGGTCTTGAGCACCACCAGGTGGCTTCCGCGAGGTGCCTTCCCACCGCCCCTGTTGCTTTCTGGTGGCCCTTTCTCTCTCGGATTCGGGGGTAAGCTCTCCACATGGCGGAATTTGATGATAGCGGGCAATCACGTTGGCGGCCTCACTATAAGCCCACTTGAGATAGCGGTTTACGGTTTCCCAGGTCTTTCCGCTGCTTGAGTCGGGTTCTTTGAGGCCATTCTTGCCCGGGTAAGCTCTCGCTTGCTCTGAGCCTGGCCAAGCTGGGTCTATACCGTGGGAAGGTTTCCCGCCCGCTGGAGCTTGTTTAGACCTTGAGCTTATCCGTCTTGTTGGTCATGCCCAGCATGAGTTTAGTCTTGGCAGGAACTTAACCCGCTTGTTCGATCTCTTCCACGAACCAATACCAGTGCCCCCACGGTTTCCATAGCTACTGGACTTCCTGGGGCGCAAGCTTCGTGGAGAAAGGCTGCCAAAGCTCCGGCTCATAAAGGATCTTTCCTTCCCACTTTACGCGGCCCTTCTCGTCCTCCACCACGGCATAGGTGTACTTCTTTGCGCGCCCACCTTTTTCCCTTCGTCTGGCAGGATAACCCTGCCCGAGGGCGCGCGCTTTCATAACATCAATTCCCGAGACACTACCTATTAGCTACCCCATAAGATGGTGGTCCTAAGACAGTGGAAAACACTCTTTACCAACGCGAGGAATGTCAGACCGGTAATAGAGTTCTGGAGGACAATAAGCCTCGAGAAAGCTGTTCAGGAGAACCTTAGCTTCCGTAGGCGATGCGGCCCGGGCAAGGAGAGCAACACTACGGGCAGCGGTGGTGAAGTACTGCCCGTCCTTCTCTCTAACCGAAGCAAAATATACTTCAATCCCGGCGGCTGCGAGCTCTTCCAGTGGCAGTGTAAAGGAATGCCCCACTTCTGGAGCCTCCGGGTATCCTCGGGGTACAAGGTACTTGCATACCGTGGCCTGCCGCTCGAATTCGACTTCCTTTACTAGGTTCCCCGCTGCGATGGAGGCGAAGACCTCCAGAGGGTCCGTGATGAGTAGCGCAAGTACGTTTATCGCCTCAGGGTCGCCAAGACGGGCGTTGAACTCTAGTACTTTAGGGCCGTTTTCCGTCTGGATGAATTGGCCATAGAGGACGCCGCGGTAGGGCACACCTGTGATCTCTCCAAGCTTAACTATCGTCTCCTCCACTATCCCCAGAGCGGTTTCGAAGTCCTCGGAAGAGACGAAGGGAAGAAGATGGTCAGCACAGGAATAAGAGCCCATGCCCCCGGTCATGGGGCCTGTGTCTCCCTCACGAGCGTATTTGTAATCCTGGACCAGAGGCATAGGAAGAACACGTCTACCATCGGTAAAGACCATCAATGAAAACTCCTCTCCCTCCAACCGCTCTTCCACCAAGATCTTGCCCTCCCGTTCGAGGAATGGCCGCGCGTACTCCAAGGCCTCCTCCAGGCCTGCAAGCTGCTTTCCCAAGACACGCACACCCTTTCCCCCAGTGAGGCCGACAGGCTTGAGGACCATGTCAGGATAAGCGTGAAGGTGGGCTTCCAAGGAAGAGAGATCTGTGAAGGTCCACCACCGGGGATACCCACGCCGCAAGTGCCTCGCCATAAACTCCCGCATGAAAGCCTTATCGGTTTCAATTCGGGCCAGCGCACGTCGCGGACCGACGCATGGAATTCCCTTTTCTTCCAGGGCGTCCACAGCTCCGGCAGCAAGTGGAGTCTCCGGGCCGAAGATAACAAAGTCTGGTCGCACGGCGAGGGCGAATCGCGCCAGGGCCTCAACGTCGTTTAGATCTCCCTCTGCCCAAGCTTCGGCAATGCGCCTGAGCCCTGGGTTCGGAATGCTCATGTAAGCAAAAATGCGTGGCTCTTGCCGAGAGCGCCTAAGGGCGACGGCAATGGCGTGCTCCCTTGCCCCATGTCCCACTAAAAGGACCTTCATCCCGCCCCTCTTACACGGCGAGCCGCAGCCATGAGTTCCTGCACTCTTTTAGGATCCACTGGGTTGTGTACGTTGCCTTCCTGCTTGAAGTAGCTACCAACAATAGCTCCATCCGCCACCGCGAGGAGCTCGGAAACACTCTCCGGCGTAACACCGCTCCCTAGAAGGACCCTCGCTTCCGGGAACTCTTCCTTCAACCGCCGCACGAGCTCCAGGGGAGCGGCCTGGCCGGTCCGGGCTCCGGTTAGGACTACCGCATCGGCAAGCCCCCGCTCCAGGGCATCCCGGGCTGAATCGGCGACGTCCCGACTGGGGAGGACGTGGGTGTATTTTCCCTGAACATCTGCTAATATCGCCACTCCCTCGGCCCCCAGAGCCCGGCGCAGGCGCATAAGATCAGGAGCTGTAGGGAGCAAAGGCCCCATGTCCGAAAGTAAAAGGTCCACGAACCCCTCCACCCGGATGAAATCCAACCCCAAACACCAGGCGAGGTAGAGCTCATCCTCAGCATCGTTGAAAAGTAGGTTCACCCCCACCGGAATGTCCACCGCCTCGCGGACGCTGTGGGCCACCGCGGCCATGGCTATCAGGGTGGGGGTGGGGACTTTCCCAATGGAATAGGGGTAATCATGGAAATTTTCCACCAAAATAGCATCGACGCCCCCCTCGCACAGGGCCTCCGCCTCCCTGAGGGCGAATCGCACGATCTCTCGCAACGGCTCGCCCTGGTAGCCAGGGGAGCCAGGAAGCGGGGGAAGATGTACCATCCCGATGATCGGCTTCTTTAATTCCCACAAGCGGGATTTTCTCATCCTGCCTCACCTCCGTAGCGCGAGATAAATTCTTTCAGCTCAGCGAGAGTAGGGGCATAGGCCCCGGTTCGCTGGGCTACTAGAGCGCCAGCAGCATTCCCCCATTGCGCCGCTTCCCGCAACGACATCCCCCGTGTAAGGGCGAAGAGGAAGGCTGCGTTGAAGGCATCGCCGCAGCCTGTGGTGTCCACAACCTGCACGGGAAAGGAAGGTGTGGCGAAAACATCACCTTGCGTTGCCACCAAAGCCCCGTGTTCTCCTCTCTTTACCACGACTAAAGCGCATCTTTCCCGAAGGACATCCACCGCCCCCTCTAAGTCCTCGCGGGCGGTGAGGGTCCGCGCCTCCCATTCGTTGAGGAAAAGACCAGAAAGGAAAGGAAAGACCGGGGAAAAGTAGTCTATGCCCTTGTTGACTCCTGCCGATCCAGGATCCAAGACAAGCCGCGGGAGTTTGCTGCCCTCCCGATACCATTCCCCCAAGGCTTCTACGGTAGAAGGAAGTGGATCAGCTACATAAAGCCACTTCGCACCTTCGAGATAAGCCAAATCATCAGGGGTGAGTTTCCGCTTGGCATTGGCTCCTCGAGTGTATAGGAGACGTCGAACTCCGTTCGGCTCCACCAACGAGAAGGCGCGGCCGCTCGGCCCTTCCACCGTGAGCACTCGCCGGGTGTCCACCCCCGAGGCGGCGAGATGGGTCCTCAAGGCCTGGCCAGCTGAGTCCGTCCCGACGGCCCCAATCATCCCTGCCCGCCCCCCCAAGCGGGCAAAGGCCACGGCCACGTTGGCCGCATCGCCCCCGGGCACCTCCCGCAGGGACAGAAGCTCCACCTCATCATCGGGACCTGGGGTTCGGGGAACCACGAGGATCGCGTCCCAGTTGATGTCTCCGATTGCCACTAACTCCCACTTCATCTCCGTGTCCTCGGATCAACAAAGTCCCGGATGGCGTCGCCTATGAGGTTAAAGCCTAGAACAGTGACGAAGATGGCGAGACCTGGGAAGATCGGGACCCACCAGTACGAGAGGAGGTATTGGCGGCCATCGGCTACCATTCTGCCCCATTCTGGCGTGGGCGGCTGGGCCCCCAGACCTACGAAGCTTAAGCTGGAGGTCAGCAGAATGGCATATCCCACATCCAAAGTTGCTTGAACAATAAGGGGGGAAAGAGCGTTGCGAAGAAAATAGTTGAAAAACAGCCGGAGCCCTCCCACCCCCACGGCTCGAGCTGCCTCCACGTAGGGTTGGGTCTTGAGCGAGAGAATCTGACCCCGAGCCAGGCGTGCGTACCACGGCCACCAGGTGATGGAAATAGCCAGCATAGCGTTGGGAAGGCTGGGTCCGAGCACTGCTGAGACAAGCATGGCAAAAATGAGATAGGGGAAGGCAAGGAAGGAGTCGGTGAGGCGCATGAGAACATCGTCCACCCATCCCCCTGCTAAGGCCCCCAGCGTCCCAATAATTGTCCCGCAAAGGAGGGAAAGAGTGATAATAACCAACGCTGCCTGAAGCGAGATTCTTGTCCCCACCAAAACTCGGGAGAATATATCTCGGCCAAGTTCATCTGTTCCGAAAGGATGTGTCCGCGAGGGAGGTTGGAGTCTGCCAATCAAGTTCACTTTATAAGGGCTGAAGGGCACTACATAGGGTGCAACCAAAGCACACAGAGCGATAGAAAACACTAGGACTGCGCCAAGGAATCCCAGGAGATTCCGGCTAGGCTGCAGGAATCTCCAAACGGCACGAAGCTTTTCCTTCATCGGTATCGGATACGGGGGTCCACCACGGTATAAAACAGGTCAACGAGAAGGTTCACCCCTGTATAGAGGATCCCGGTAACCAAGGTAATGACCATGATAGCGTTCACATCGAGGACCGTCGCCGCGGTATACGCGTAGGTCCCCAACCCTGGCCAAGAAAAGATGATTTCCACCAGCAATACCCCGCCCAAGAGAGACCCGATCTGAAGGCCTGTGATGGTGAGAATGGGGACCATAGCGTTGCGCAAGGCATGTTTTAACAAGATAACCCGTTCCGCAAGCCCTTTGGCCCGGGCAGTGCGTATGTAGTCCTGTCCAAGCACCTCTAAAAGGCTCGCCCGGGTCATCCGTGATACCACAGCGAGAGATGCATAAGCCAGAGTCACAGCGGGGAGGAATATGTGGTGCAGGGATGAAGCAAGGGCCCGCCAATTTCCAGTTATGAGGCTATCCAAGAGATAGAAGCCGGTAAGGTGGCGAGGCGGTGAGACAAAAGGATCGATTCTCCCCCCGGCCGGGAACCATCCCAAAATCTTGTAAAAGATTAGCTGCAAGACTAAGCCGAAGATAAATACCGGAAGCGATACTCCCGTCAATGCGAACAAGCGCGAGAAGTGGTCCAAGGGCCTATTGCGGTAGACGGCAGAGAGGATCCCCAGGGGGATTCCCAAGCAAAAGAATATGAGGCCGGCGGTGAGTCCGAGCTCCATTGTAGGAAAGAAGTACGCTTTAAGGTCCTCGATCACAGGGCGCTTGGACCACAACGATTTCCCGAAATCGCCTCGTAAGAGATTCCGCATATAGATTCCGTATTGGACCCAAAGGGGCTTATCCAGTCCGTACATTCGGCGCACCTGGTCCACCTGCTCCTGGCGGGCCTGGGGACCGGCGGCAGTCCGGGCAGGATCTCCGGGAACCACCCGGGTGAGGACGAAGGTGATGAGGGTTAAGCCCCACAACGTAATGAGTGTATAACTCAGCCGCCGCAGAATATAAGCCCACATTTAAGTCAAATAAGTCAAAAAAGGGAGGGGCCAAAGCCCCTCCCCAATCCTATTTTTTACTTCTCCAACCACATGTCGTAGAGGAAAAAGCCCTCGGTATAAATGGGGCTGTAAACATAGCCCTTGACCCACTCGCGCATGGCCACACGGGTGGTGAGGTGGTAGAGGTCTATGTCAGGACAGTCCTCGTAGATGAGAGCCTGAGCCTTCTTCAGGAGCTCACAGCGGACTGCAGGATCTATTTCCACCAGCGCTTGATCAAGGAGCTTGTCAACCTCCTCGTTCTTGTAGAAGCCGATGTTGAAGGCCACCGGGGGCCACTGGCTGGAGTGGTACATAGGGTAGAGGAAGTTGATCACATCAGCGTAGTCCGGCCACCAGCCGTTGGCCACGATGGCCGGCACTTGCTCAGGATCAGCGACGGAGACACGCTCCCAAAGGTCTGGCCAGGGAAGCTCGATGATTTTGAGGGCAATGCCCAGCTCGGCCAGGCTCGCCTGGAGGAGCTCGCCCACGCGGCGGCGATCCTCGTGACCGGACTCATACACGTACTCCATGATGAAGCCGCCGCTGGGATAGCCAGCCTCAGCGAGGAGCTGTTTGGCGAGCTCGATGTCCTGCACCGGCAGGGGGAGTTCGTCATTATGGCAAGGGAGCCCAATGGCAGCGGCGCCCTGCATCTGGATCGCGTGTCCTTGGAGCACGTACTCGATCATCCCCTTGTAATCGAACGCTGCCCGAATGGCCCTGCGCACCCGTACATCGGCAGTGGGTCCGGCGGCGCAGTTAAAGCGAAGGTACGTGGCGTGCATGGAGGGCTCTTCCACCAATACGATCCCAGGGGTGCCCTTCAGGAGCTTCCAGTCATCCACGGAGATGTCCATGGCAATGTCCACATCACCCCGCTCAAGCAATAACCGTTGCACCGAAGGCTCGGTGATGTAACGGATGATCACTTGCTCGATATTGTTCTTGACTCCGTTCCAGCCGCGCCAGTAGTCCTCAAACCGGCGCAGGATGATGTGTTGACCTTTAACCCACTCCACAAACTTATAAGGGCCTGTCCCCACCATATGGCTGCTTAGCCACTCCTGAGCCCAAGGGTCGTTCTCGGTAGCATGAGCTTTGACCGCTGCGGGAGAAACAATCCCTGTGCCGAAGATGTTGGCTAACACTTGGAGGAACTCGGGATAAGGGCGCTTAAGAGTGAACCGAACAGTTAGATCATCTACTGCTTCCACTTTCTCAATAGGCTCCAGCATCCAAGCTGGACCGAGGTTAATGGCGATTACCCGTTCGAAGCTGAATTTCACTGCCTCAGCATTGCATGGAGTACCGTCATGAAAGATAACACCAGGATGGAGTTTGAAAGTCCAAACTGTACCATCGGGAGACACATACCAAGACTGGGCGAGCTCTGGCTCCACTTCCGCTGTTCCTGGTTTGTAACGTACAAGGCGTTCATATACTACCAAGTTTACATTGATAGCCGCTGCTTCGTAACCAACCCCAATATCCAGCGTAGAAGGTTGAAGCCCTGTAGCAATGATTAAGGTTTTCTCACGCAGCGTCGTCTGGCCAACGAGACTCAACCCCCAACAGCCCACCAGCATTAAACCTAAGAGCACAATCCAAAGCTTCCGCACGGTCCACCTCCTTGGTTAAAAGTGGAAGATTTATGTTCCCTGAAAGCTTTTAGTCTCTCTCACCTCCTTTCAGCGCATAGCTGTTAGATGAAACTTATACCGGTCGCCCCGATACCAAATGCGAAGCCACTCAATGGGCGTGTCGTTTTTCAGGTATACTACGCCTTCAACCAAAAGGAGGGGGGCGCCCGTTTTAACCTCCAGAAGATGGGCGGTTTCAGGGGAGGCTAAAGTGGGTTCCAGGGTCTGCTCGGCTCGAGATAGGATCAGACCATAGTGGCGTTCTAGAATTTCGTACAGGGAGTTCTTCTCCAAGTCTTGACTCTCAAGGCCAGGGACCAGGTGATAGGGCAGGATGGAGATATTCAAGGCCATGGGTTCATCGTTCGCAAATCTCAGGCGCTCGATATAGATAATGGAGTCGTTCGGCTTTATAGCAAGCCTCTTCGCTACCTTTGGGTTTGCTTTCTCGATCCGCAATGAAAGAAGCTTTGTGCGGGGCGTTAGCCCGAGCATTAGCATATCCTCAGTAAAGCTGGTCAAGCGCGATAGGGTCTGACGAAACTTCGGTCGCGCCACAAAGGTACCACGTCCCTGTACGCGGTGTAGCCACCCCTCCAAGACGAGCTCGGAAATAGCCTTTCGAACGGTGGCACGAGAGACACCGAACTTAGCCATAAGCTCGTGCTCAGAGGGAATGCGGTCACCAGGCTTATACTCTCCGGCCTGGATAGCCTCGCGCAAGCGAAGCTTTATATGGTTATAAAGCGTAAAGTGCTCCATTGCTGCCCTTTTGTTGTTCTATCGTCCGATCAACCTATCAACTTATTATATACATCCCTAATGCTCTGTCAAGTTACCGATGGTTTGTCTAACAATAGGAGAGGATGACCCTCCCTATTGGCCCTGAAGTGCGAAGCCCCAAAAGCCAACGGAATAGGGCCAGAAGTACCCGCAGCACATAACATACCACAAGGAGAAGGGCCTCCTTTTGGGTGTTAGAAACACTTAGATTCCGGAGCCTCCCGTTGAGCCTCGTTTTCAGGGCCCCGAAGATC
>Ga0185307_1001987_pt1 | contig 10886 bp, 9 predicted proteins | sample LHCtaG_FD_128010 | JGI IMG/M metagenome (GOLD analysis project Ga0185307, IMG submission 128010) | Hot spring microbial communities from Little Hot Creek, USA to study Microbial Dark Matter (Phase II) - LHC4sed_matched (SPADES... | ecosystem: Environmental > Aquatic > Thermal springs > Hot... | reverse complement strand
GGACTAATATTGCTTGTGATAGTATTGGTAGTGCTATTATCAGAATACATTACATGGCGTAGAAGGAAGCTAGGAATATACTTACCACCTCCACCAAAGAAAGAAGAGAAGTAATACTCTAATAAACATTTAATTTTGTACTACATCACTCTTCTTCATTAATAATATATGTATTTCAGCATATTTTAATAATCTCTTAAATAGATTAAATAGCTTATCTAATAAAATCGGATAAAACCCAATCAAAACAAATGGAAAAATATGCCAATAACAGCATCCTTTAATATATTTAATTTTAAACCCATATTTTAATAATATTTCTTTAATATCTTTTGCTGAATAACCAATCTCATAAACTAATATTGGGGGCGTATCTTCTGTTTTAAATGGTACTTTATTTTCTGGCAATTTATGCCTTTTTTGGAAGTCTTTAAGAGTATAACTATTAAAAGTACTAATAATACATATGGAACTTTTTTTTAATACTCTTGAAAAATCTTCAATTGCTTTTTCTAAATTTTCAAAATGATTAATAGTTAAGGTGCAAATTAATGAATTAAAAACTTTCTCTTTAAATGGAAGATTTTCAGCATCTGCTAAAATTAAATTTATATTATTTTTAAGCTTACTTCCATTTATTTTTTCTTTTAATTTCTTAAGCATTTCTAAACTTATATCTAAAGCTAAAATCTCGCATTCTTTTTTAGCAATTTTTATAGAATATCTCCCAGTTCCGCAACCTACATCAAGACAAATTTCTGAAATATTTTTAATCCATTCATTAATAATATTCTCTTCCCCTTTCTCCATTTTTCTAGTCCAATAAAGGTATTTTGAATGGTCATAAGATTTTGCCATTAAATCATAAGCTTCTTTAACACCTTTTTTCCCATTAAGAATTTTATATTTTACTTTTTTAAAAAACCAAAATTTTTCATTTTTTATCAAAGTTACTTCTCTTAATTCTCAATATTATACTTTCTAGAAAATAAATTTAACTTTTATTTTTTTAATTTTTTAAGAATATTATTTAAATTCCTCCTTTTTTAAAAAGAAGTTTATTTATACCATTTATCATGGCTTCAACACTAGCCATTACTATATCTTCATGGATTGCTCTTGCTGAAGCTATGTTTCCATTAGAATCTTCTACTTTTATAATAACTTCAGCTAAAGAATCTGATCCTCCACTTATAGCCTCTAATCTATATTCTTTTAAATGTACTTTAATTATTGGATCAATAACTTTTTGTATAGCTTTTATAGCAGCATCTACTGGACCAACTCCTATTTCAGAAGCCGCATATTGTTTATCTTTAAAAACTATTTTTATGGATGATGTTGGAGTAATTTTGTTTCCTGTAACAACTGCTAATTCCTTAAGTTTAAGAATTTTTCTTTTTTCTGCTGTTTCACCAACTATTATCCTAGCAATATTTATTAAATCTTCCTCTGTAACTCTTTTACCTTTATCTCCAAGTTCTTTAACTTTAATTAAAATTTCTTTAATTTGATCTTCTGAAGGATATATTCCATATTCTTTAAGCATAGCTTTTAAACCATGTTTTCCAGCATGCTTACCTGGAACTAATATTCTTTTCCTTCCAACAAATTCTGGAGGAATTGGTTCATAAGTTAATGGATTTTTTATTATTCCATGTGTATGAATTCCAGATTCATGAGAGAAAGCATTTTCTCCTACGATTGCTTTATTTGGTTGAACATATATTCCAGTTAATTGAGAAACAAGCTTCGAAGTTTCATATATTAAATTTGTTTTTATATTTGTTTTATATCCATATAAAAGCTCTAAGCTTACTACAACTTCTTCTAATGCTGCATTTCCAGCTCTTTCACCTAAACCATTAATTGTTACATGAACTTGAGTTGCTCCTGCTTCTATTCCAGCCAAAGAATTTGCAACAGCCATTCCAAAATCATTATGACAATGAACACTAATGGGTTTATCTACAACTTTCTTTAATTCTAATATTAATTCATAAAATTTCTTAGGTGTCATTATTCCAACAGTATCTGGAACATTTATTCTATCTACCCCTGCTTTACAAATAGTTCCATAAAATTTTTTTAAGAAATCTATATCTGTTCTTGTTGCATCTTCAGCTGAAAATTCTATAGTTAATCCATGAGCTTTAGAATAATCTATTGCTTCAAGAGCATTTTCTAAAACTTGTTCTTTAGTCATTTCCAATTTATACTTAAGATGAATGTCTGAAGTAGCTATAAATAAATGAATATTTTTAACATCACAATTTATAACAGCATCTATATCGCTTTTTATTGTTCTGGATAAAGCACATATCTCTGATTTTAGATTTTCATTAGCTATAAGTTTAATAGCTTCATTTTCCCCTTTAGAAGTTGCTGGAAAACCTGCTTCAATAATATCTACGCCTAATTTATCCAATTGTTTTGCTATCATTAATTTTTCTTCAGGAGTTAAAGATACACCTGGGGTTTGTTCTCCATCTCTTAAAGTTGTATCAAATATTCTAATTTTTTGAGGAAAAGAGACACCCCCCAATTTTTTAAAAATATAAAAAGTAAAAATAGATTTAAAGATTACGCTTTTTGTAAGAAATTTCTTAAGAAATTTCTTTTATAATTGAAGCTATTTTTAAGCCCATTTCTTTTGTTGAGAGTTTTCCTCCAAGATCCATCGTAGTATAACCTTTTTCAAAAGCTAAAATTAATGCTTTTTCTATTATTTTTGCTCCTTCTAAACATTTCTCATCATTACTTTTTTCATAAAGCCATTCTAACATCATTTTGGTTGATAAAATCATTGATGTTGGATTAGCTATATTTTTTCCAGCTATATCAAATGCTGCTCCATGAACTGGTTCAAATAAAGCTTTATTAAAACCTATATTAGCAGAAGGCGCCAAACCTAACCCTCCGACAACCTGAGCAGCTTCATCGCTTAAAATATCTCCAAACATGTTTGTTGTAACTATTACATCAAATTTTTCTGGAGAACGAATAAGCTCCATGGCTGCTGCATCAACATACATTTCTTCATATTTGATATTTGGATATTTTTTAGATATTTCTCTACAAGCTTCAGCAAATAAACCGCATGTAGCTTTTAAAACATTCGATTTATGAACAGCTGTTACTTTTAATTTCCTTTTAGATGCTTCTTTAAAAGCATATTGTGCTATACGCAAAGATGCTTTTTTAGTTATTATTCTTATTCCAATCGCTATTTCTTCATTTATTCTATATTCAAAACCTTTATAAAGGCATTCAGTATTCTCTCTTACTATAAGTAAATCTATATTAGGTTTAAGAGATGGAATATATGGATAAGATTTTGCAGGTCTTAAATTAGCATATAAATCTAAAAGTTGTCTAAGTTTAACTATAACTTCTGCAGCTGTTTCTCCTACTGGCCCTTTGAGAGTTGCATCTGCTTTTTCAATAGCTTTAATAGTTTCTTCAGGTAAAGCAATTCCATATTTTTTAAAACAATTATCCCCAGCTTCTAAAAAAGAATATTTAAATTTTAAACCTAACTTTTCTTGAATAGCATCTAAAACTATTAAAGTTGCTTCGATTTGTTCAGGTCCTATTCCATCTCCAGGAATAATTGCTAAATTATAACTCATTACAATTTACCTTTATTTTTTATATGATCTACTAATCCTCCATCTTTAATTATTTCAATAATAATTTCTGGTAAAGGTTTAATTTGATATTTTTCTTTCTTACTTTCATTTAAAATTATTCCTTTAGATAAATCTACTATTAAATCATCATCATTATTTATTTTTTCTAAAGCTTTAGGAAATTCTAATACTGGTAAACCAATATTTATAGCATTTCTATAGAATATTCTTGCAAAGCTTTCAGCAATAATGCATTTTACTCCAGAATATTTTAAAGCTAAAGCTGCTTCTTCTCTACTTGAACCGCATCCAAAATTCTTTCCAGCTATTAAAATACCTTTTTTAGAAATTTTTTCTGAAAATTCTTTATCTATACCTTCCATTGCATGTTTTCCAAGTTCATTTGGATCTGTTATTCCAAGATATTTTCCTGGAAGAATAACGTCTGTATCTATATTGTCTCCATATTTTATAGCTTTACCTTTAAAGATCATTATATACACCTCACATTAGCTCTTAATATATAATTTTTATTCTATAATAGTTTTTTAATTAATTTTATGTAAAGTATTAAGCATTTAAATTACATAATAAAATTCTTAGTAAGAATATTAATAATAGCTTAACATTTTTAGCATCATAAAGCTTTTTCAAAAGCATTAAGGAATTTTTATTTTAAAATAAACCAAATTTATAAAAAATAGAGGATGTTTAATCATATGAATAAAATAAAAGATCATTTATGTGTATACGGTATAAGACAGAGAAGCTTTAATAAGCCAACCAACTAGAGTTTTAGAATAAAAATTCTTACGGTATCCATCATCGTGGTTTAAGCATAACTTAATGAATAATTATATAAATGTTGCTGTGTTTCTTTTAATTGTAATATCCTTAAATAAATAAAAATTTATAAAAAGCCCCTATATTATTTAAAAATGGTATAGAGATATATGAATCCGGTTAAGTTGCCTAAAATGACAGAAAATGAAATTGCAGATTTAATAAAAGAACAAATGCAGAAGATGGGTGGGGTTCCTTAACTAAAAATAAGCGGCTTACTATTGTCAAGCTTGTTGATATTTCTGAAATTGTGGGTCTAAAATCTCCTTGAATCTCATCAATTGCAATCTCTTTATGAAAGTTCAGTTTATTTGATCCGAAAATGTATCTTAGGTGAGCTTATAGAAAATTTTAAATAAGGATTGCAATAAAAAATTCAACTTTTTGAGTATTGAAAGGTAGAAAGTAATTTTATGCCTAAATTTGGGCTATGCAGTGCATAGATTAAGGAATAACCAAAAATAACTTCGAATGGAAAATGTTCAGTTTTTAGTGTAAAACTGGCCATAAAGAAATAACGTAAAATATTTGCGAGGATTTATTAAGCAAGACCCCAACTTTTCATTGCTAATTTGTTGAAAATAGCTCAAAACTTCTTCTCGAGCAAGAACGCGCCTCATTTAAGGGGATCTGTTTCCCACAGTAGAAAGCTTTTCTCTGGCAAACTTCCCCTAAGCCCTTTAAGGCATTTGGAGAAGTTATTATTCTAAGAACTCAATTGTTCTCTTTGCAATATTGTTCCCTGCATTCAAATGTTTATCAAATTTACATCTGCAATATTTGCATTTAAACATTCTTCCATTTATTATTATTTTCTTAAAATAGATATAAAAATATGTAAGGAAATATAGTACATTTAAAAGAACACATTATACTTAGAGATTATTGAAAATAAAATATTCTTCTTTTATAAAAAATAATTATGGAATTTAAATGAAAATGTAGAAAGGGGGCTAGACTATGGTAGGAAGCTGAACACGTTAAAACAAGATCTTCCTAGGATCTGTTATTTTTCCCATTATCGCAGATGCTATAACAGTAGCTGGAGATGCTAAATAAACTTTAGCTTTTGTACTTCCCATTCTTCCTATAAAGTTTCTATTAATCGATGCTATACATACTTCTCCATCAGCTAATACTCCCATATGTGTTCCTATACAAGCTCCACATGTTGGATTACAAACTAATGCTCCAGCTTTTAAGAAAATTTCAATTAATCCTTCTTTCAAAGCATTTAAATAAATTTCTTGAGAAGCTGGCACAATTATTGTTCTTACATTTTCTTTAATTTTCTTATTCTTAACAATTTTTGCTGCTAATCTTAAATCTTCTAATCTACCATTTGTACATGAACCAATATAAGCTTGATTTATTTCTATTCCTTCAATTTCACTTATTGGCTTAACATTATCAACGGAACTAGGACAAGCAACTTGAGGTTCAATTTTTGAAATATCAAAATCGATTTTTTCAGAAAATTCGGCATTAGAATCGCTCTTAAAATTAAAATCGATCGATATGTTTTTTTCTTTAAAATATTGCTCTGTAATTTTATCTGGTTCAACTATTCCAGTTTTGGCGCCCATTTCAACAGCCATATTACACATAGTCATTCTGCTATCTATCGTCATATTTTCTACTGTTTCTCCACTAAATATTACAGCTTTATAAACTGCTCCATCAACACTTAATTTACCTATAATGTATAAAATAACATCTTTAGAAGTTATCGGCTCTTTAATTTTTCCACTTATATCAATTTTCATTGTTTCAGGTACTTTAAGCCAAGTTTCTCCTGTTAAAAGTATTGCTGCTACATCAGTAGCCCCCATTCCTGTAGCAAATGCTCCTACAGCTCCATAGGTACATGTATGAGAATCTGCACCTATTATAAGCTCCCCAGGTTTTGCATGTCCTTTCTCAACCATTACTTGATGGCAAATTCCTCCTCTACCTATATCATAAAAATTCTTTATTCCTTGTTCAAAAACAAATTCTCTAATATTTTTTTGATTAAGTGCAGCTCTTTCATTATTTGCTGGAACAAGATGATCAAATATAACAATTATCTTTTCAGGATCCCAAACTTTCTTCCCATTCATTTCTTTAAAGCTTTTTAGAGTTAAAGGACCCGTTAAATCATGAAACATTACTTTATCTACTTTAGCTTTAATTATTTCACCAGGTTCAACTTTTTCTTTTCCAGCTGCTTTAGATAATATTTTTTCTACAATATTTAAGTACATTATAGGATTCCCTATAGATTCTGGCTATTTTTTAACCAATTATTAAAAATTTTTTATAAATAAATCTTTCTTTTTTTTAAAAATCAAAAATATTAAAAATAAAATAATTAAGAGAATAAGGTATTTTAAAGTTATTTTTTAGTTCTATTAATTGGAATAAAGTTTAATAGTATTCCACTAAAAGTCATAGAAAAACCACAAAGAATAAACATGATTTTTATTAAATCGATTGTTAATAATGCTCTTTCAGGTTTAATTATAGTTGTTAACCCATTATAAATTATATTTACAAAAGGTGTAAAGTATAGCGATAAACCTAGGAGAAGCATTATTATTCCAGGTAAAAGTATAGATAATATGAAAAGTTTTGTTGGAAATTCTTGGCGTAAGCTTGCATTTCTTACATCAATTGGAGTTATATTTGGTAAAGCTATTGCTGAAATTTTTATTAAAAATGGTGTTAATAAAAGCATAAATGGAAGCATTGTTACAAACCACCAAATTATTAAAGAAATTGAAAGAAGAATTATACCATTCATTGAAAGATTTAATCCAAATAGAAAGTTTATTGTTGGAACATATAAAAAAGCAACAATAGAATTTGCAATTATAAGTATGAAAATAGATGAAGAAATAAATCTTTTCCAATTGAATTTCTCTTTAAGAAGCCAACCATATAAATAGAAGCCAATAAAATTCCCAGGAACTGCAGCTACTAAACTTGGTATATAAAGAGTACCATGCTTTAATGAGTCGCATAGAAGTGTTCCTATTGCAGCTCCAAGTCCAGCTGGCATTGGGCCAAAAATTATTGCAAAAAATGCAGGTATAATAACTGCAGGCCTAAATTGTCCATAACCCCAAGGGGATGAAATATATGCTGTTAAATAAGACCCGCTAGCATATAATGCTGCACAAAAAGCAGTTGCAGATATTATTAATGATTTTGATTTAACCATATTATTTTCTTTAGTTATGAGATAAGCATTGAATTTAAATATTTTCTACATACTCTATAGAAAGTATATATTTTTTAAGTTTAGTTTTTAATGTTTTAATATTAATATTAAAATTAAATAAAAATCTTTTTCTTTTCCTAAAAATTCTAATTCTAATAATTATCACTTTTCTATTCCTTCAGAATATTGATGAGAGTTTTCACAAATTGCTTAATAATTACTATGTTTGCTCTAGTATCATTAATTATAGTCCTAAATAAAAAAGAAAAAATAAAAGGAAATTGAATAAACTTGTTACGCCTTTTTCCTATTTATTAAATTATCAAAACTAAAAGGCCTATTGCTAGCAATATTGCTACAAACAAAGTTAAAGAAATGTAACGCCTAACTTCCTTCTTTTGGTACTATCAATTGTTCTGGTATAATGATAGATATTGTATAAGGTACTATTTCTGTTTTTTGTATAGTTAAAGTTATAGTTATTGCTCTTGTTGTTTTTGTCTTAATTTCACTAATGATTTCTGGAATAATTATCATTATGATTTTAAAAAATATAATTATTTCAGAGTGTTATATTACAACATCGAATTTAACTAAAATCTCCTCTAACATTATTATACTTTATATACCTTATCAATAATATCGATATTTTTTAGTCTAAGATTTATTTTTTTCAATTACTTCATTCATTTTAGTAAAAAGGAAATATTAACAATGTAAAATATTCTTGATTTGGGAAATTTTATATTAAGATGCTGAAAAAATATATATTTTTCCCAAAATAAGTAAGTAATAAGGCCTAGGTGAGGTAGAAAAATATAAAAATGCCGATTCTGGTAGCCTGAGGGCCTGTGGAGCCCTTCGCTGGGGTTCAAAAATTGTGAGGAGAATCCTCACGATTGAATAAATCCCCACCTAGGCCCTAAATTAAAAAAAGCTTATTTTTTAAGAATTTACATGCAGAATAACATATTTATCTTTTAAATTGTCTCTTTATTAGCAAAAAATCATATATTTTGCTAGCATACTGAAAAAGGAATATAAATAAATTAAAGTAACGAAAATCTCCTTAAAAAATTAATGCTTATTACAATTAGATTTAAAACTTAGTAAAATATTTTAATAGAAAGCTAAACGGGCCCGGCGGGACTTGAACCCGCGACTTGCGGCTCCGCAGGCCGCTGCCCTATCCATTCTAGGCCACGGGCCCATCTACATTTCTTCTATAATTGGCAATCCAAGTAAGTATAAACAATTATTTAATGTTTGCTTAAAAGCAGCTACTATTGCTAATCTATAATTTGTTTCTTTTTCATTAGAAGATATTACTTGACATTTTTCATAAAAATCATTAAAACATAATGCTAATTGATGCGTATAATTTACTAATTTTTTTATAAAAAGTGTTTTAGCTACTTCTTCTATAATTAATGGAAATAAAGCAATTTGCCTTATAACATTTTTCTCATATTCATTTGGTTCTCTAAAAACTTCAAAATTTTTATTAAGAAAACCTGCTTTTTCTATTATTCTACATGCTCTCGCAAAAGTATATAGCAAATATGGTCCAGTATTCCCTTCTATTTTCATAGCTTTTTCACTATCAAATACGATTATTTTATCGGTATCGCTTTTTATTAATTCATATCTTAAAGCTGCTATCGCTAAAGCTTCTGCAGTTTTATCTATTTTATCATTACTCCATTCAGGATGTCTTTTCTTAGTTTCTAAAATAAATTTTTCTTTTAACATTTTTAATATTTCTTCTACTTTTATGTATATCCCTTTTCTTCCTTCCATATGAATTATTCTTGTTTTTATATCTTTTAATCCTATTCTTTCAGCATCTTTTGAACTTAAAGAAACTATTTCATATGAAAAATGTATGTATTTTTCAGGATTTATTCCTAAAAGTGATAAAACATATTTAATTATTTCTTGCGGTCTAGATTGTCTAACATCTATTACAGATATTGCTTTATCACATCCACCAAATTTCTCTTCTATTATCCCATTAAAATCTGTTATTAATAAAGGTGTGCCATCTGGATTTTTTGTAAATAAGCTATATTTAAAATCATCGCTTAATAAACCAAGCTTCCAAGCTGCATATGCAATGTCTTTAGCAATATATGTAATTGTTGAATCACTTCTTAAAAGAACTTCATCCTCTTCTTTTGAAAGAATTGGATGTTTTGATAAATCTATTAACCAGCAACCTGCTTTATCCCCTTTCTCCGAAAGGTATATTATTCCTGCTTCTTTTAATTTATTGAATATTTTATTCCATAATCCAAAAGCAATTATATCAACTTCTCTATTTATTATATCATATCTTGCTCCTAATCTCCAACAAGTTTCTAATTGATTTTTTAAAACTTTTTCAGCTATTTCTCTATTTAATTTAAATATTTCTGAATTTATATTTTCTATTTCTTTAAGAATAGCTTTCTTCTTTTTTTCAATTTCTGGATTTTTTTGAAGAATATTATTTACTTCAACATATATTTTATCTCCACAATATTCATCAAATCTAATTCCCTTAGGTGCTTCCATAGGATAACCAAGTTCTAAAAAACCTAATAATATATCAGCCATTTGACTTCCACTATCATCTACATAATTTGCAACAATCACTTCATATCCTGAGAAACTTAAGATTCTATATAACACATCTCCTAAACAAACATTTCTTGCATGACCTATGTGTAAAGCTTTATTTGGATTGACACTTGTATGTTCAAGAAAAATTCTTTTATTTTCACCAATATTTGTTTTTCCATAATCATTACCAAGTTTTAAAATATTTTTTATAGTTGCTTCAGTATATCTAATCCAATCAACATAAAAATTAATATATCCAGGAGGCTTAATATCAAAGCTTTTTAATAAACCATCTTTTTTAAGAATTATTCTTGAAGAAATTTTTTTAGCATATTCAATAGGATTTAAACCTAATTTTTTTGCATCTTCAAAACATGAAATGCATGAGATTTCTCCAAATTCTATTTTTTTAGGAATTTCTAATATAGGCTTAGATAATCCTGCATTTTTAAGAATTTCTTCAGCTTCTTCAAATAAATATTTTATAGTCATTATTTTTCTTCTTGAATAATTATTTAAGAATTATATAAGTATAATTCCAAAAATTCTTTATAATAAAAACAAACTTCTTATTTATTTTTTAAATTAAATAAGATAATAAT
>Ga0185307_1001986_pt1 | contig 10888 bp, 11 predicted proteins | sample LHCtaG_FD_128010 | JGI IMG/M metagenome (GOLD analysis project Ga0185307, IMG submission 128010) | Hot spring microbial communities from Little Hot Creek, USA to study Microbial Dark Matter (Phase II) - LHC4sed_matched (SPADES... | ecosystem: Environmental > Aquatic > Thermal springs > Hot... | reverse complement strand
ACTTGCCCAGGTCTATTGTCGTGCCGCCGCCCATCGACACCACGAAGTCTGGCTTCGAGTCAAATACATGCTTCAACAGATCTTCTCCCTCTCCCTCGTCCCTGACGTTGTCAACGACGTCAAATCCGCACGCCGTGAGGGAGTCCAGCACGTCCTTTGCGGCGAGGTTGCGCCCCGTCTTGCCGAGGAGGACGTAAGCCCTGCCCGAGAGGCCGAGGGACTTGGCCACGTCGCCAACATTCTTAATGACGCCCTTGCCTATCAATATCTTCCTCGGAAGTTCGATGTCGTGAGGGTCTAACAAGGCCTATACGCTCCTCTAAGGTGATTGTTTAGGTTTTGAGTAATTTAAGTTATTGCCTCTCTTGACAGGCTGTAGCCCCTCGCTATTAAGCTGTGAGGCGCGAGTCCTTGGATCTGACCTCCTCCTCGCCCTGAAGTGCGAGGGCCCCCGATGGGGCGGGGAGGTTTGGGACTACACCTCCCCGTAGTAGGGATTCGGTCCCGGGGCCGGGCCTGCGGCCCATAACTCCTGCCCATAGCGGGGCTCGGGGTCGTGCGCGCTCCGATCGCCATCGCCTGCAGCTCCCGACGCTCAGCCGCTCATCACTGAGGACTGTCGAGGAAACGAACCCTAATGACCCTCACCCTACCATCCCCGCCCTGAAGGGCAAGGCTTTCAGTTGTGAGCCCCTTGGCAGCGTCGCCAGCCAATAATCAACGTAGTTATGCTCGGCAAAGCGGCAAGACGGCCGCTTTCCGCAAAACTTTTAAATGCGCATGCCCTCTCCTCGTCGACCAGGTAGATTTCTATCGGCCAAAGCCTTTAAATAATCCACATGCTTTGTGGTGTGCTAGCAAATGTCAATGATAGGAGAACCTAAAATCCCCGTGTTTAAGGGGACCACGACTGTGGGGATTAAGTGCGCTGACGGAGTGGTGCTAGCGACCGACAGGCGCGTGACGGCGGGCTTCTTCATCGCCAACAAGAGGGGCAGGAAGATCCTCCAAATAGAGGACAGGATATACGCGACCATAGCGGGCGTCGTTGCCGACGCGCAAATGCTAATCGATGCCATTAAAGCCCACGTCAAATACCTTAAGATCGCGACGAAACAACCCCCATCCGTCAAGGCAGTCGCGAGCTTGATATCGAACTTGCTCTTCTCGTCGAGGTACTACCCATACATAGTGCAGGTGATAGTGGCGGGGATAGACGAAGAAGGCTCGAAGATGTTCAACGTGGACCTCTTCGGAACGATGACCGATGAGAAGTACATCGCAACGGGCTCGGGCTCCCCTCTGGCGCTGGCCGTTCTTGAGACTCGATACAGGGACGACCTGAAGGTGAGGGAAGCGATCCCGATAGCCGTAGAAGCGATCAAGGCGGCTATGAAGTGGGACCCCGGCTCTGGAGAGGGCTTCGACGTAGTCGTAATATCGACTGAGGGGGCTGAGGAGATACCTCAAGAAAAGCTCGAAAGAGGCTTAGTATAAATCCATTTAAACGGAAGGTAAGGAAATTGGCGCAACTCAATCACTTGGCGTTGCTGAGAGAGGGGATATTAAAGAGCATACCACCAGAGGCGGGCATAACTAGGATAGATTTTGAGGGGCCTGAGATAGCGGTCTACGTCAAGAACCCCGCGGTCTTGCTGTCCAACGGTGACCTCGTTAAAATCGTGGCCAAGAGCTTAAAGAAGAGGATAGTGCTGAGGCCCGACCCGGCCGTCAGGAAGGACAAGGAAGAGGCCAAGAAGGTGGCCTACGAGCTCGTGCCGCCAGAGGCTGGCGTGACGAACATCTACTTCGACGACGTCATGGGCGAGATGATAATAGAAGCAAAGAAGCCAGGCTTGGTGATAGGCAAGAACAGCTCACTTCTCAGGCAGCTCCTTGCACACACCTTCTGGAGGCCTGTGCCGGTCAGGACTCCGCCGCTCAAGTCTAGGTTCATGGAATCGGTCTCGGCCCTCCTCCACAAGAACAGTAGCTACAGGCTCAAGATGCTAAAGGAAGCTGGGAGGAGGATCCACAGAGCCCCTCTCTACAAAGTAGACAGCATAAGGATAATCGCCCTAGGGGGATTTAGGGAGGTCGGCCGCTCATCCATACTCGTCGAAGTGGGAGAAGACAAAATTCTGCTAGACTGCGGAGCCAAGCCCGGTGCGAGGGAGTACATTAGCGAGTTCCCAGCGTTTTGGATCGACGACTTCGACGTGGACTCTCTGAGCGCTGTCGTGATAACACACGCGCATCTGGATCACTGCGGGGCACTGCCTCTACTCTTCAAGTACGGCTATCGAGGGCCCGTCTATTGTAGCGAACCGACTAAGATGCTCATGGCCCTCATATTAAAGGACTACCTAGATGTGGCAGAGAAAGAGGGCAGGACCCCGATATACGGCATCAGAGAGGTGAAGATGGCCCTCCTCCACACCATAGCTTTAAACCACGGAGAGGTCACGGACATAGCCCCAGGGGTCAAGCTGACGTTGCACAACGCGGGCCACATACTCGGCTCGTCGATCGCCCATCTCCACATAGGCGAGGGCCTCCACAACATAGTCTATACGGGCGACTTCAAGTATGGCAGGACGAGGCTCCTTGAGCCAGCCACGTACGTCTTCCCTAGGCTTGAGACCCTCGTAATGGAGTCGACTTACGGAGGGCCGAATGATGTGATGCCGTCCAGAGAGGAGACCGAGGCAAAGCTCATTGAGATAATAAACAGGACGCTGAGCCGTGGGGGCAAGGTGCTGATCCCGGTGCTGGCCGTCGGCAGGGCCCAGGAGATAATGCTGGTCTTGGCCAATGCCGTCGAGAGGAAGCTCATACCCTCAGTGCCCATATACGTTGAGGGCATGATACAGGAGTCTACGGCGATACACACTGCGTATCCCGAAAGCTTAGCGAAAGAAGTTAGGGACAAGATACTCTACGAGGACGTGAATCCCTTCTTGGCGGAGAACTTCGTCATCATGACCAAGGGCCACGAGCGCCTCGACGTGGTTGAGGGCGAGCCCTGCATAATACTGGCCACCTCAGGAATGCTGAACGCGGGCCCCGCCCTCGAGTACTTCAAGCTCATGGCCGAGGACAAGAGGAACTCCCTGGTATTCGTCTCTTACCAGGTTGAGGGGACCCTTGGGAGGACGATCCAAGAAGGGGCCAAAGAGGTGCTAGTCGGCTACGTCGACGGCAAGCCCCTGACGGTTAAGGTCGAAATGGAAGTCCACACTTGCGAGGGGTTCAGCGGCCACAGCGATAGGAAGCAACTGTTGAGGTTCGTGGAGAGGGTTACGCCAAAGCCCCATCGGATAATATTGTGCCATGGCGAAAACGAGAAGGTCACGAGCATGGCTTCAAGCGTAGAGAAATTCTACAGGGTTCCAGTAGACTCGCCCAGCTTCTTAGACTCCATAAGGGTTCGCTGAGACCTCAACCTCAAACGAAGCCATCACTCAACACGACATTTAGCCCGAGCGGCATCACGTCAAGCCCATTTCCTTCAACTCATTCCACAACTTGTCGCCAACGTAGTGAAGGTTCTCGACTACCTTGCCCCTTGACATGGACGCTAACTCTGACCTATCGACTAGCGCAGCGCCGACGCAGAGAGGCCTTCCATGCTTCTCGTCGACGACCACCACTAGATCCCCCTTCGCGAAGTCCCCTTCAACTCTAACTATACCAGGGGCCATCACGTCAGCCCCGTTGATTACGTGCCTGACCGCACCAAGGTCCACGACAACTCTCGGCAGCTCCGCGACTCCGTCCATTAAGGCCTTTATGGACGGGATTAGCCTACCACCAGGAATCTCCACGGCGATCGGCTTCCCGTCTAAGAGGTACACGACCTCACTTTTGCTTAACTTGACGACCTCCCACCTGGCCTTGGAGTCGAAGGACCTCTTCGACCTCAGGGCTCTTTCTATGGCTAGCGCGACCTCTCTGGCCTCGCTCTTGCTCAAGACATGTCTATGCGCTCTTGGCACGGCCACCATCTTAAGTTAAGCTTTAAATACATATATCCTTATAAGCTAAACGAAGGAGAGCTGGAAGGCTGGGTCTTTCATGTCAGAGACAACGTTGACAATACTGGCTTCATCCATAGGGAGTCAAATATTCGTCAGGCTTAAGGGCGGCAAGGAGTTTAGGGGTAAGCTGAAGAGTTACGACCAACACCTGAACATAGTTCTCGAGGACGCCGAAGAGCTGAGGCAGAACGGCGAGCCCAAGAAGCATGGCTTGATACTAATTAGGGGCGACAGCATAGTCTTGATAAGCCCTGTACCTAAGGGCTAGGGGGCTAGGCCTTGGTCAAGGGGACGACGTCATTCGGCAAGATGAACAAGGGGGCCACGCACATCAAGTGCAGGAGGTGCGGCAGGAGGGCCTACAACAAGAAGAAGCACTACTGCGCTGCGTGCGGCTTCGGAAGGTCTAGTCGATTGAAAAGGTACTCTTGGCAGAACAAGCCCCTCAATAGGGCCCGCCGCCTGACCTAAAGAGAGCCCATCAATGAAAACATTAATACCCAGCTCTACAATAATAATGGCTGGGGCCGGTAGATCAGCCTGGTGGATCGCCCGCTTGGCATGCGGGAGGTCGCGGGTTCAAGTCCCGCCCGGTCCACCACTCCTTCTCCGCTTCAATAGTTGTATCCTCTTATCGATGGTGAGAGACGATGAACGGCCTCGCTCAAGTGAGAGGGCTGGGCTTGTGCAGCCGTTGCCACGTGAGGAAGGCCTCTCTTAGGTTAAGCTACGCGAGGATGAGCTTGTGCGACGAGTGCTTCGTGAAATTCGTTGAACGGAAGGTCGAGAGGACGCTTAGAGAATACGACATGATAGAACAAGGCGACAAGCTTCTAGTGGCCCTCTCAGGGGGCAAGGACAGCTCTGCCCTTCTCCACATAATCAAGGGCCTAGCACCAGACGTCAAGTTGACTTGCCTGCACATAGACTTGGGGATTGAGGGCCTCTCAGAGCAGTGCAGGCTCAAAGCTGAGGAGCTGGCCAGCCAAGAAGGAGTCGAGTTAGAAGTAGTAGAGCTGAGGGATTTCCTCGGCTGTTCGATAAGCGAGCTGGCCTTGCAGCATAAGAAGACGTGCTCGCCTTGCGGTCTGGCGAGGCGCTACATCCTAAACTACTACGGGTGCCTGCGAGGGGCGACGAAGATCGCCACCGGCCACAACCTAGACGACGTGCTCGCGGTGCTGTGGGACCTCTACGTCGCAGGGGACCTACTTGAGGCCGTAAAGCTCCGGCCAGTCACGAGGTCCGTGCACCCGAAGGCGTTGTCAAGGATAAAGCCGCTCATCGAGCTAACGGACTTTGAGCTCAAGGCCTACGTCGACATAAAGGCCCTCCCCTACTCGCCTGCTCAATGCCCCTTCGGTCGCAAGTCAAAGCTAAACGAGAGGAAGAAGCTCATAGACGCCATTGAGTCCATGTACCCATCCTTCAAGCACACCTTCCTCAAGACTCACGTAAAGAGGGTCTCTCCTCTGCTAAGTCCTCTCCTCGCGTCCAGGGCTACCGATCGGCGGTCTTGCGCGAGGTGCGGCATGTTGTCGAAGGGGGAGTTGTGCGGCATGTGTCGGCTTAAGGAGCGCCTAAAGAGCGAGTGAGAATTGCCGTTCACACAAAGCCCACGTGGTCATGCCCGTCGCACGCTTTTGAAGTGTTACTCCTTGAGGATGGGTCTTTGAGCTAAGGGATATTAAGGCGCTAACATTGTACAAAACTATCCTAGTGCTTGCTTCTGCTCAGTTGTGGTGTCGATCTTGTCCATTGACGAGATAATTCAGAGGGTGTTATCGGCGAGGATCTTCAAGGACAGAGAGAAGCTGAGGCCCGACTACGTGCCTGAGAACCTCCCCCATAGAGAGGAGGAGATCGATAGGCTTGCTAAGATATTGGCCCCAGCAGTCAAGGGGGCTAGGCCCTCGAACGTCTTCATATACGGCCTCCCCGGGACCGGGAAGACAGCTGTTACGAAGTACGTGCTCAGGAGAATAGAGCTCTTCGCAAGGAAGCACTTCTGTGACGTAAATCTAAAGGTCGCTTACATAAACTGCAGGAATGAGAACACAAGCTATCGCATCCTCTTCAACTTGTGCAACTACCTAAACGAGAAGGTCCCTTTCACTGGACTGTCAACGGCCGAGCTATTTAGGAGGTTCCTTAGGGCCCTCGATCAGGAGAGGAACTTGTTCTTCGTAGTTCTAGACGAAGTGGACTTTTTGGTCAAGGTCAGTGGAGACGACGCCTTGTATAAACTCACGAGGATAAACCCGGACCTATGTAACGCTAGGGTCTCGATAATAGGCATAACCAACGACCTCAACTTCGTCGAGTACTTAGATCCTAGGGTGAAGAGCACCTTAGGCGAGGAGGAGCTCGTATTCAGGCCCTACACGACCGAGGAGCTCGCTGACATATTGGCCGAGAGGGCCAAACAGGCCTTTTGCGACGGAGTGCTCGACGAAGCCGTGATACCCCTCTGCGCCTCATTGGCCGCCCGCGAGCACGGAGACGCTAGGAGGGCCCTAGACCTGCTAAGAGTGGCTGGTGAAATAGCTGAGAGGGAGGGCTCTACCAAGGTGCTCGAAGAACACGTCAGAAAGGCCTACAGGGAAATAGAGAAGGACAAGGCCGTCGAGGTGGTCAAGTCAATGCCCCTCCACACGAAGCTCGTTGCCATAGCCGTCTACCTCGTGAAGAGGAGGAAGGGCGAAGCGACAACGGGCGAAATATACGAGGCCTACAAGGGCTTGTGCAAGAGGCTCATGATTGACGAACTTACGCAGAGGAGGGTCAGCGACATAATAAACGAGCTCGACATGCTCGGGATAGTCAACGCTAAGGTGACCAGCAAGGGCAGGTATGGTAGGACGAAGATAGTCAGGCTGGCGATAAGCGATAGGGCGCTCGCAGAGGGCCTGAAGAGCGACCCGAGGCTTTCGTCCATAGTCACCGAAAGCGTGTAGCGCGATGGACTACGTGAGAATGCTTGGGGTCGAGGATGGCTCCTTCAACCCTCGAAAGCTCCAAAGGAGGGGCAAGACCGTTTTATGCGGCGTCTTGACACACGGCTTCAGGGTAGAGGACGTTTTCTTAAGACTGATAGAGGTTGACGGGCTCGACGCCGCAGAGAAGTTGCTAGACATGGCGAGCAAGATAGACTCTCTCAACGTGATACTGCTTGGAGGAGTAACCTTTGGGGGCTTTAACATCATAGACCCCGTTGCTGTGAACGAGGGCCTCAAGGTGCCCGTGATCGTGGTCACGACAGAGAGGCCTGACAACGAGGCCGTCCTGAGCGCTCTGAAGAAGCACTTCGAGGACTGGAGGCTCCGCTACAGGGTCTTCGAGAGGCTGGCCTCCGTCAGTCCGATTTACGAGGCCAAGCTCAACCCTAAAGAGAACCCGGTCTTCCTCGAGGTCGTGGGCATGGGGTTTGAGAGAGCGCTCGAGCTTCTCAGGAGAGTGACTGTCAGGGGGAGAGTCCCCGAGCCCTTGAGGATAGCGAACAGGGTGGCCAAGGCCCTCTCGCGAGCTCTTTTTATGTGAGCCGATCGCGAATAATAAAATAAATAAAAATAATAAAATAAAATAGAAAGGCCTCCGTACCGTATCAGGTGTCGAGCATTGGCCTCCTTCCACTTGAGAAAGGTCTTGAAGACGAAGAGTGGCAGCTTCCTCTTAGCCATCCCTAAAACTTGGGCTTTGAAGATGGGCTTGAGGAAGGGAGACCAACTCATAGTCGAAGAGCTCGACAACGGCTCCCTCGTCATAAGGGCGGGGGTCGGGGCCGGAGAGGAAGGCGAGAAGTTAAGTGAAACGACGTTGGAGTACGGTGAGACCCTCGAGAGGGACCTGCTCAGCAGGTACTTGATAGGCTACGACATCATAAGGGTCGTCTCGAAGACGAGGTTGACGCTAGAGCAAAAGGATAGGATCAAGAGGGCCATAGCCCCACTAGTGGGGGTCGAGGTCATCGAAGAGAAGGCCAACGAGATGGTGCTCCAGTGCCTCTTATCGCCGCTTGCCGTCTCCCTAAAGGCTTTGTTCAAGAGGGCCGACGTCATAGCGCAGCAGATGCACAGGGACTCGATAAAGGCCCTCGTCGACCGCGATGTGGAGCTAGCCCAAAGCGTTGTGAAGAGGGACGAGGACTTAAACAGGATATACTTCTTGGTGGTGAGGCAATTGCGGACGATAATAAGAAACCCGAGGCTTTCTGAGAAAGCGGGAGTGAAGCTCCACGACTGCTTGGACTACAGGCTAGCCGCCAAATCCATAGAGAGTATAGGCGATGAGGCCGTGTCCATAGCTAAGAACGTCATGAAGCTCCTGTCGAACAAAGCCAAGCTAGAGCTAGAGCCTAAGATAATGGAGCTTAGCGATTTAGTCGATAAGATGCACGCCGACGCCTTTAATTCTCTAATGAAGGCCGACTACGCCCTCTCAATGCGGGTGATAAACATGAGCAGTAAAATGCGAGACTTGGCTGAAGAGCTCAACGTGAAGGCGTTGAAGCTCCCCCTCGACGTCGCCTTCTGCGCTAGCTCCATAGTAACTGCGTTAAGGATCATAGGAGAGATATGCGTGGACATAGCAGACCTTGTGGTCAGGCCTTGAGAGCCTTGAACACAAGCTCCCTGCCCCTTTCTACGATTTCTCTGAGCCTTTCTACGCTCTTGGCCTCGGCGTAGAGCCTAATCTTGGGCTCGGTGCCTGAAGCCCTTATTAAAATCCAAGAGCCGTCTTTGCAGTTGACCCTGACTCCATCGTACTTCCAAACGTCTTCCACGTCGCTTATAGCGCTCTCCAGCCCCTCCTCAACGACCCTCATAACCTTTGGCTTGTCATCGTCGCTGCACGGGAAGCTCTCCCTGACTTGAGGGTAATCGGGCACGTCCCTCAAGAGCTCGTATAGCCCAGCACCGCTCTCTGTGAGGTCTTTAACGAGCACGCTCGCCGCGAGTATTCCGTCAGCCCAAGGGCCCCAGCGAGGGTTGATTATTTTCCAAGGCTCGGCGGCCAATGCGACGTTGGAGCGCTTCTTGAGCTCTACGTGCGTCTTCCCTAGCTTGGTCCTCACGACCTCTCCGCCCAACCTCTCGACGGCCTCGTCTATGCACCTAGACGTGTCTATAGTCGTTATCACGACCTTGCCCTCTCCGCGCTCTATGGCCCTCTTGGCCATGTAGGCTATTATCCTGTCGTTGGTCACGAACTCGCCGTCGGGGCCTATGACCGCCACTCTGTCGGCGTCGCCGTCGTGGGCCAGCCCTAAGCGAGCGCCCGTTTCGCGGACGAAACGGCCCAGCTCTGCCAGGACGTCCGGCCTCGGCTCGGGCTCCCTGCCTGGGAAGTGGCCGTCTATGTTCGCGTTCAAGGCTATGACCTTAGCTCCGAGCTTCGATAAGACCTTGGGGGTTACGAGGGCCGCGGGCCCATTGCAACAGTCGACGACCACCTTGAAGTCCGAAGTTCGATGACCCGAGCTCGCATCTGATAGAAGATCGAGCACGTCGTCGACGTACTCCACGAGGGCCTCTTCATGGCTAGTGCACGAGCCCACATCGCTCCACGAGCGCCCAGTCCACAGCTCCCTCGACAGCGCCTCCTCCACAGCTCCCTCGTCCTCTGGCGCAAGCTCCCATCCTCCCTCGCGGAACACCTTAAACCCGTTGTACTGAGGAGGATTGTGGCTCGCAGTTATCATGACGCCGAAGTCGGCTCCGGACCTCTTGACCGAGTAAGCGGTGACGGGCAGGGGGACCAGTCCGACCCTTCTGACGTTGCAACCGGAGTACATAAGCCCAGACAGCAGAGCGTGCTCTAGGATTGGAGATGAAAGCCTGCAATCCACGCCCACCACGCTTTTGGTGCCAAATATGGACGTAAGGACACAACCTAGCTTAAACGCCAGCAAGGGGGAGACTTCTGTGGGGTAGACGCCTCTAATGCCGCTAGTGCTGAAGAGCTTCCTCAAATCGCACCACCCGCTTTAGAAATATAAGCCTCTCTCATAGAATTATCCTCGACAAGCCGGGGTGGCTGAGTGGTAAAGGCGCCGGCCTCGAGATCTCAAGCCTGAGGCCAGAAAGCCGGTGCCCCTTCGGGGGCCCGCGGGTTCAAATCCCGCCCCCGGCGCTACAACACTTCTCAAAACGGAAGCGCATTTAATGAGCAGCGAGAGGCACTTAGTCAGCGCGTGTACTCCATGAAGTGCCGCTACTATAGTCCTCCTCTATCTCGAAGCCTATTACGCAGACCTCTTTTCTATTCCTAATTTTGCCGTAGTGCCTCCTGAGGGCCTTGACCAGCTGGGCCACGCTCTTAAAGCCATCCCTTTTGGCGTCTTCATCCGTTAGCTCCTCGATGGTCTTCCTCTCAACTCTGGTTATCCTGGCTATCCCCAACACCTCTCCACCAGCTACGACCTCGACCCTATCTCCCTCTTTCAGGCTCGTAGAAAGCCTAATGGTCTGTCTCTTCAAGCCCTTCTTGATCTTCTCCTTATACTCCTTCGCGAAGTTTAGCCTCCTCAACCCCGCAACCCTCCCAGAGCCTCGCTACGATCCCCCTCACCATACTCTTAACTTTCGATGGAGGGAAGCCGCAGGCCCTAGCCGCGTCGCTCCAGTCCCTACCTTGGAGGCACTTGGCTATTAGGAGCCTCTCCTCTATGTCGTCGAGCTTGATCCTCTCGCCGCTTCCCAACATGAAGTATGCCTTCACTAGCTTCTCTATGGCGTCGTTCGCTACCTCGTAGGTCACGATACCGCTTACGTAATTCTTCAGCCTGGCCCTCTGGCTCTTAGATAGGCTCAACTCCATCTTCTTCCTGCCGTAGGGCGAGCGCAGTA
>Ga0185307_1001984_pt1 | contig 10891 bp, 12 predicted proteins | sample LHCtaG_FD_128010 | JGI IMG/M metagenome (GOLD analysis project Ga0185307, IMG submission 128010) | Hot spring microbial communities from Little Hot Creek, USA to study Microbial Dark Matter (Phase II) - LHC4sed_matched (SPADES... | ecosystem: Environmental > Aquatic > Thermal springs > Hot... | reverse complement strand
AGCCCTCCTACCGTGCCTAGACCTGATTTAAACCAGTTGCTTATGATCTTGACTACTGACGGCCATCCCGTTGATTGCGCATACCCGTTTATGCTCCATATTACCTAAATATCGACAAGAAATGAATGGACGTGGCAACTTAAGGTTTATATGTTTTCTAGTTTGAGTTTTTCTTATGTTGAGTATTAAATCTTTGGTTGAGAGCTTAGGCGTTTTTGAGAGGAATAAGGTCCCATTGGAGCTTAAGATTCTGGGCTTAGCATTCTATATTCAGCTTTCAAGCCTTAGAAGGGCTGCTAGGGCGCTTTCCGAGATTCATAACAATAAAACTATTCATACTATACTACAACCACCTAAGGAGGTGAAGCTAAGTTGCCACGTCCAAGAACCGAACAGAAAAATTAATTAAGCCACAAAGCAATAATTGTTAAATACATCTCTAAATGAGAAAACTTTATAAATTCTAAAGTTGCCAAAATACTCAATGTGGTCATCTCCGGGTGAAAATATGATTGAAGAATCACCCATATCTGAGATTGACATTTTAGCAGATCTGCCTGCAAGAATGTGTTATCTAGGCAGATCAATATCTTCAGCTCAGGATGAGCGGAAAGGTTATAGAACGTGGTTCTTTTATAGAATTAGAGAGAGACCAGCAAGAGCTGAACACTCAATTTGGGATATTTCAGATCAAACCTTTAGAGCCTTAGATGCATTATGTTCCTATAGAGGTCTTACTGGTTCGCAAGAATTTGACCTAGCAATTGAAAGATTTATTTACTGGGCTTTAGAGAGTCTTCGTTTAGGCAACGGTTTAAATTTCAGGTTTCCAGACGAAGTATTTAATGAGGTTTATGCATTTGCCCATGATTTAGGTAGAGGTTTAATGGGGCTTCTCAGCCTAACGTTATATTATGATGAGCATAGATTTAAGCCATTGCTTCAAAGATTCGTCAATAAACTTTTAGAGTTCTGGTTTAAGTATGGCAGAGCTTTCGGCCAAATAATAACTTCTGACCAAGTTTTTATACCGATTGAATGGGACTTTTATGAAAAAGAAGTGGCGCAACCATCAACTTCCGGCAGGAGCATACAATCTCTCTTACGCTATTACAAGTTATTTTTGAGGGATCATAGGGTTCTTGAAGTTGCTGAGAGACTTGCTAAAGTGAATTTAGAAAGTTCTTTTAATAGTGATGGCACTATAAGACATGGATATTCTGGAAGCCACTTTCACTCCATAACTGGATTAACAACAGCTCTAATTGACCTTGCAATTATAAAGAACGATGGAAATCTACTTGAGAAAGCAAGAAATATATTTGATAGAGGCTTAAGGCCGTTTAGAACAAGTTTTGGGTGGGCAAAAGAAAATTTAAGCCATAAAGAACCTGAAGGCGAGGTATGCGCAACAGCTGATTTAGCTCAAGCCGCTTTATATCTAGGTTTAGCCGGGATATATATGGACATAGATGGATACACTAAGTATTTTAGTGAAGCGGAAAGGATTGCTAGAAATCACTTAATCGCTACCCAATTACTTGATCCTTTAGCTTTGGCTGGTGTTGAGGGCAGAAGTAAAGAAGAAATAGATTTAATAAAGAGATCTTTCGGATCAGTTTCTGGCTGGGGTTTACCAAATCAGTTCGCTGCGCGAAGAAAAGAAGTACCGGATGTTATGCTTTGCTGTAGCCATCAAGCTATGCAAGCTCTTCATGATTTGTGGTTCTACGCAACCATACTAAATGAAAGAGGATTATGGGTAAATCTCCACTTTTCACTAGAGACGAAGCATGCGAAAATAGAGAGTTTCCTACCGTTTAAAGGATATTTAAGGGTTATATTGAAACGATCGGCTGAAGTGTTTATTAGAAAGCCAAGCTTTACGGATTTTGGAGAAGTGGACGTTAAAGTTAATGGTTCTCTGAAAGTACCTAACGAGGAAAAAGACTTCTTAGATCTAGGAAAAATTGAGGAGAATTCAATTATAGAAGTAAACTTTCCATTGAAAAAATATGCTCTAAGAGAGGATGTTTACGGCGAGGCATACGAAACTCTATGGATTAACGACACCGTGATCGATATAAATCCGCCAGGAAAGGATTACCCAATATACTCTAATAGGAAAGTTATCCTCGAAAAAATCAAAAATAATATAGTAAATTTGGATGCTAAGTAAAAGGTAAGAGAGATAAATGAGCCTCAAAAGCGGTTTAACATGGCGATCCTTATTCGGATTAATCACTGCGGCTCTTCTCTTTGTACCAGTGAACATTTATTTGAATTTATCGACCGGAATGACAGTATCAACGGCAGCAACATATATAATAATAATTTTGCTATCGGAGATGGCAAGATATAGCGGTAACCCGCTTTCAAGACATGAGTTATTTATAATGTACGCCACTATGGGCGTTGCTGCAACAGCTTTACCTCCCTATTACTGGCTTGTTTATCGATCTTTCTTCATTAATACACCTGTAACATACGCCTATACTATAGACGGCAAACCATTACCTTATTTAGTCGAAGATTGGTTATGTCCACCCATAGGCTCTCCTGCGCATATGTATAGAACGTTATTTCAAATTGAATGGTTAAAACCCGTAGCAGTATTCACCGTCCTCTCTTTATTGGTTTTCATAGCAGATTTAGGATTAAGTATATTCCTATCTTATCTAACAGTTAGAGTGGCAGACCTTAGATTTCCATTCGCTACGCTTGATTGGTCATTAATAGAGACAATAACGGAACGTGAAAGTGACAGAGTTAAAATTTTTATGACAGGGTTTTATCCAGGACTAATATATGGAGCGATTCTCTATGGCGGCTTCAGTATGGGCGTGCCAATAATACCTTTACCGTGGGCTGATTTTACATGGCTTACTGAAAAGTATCTCCCAGGCGCAATTATAGGAATATCCACAGAACCCTCACCCTTCATTTTTGGGTTGATGTTACCATTAAGCGTTACCGGAAACATTCTTGCAGGCTCATTAATTGTATGGGTGTTACTAAACCATGTATTTACTGTAAATCCATCGTTTTTCCCGCAGTGGGTGAAAGAGTATTATCAAGGAATGACTATCTCTTCTATTTATCAGAGATCATTCCAAAGAATATGGATATCTATTCAATTCGGGTTTGTTATTGGGCTGGCAGTAGCACTTATTGCATCATTAAGAAAAAATATATTAGGAGTAATAAGGCTCAGAGTTAAAAATACTAAAAATGAATTTCCATCCATCAAGCTTGCATTAATTTTATATGCAGTTGGCTCAATAGGTTCTGTCTTTTTGTTTATAACTTTTGTTCCAGAAATACCCTTCTATGTGCCTTTACTAACCTCGCTTGTGGTCAGCTTCATGATTGGAGCGTTAGCAGCCTATGCGATCGGCGAGATAGGAACATTTCCGTCATTGCCTTGGCCTTGGCAGGCAATTGTTTACTTTACACCTTATAAGGGTTATCCAGGATGGGTTGTTTCCCCATATATCTGCTTAGGGACACCTGGAGGCGCCTCACAAATGGTTAAAGTGTCATATCTCAGTGGAACAAAGCCAAAGGATTATTTTAGAGCTTGGGTTATAGCCTTTATTTTGAACCTTATTTTCGGATTTATAATTATTGATGCGTATTGGAGGCTTGCGCCAATACCGTCAAGTGCATATCCTGGATCCATGATTTACTGGCCTATTTATGCGACAAACGATGCATTATTCTCTACTAGGCAAATAAGGCTTGATACCATGCTGCTTTTATTTTCAAGTCTTCTTTCATGTGTCTTTTATTTTGTCAGCAATATTCTACAGAAAATAGGCGTTCCTTTTAATGCCATTGCATTTATAATGGGTTGTTATACGTTGCCAACAAGCAGCATAATGATGTTTATAGGGTCGCTCATAAGTCACTTTATATTAACAAAATATTTTGGGAGAGAGAAATGGATGGCTATAAGAGGTGTTTTTTCCGCCGGTTTATTTGCGGGCGTCGGCATTTTCCTCGGAGTGGGAATAGCCTTAACATTAGTAACTAAGGCGGCTTGGGTATGGCCATGGTAATCCGCTTACAAACTAGATTTTTGTTAATTAGCTGACAAAAAATAGCAAATTTTTGATTCATAAGAATATATGTGACCAAAATATTTAAACTTCCATGAATAATTAGTCCTACTTCACGAAAAACTTAAATAAAAAAAAAGCTAAATTTTTTTGGGGGTTTAATATGAGTAGAGGAATCATAGAAGCAAGGAAGGCTTTTACTGTGCGTTCCTTCGCAGTAAGCTTAATATATCTACTGTCAGCTATAGTTCTAACAACATTCACGTGGCTCTATACCCAAAAAGGTGAAGTCGTGCCAGTCTTCCTCTTCCCATTTATCTATCCAGCATTGCTTAATGCAATCTTTGGGAGTATAAGCCCAAGATTAAGATTGAATATGGCTGAGCTTTCTCTAATTCTTGTGGTGCTATTCTTTACTAGTGGAAGTATTGGTGCAAGCCATCTTAATGATGCTTTTCCCGATTTAATAGACAAAAGTATTATAGCCGTAGGCTCAGCGCTCTCAACAGAGGGGTTAGCTCCATACTTTGAAAATTGGGTTCCGGAGTACTTATTTCCCAAAGACCCACAGATAATTACAGCTCTAAGAAACGGTTTAGTTCCTGGACAATATATAGACTTCGGGAAGCTTGTTCCCGCAATTGCGTTTTGGTCAATTTACTCTATACTCTATTTTACCTGGGCTTTCTTCATAATATTTGGGCTTTGTGGAAAGCAGCTGGTAGATGTAGAGAAACTGCCGTTTCCAGAGTTTCAGCCCTTTATTTACGTTGCAAATGCGTCTGTGGATTTCAAAGAGGAAACGACATTTAGCAATTGGCTACACGCTACTAGACCAGAGTACAAAGTATTCTGGATTTGCTTCTTCATAGGTTTCGCTCTCTCTTTCTGGCCATTGATATCCCAGTTTATTCCGGTCATACCAGTAGGCGTACTTGGCACTCAAGAGTGGGGTTACCCTGACTTTAATATTGAAGCGCTTAGTAAAGCTATTCCCGGCGCATGGGCACACAACTGTGTTTCCATGGAGCAAGTAGCACTCTGGATGACATTTGTGCCATCAAATTCTTTAGCAACCATGGTAGTCATGTACATAATTACTGGATTAATATATCCAGTCGTAGGAATACAAATGGGCATAATACCCTATGAGCCCGGCATGGAATATCGATGGTCTTGGCAAGACACACCCGGCAACTGGTATCCATGGCCGTTCGAGGCAATGTTCTATGGGTCCTATTTAGCTGTTGGCGTTCTGGTTTTATGGACCGTTAGAGGAAGAATTAAGAGTCTCTGGAACGCTCTAACTGGCGAGGGTGAAGTGGAAGATGGTTTGCCACTGAGACTATTATCTATTATAGGCGCAGTAGGCTTCTTTGGACTGTTCTTCCTGAACGTTGCAATAGGCGTTCCACCTTTAAGCTCATTCATGATGATAGTGATTGTAACGCTAGGTTCCCTGTCAATAGCAAAACTCTACGGCCTCTTCTGGCACCACTCTGGTGATCCATTAGGATTTGGAGCACAAGGATACTGGTATCTCCCAGGCTCACTGCTGGGTTACTACCCAAGTACTTATGGGCTTGAGAACGCTAACTATGCTAGTTTTATAACATGTACCGTTATGACTCCTTACTATGGATGCTGGTTTGTTAGATGCCATGGAGTAGGCCCATGCGGTTTAAGCGGCTTATATAAGTTTGCGAGAGAATCTATGGCAAACTTTAAACATGTACTTTTAGGTGGATTACTGCTAATTATAATTGGGGTACCATTTGCATACACATTATACATGTGGATAATAATGCATGGAGGTGGAATAAATCGTACATCTGGTTGGGGTTCATGGGTTCAGTGGTTTAAATATGGCTATGCTATCACCGGCTATAGTACTGGTATACGTGGAGAGAGCAGTTATGCAGCTCCACTCCTGTGGCATGCAATAGGCTTCATTCTATTCTTTGCCCTCTACGCGATTAGATTAAAAGTGCCAAAATTTTTCTGGGATCCATTCGCTATGGCATTCTGCTGGCCGTATTTAGACTACATATGGCTGCCCGCGCTAATTGCGCTAATAATTAGGACAATAGCTATTAGAGTGATGGGTGCAACCCGCTGGCTACGCTACGGATCTTCAATAGGAATAGGCTTGGCATGGGGCTGGGTAATGACTATGATCGTTGGTTTCATGATTCACTTTACAACTGTGATTCTGCCTGCCTTCCAGAGTTACTATGTTCCATAGATCAAAACCATCTCCATTTCCATCTTATTTTTTATTTAATTTAATCTTTTTTATTTAATTTAATCGGCGAAAACTCCTTCTGAAGGGAAACTAGAAAAAGCATTTATAGTTATGGAGAAAAATATGTGGAGGAGCAAATGCTTAGCTACATGTATAGGCGTTATTTGAAGAGCAGGAAGCCCTTACGATGCTTCCACCTTTCATTCACCTTCTCCTGGAGGCTCATGTAGGCGCCTTTATACTCATTGACTCGGGCTTTTTCAGCTTCAATCTTTCACATGAATATTTAACGCTTAAACTCACTTAATCGCACGCATCTTCTATAATTACTAAAATGTTTTTAATTTGTTTACTGCGTGTGTTTAGAGAATAATAACTTAAAGGAGCGGGCGCGGTTTTATATTGCTCTGTTCATTTGCTTGTGTTAAGTTTCGTGAAGCCCTATTAGGTAGATGGAGATGCTTAAAACTGACTTGAAGACTGTTACGTCTCGTCTTACTTTGCCGAACTTGGGTTCACGGTCTACCTCTACAATTTGAACCAGAACCTCTATTTTCTTCCGGTTGTAGACTTTTAAGGCAATTAATAAGTTCATCTTATAGGGATGAAAATGTCCTAAACATGTTTTGCGCTTAGCAGAGACTGATGGAAAAGTTTACTCATAAAATTTTTACGGTTTAATATGCATTCCTTAAACTGTTTTCCACTTGAAAAACCCCAACCCCAGAACAGTATTCCACCGGACCCCTTTACAAAGGGATCGTTAGGGTTATAGTGAAACACCCCCCATTTAACCTCGAGTTTCTTTCCGGTTTTTGCTAAGACAACATCACAACTCGCTGGATGCTTAACCTCCTTAATTCCCCCTTTTTGCTGGACGAGCTTGAGTTCATGTTTCCAAAGCTCAGATGCAACATACAATTCAGCAAACTTTGCGCCTTTGACCCATATACTAAGTAATAGAGCAGTCCTTTAGTTTGCGAGTCTCTTATGAGAATAGCACCCTTGAACGGATAATTGCTCAAAGGGCAAATGAAATCAGAGGAAAATATGGGTTAGATGACCTTGAGTTTGTTGCTGGAAAGCTTGGCGCTGAGGTTGTCGAAAAATCGTTGGGCACGATAATAAAGGAGGCCTACGTTAAGGACGAAGGCGTTATCGTTATCGACCTAAATTTGCATCCATATAAGAAGAGGCATTTGATCGCTCACGGCTTAGCCCACCACCTATTCTATAGAAATGTGAGAGTCAATTATTTTTCTTGATGAAAGAGATGACAGATTCAATTACTGGATGTAGAGAAAACAAGAGAAAGAAGCTGAGGTATTTGCAGCCTAATTCCGGAAGAAAAGTTAAATGCTCTCTTAAAACAAGATTGGACGCAAGAATCCCTGGACCTAACTCTAGAACTGGCTGAGGAATTCCAAGCCTTAGAAAGCTTCATGGGAAAAAGGCTTAAATTCAAGGGAACCCTCAATAATTAAGATATGAGTGTTAAAATTGAGGTTCAAAATTTGCCGGAGGAGCTGAGGAGGAAGGGCTTAGAAGAAAAGCTAGCTAAGATCTGTCAAAAGAATGACATAGTCTTCATGGCTATTTTTGGTTCTTTCGTCAGGGGAGAGCAAAACAGAAGGAGCGACATAGATATAGCAATCGAATTTGAGAGAAGCAGCGAAAAGAGCCTTCTCGATTTAGTTAGGATAGAAAATGAGTTGAGAAGGGTGTTTAAAAGAAAAGTTGACCTTGGAATTTTCAGTAGCCTAAATCCCTACATAATAGAAGACGTAAAAAAGGAAATGCGAATCATCTATGAAAAGAAATAAGGCATACCTAAAACACATCCTAGAGGCAATATCAAACATAGAGAAGTTTGTAGAGGGCTTAACCAAAGAAGGATTTCTTGAGAATGTGGAGAAGCAGTACGCTGTCTTAAGGGGGCTTGAGATAATCGGTGAGGCAACGAAGAATTTAAGCAGGGAGTTAAGGGCAAAATATCGTGAGGCTCCCTGGAGAGATATTGCCGGTATGAGGGATAAGTTGATTCACGAATACTTCGGTGTGAATTTAGAACTGGTCTGGGTAACCATCAAAAACAAACTTCCTGAATTTAAGAAACAGATTCTCAAAATATTAAAAGAGATAGAAGAAATTGAAGGTTAAACATTAGAAACTTGGCTGAAATGCTTGGGATAGAGACGTCTGAAGGCGGAGATAAACCGGGAGATAAGCGTACTGCAAACATGCGGGTGGCTCATGCGAGATCTGCGGCCGGAAAACAAGCAAGTGCTATGTCAGGGACGGTGGGCTTGTCTGGCTATGCGACAGATGCCCAGCGAACTGGGAGGGGCAGCTCTGGGAGGCGCTTGAACGCGATTTATGGTTGAATTTTCATTTATTAAGTGATACCCCCTCTAGGTTTTTCACCAGGTCCAGCGCTGCATAGATCAGCTTCCGAATCAAAAAATGCAGCTTCCTTAACCCCTGCTTCAGCAGATCAGCAACCATCCACTTGATTCGGCGAATGTAAAATATACGACGATGGAACTATTCCAACAAGCCATTAAAGATTTAAGAGAGTCCTGGAAAGAAGCCGTTTAACTCGAAGTGGCGCAACCCTCATTCAATCCTTATTTTATCCTGAGCTTATTTCCTGTCAGTCTTCTAGTCCAATAGTAGCTACAGTTGTGGAAGCAACCAGTAAAAGGGTTCTAAGCCTTTTCTCTAGATAGACTAACCTTATTGGCATGATTCTCTCTCATATAGACTTCCCTCCAACCCGGTATGCTAGAGAAAAATAGGCACATACGTTACTCCTGGATAAATTAATTTTTATAAAAGTTGATCAAGATATAATATTTATATGTCTGTTTTGAGGAGGCTTAAGCCGCCTAGGTTCTACCCTGCCGACGATTATGGAGGTAGGTATGTCATAAACCCTTATACTAGATGTGAGCATATGTGCGTGTACTGCTAAGGAATGAGGTGGTGGAAGAGGGAGCTGAAGCCCAAATGCGATATTGAGAAGCTTAGTGAAGAGGTGAGGTTGAAGAAGAGGGTTCTGCCGGTTGAAATGGCTCTGATAGTGGACCCTTATACGCCTAGTGAAAGACGTTACGGGCTTACCAGACGCATAATTAACATTCTATATCCAAGGTTTCCCATAATACTCGTCACAAAATCCAACCTCATCTTGAGGGATGTAGATATCTTAAGGCAGTCCAACTGCTTAGTCGAAGTTACCATAACGACTCTCGACGAAGGGTTAGCTGGGATCATAGAGCCCGGAGCCCCGAAACCCAGCCTCAGGATGGATACCGTAAAAGAGTTGAACGATCAGGAGGTTAAATGCACTGTGAGAATAGACCCGATAATACCGTTTCTAACAGACAACTATGACGATTTAAAAAAGATAGTGTTCGAAGCCAGCAGGTCAGGCGTTGAACACATAACCGGAGGAGTTCTAAGATCCTACGGAAGAAGCTCAATACTAAGGGTGATTAAGGCGGCACCACATGTCGGCGAGAGGTTGAAGAGGCTGTACTTCGAAGAGGGCGTATTATACGGGGCGGAGTACTTCACACCGGAGCCTGTGAGGTATAGGCTTATGAAAACTCTCAGAGACCTATGCGATGAAGTTGGCATATCGTTCTCTCCATGTAGAGAGGGAACCTTATGCAGACAGCTGGCGAATAGCAAGTGCGACGGAATAGACCTACTTAAATCATGGTAACTTACAACTATTTATCATCCAAACCATACAGGTCTAAATTTTCCTCCCCCATTTTCCCCACTCTCCTCAATCAGGTCTAAACGATAAAATCCCATTCTAAAGAGTGAAAAAACACACCACAACGGAGAAAAATAAAAATGGGGGTTAAATGCGGGGGAAATCTCTAACAGTAGCCTATAGAGGAATATAAGGATGTAATAGTTGAAGTAGCAAAACCAATACTGAAAGCAGCTGATGGCAAAGTATTCTACATAATAGACAAGAACCTGAACCAAACTAGGGTGGCGGGTAACGGATAGCCCTGAAAACCCTTGTGAACCCGATGACTGGCATAACGCCAGTAGGCTGGAGGCGCCGCCTGTGAAAGCTGGTGGTTCGCTTAGGCTTTCTTGACTATATTTGTAGTCCGGGAAAAATACCTAATATGACAAGTGTATTGTTTATTGCACCTAAATATGGGAGGAGTGCCAGCGCATTTATGCCTATACGCCATACTCGCGTTTTTGGTGATGCCACCGTCAACATTGTTATTGCGCTCCAGAGTATAGCTAGGGCCTTAAGTGGATGATACTCCGGATTAACCTCAACAAAGCCCATACCTAAGCCGATGGTTGTAATCCAATAATCGAGCATTATGCCGCCTAAAGAAATCAGGAATGGCATTAAAGTCGCTAAATACATGCCCCTCATACATTTTTATATTATAGATTTGAAGTATATATATTTTATTCAGAGGAGAACCTTGGGAAATACTGCAGCCTAACAACGCTAAAGTATCCAAGTTCCGAAGATTCAACAGAACTGATGGGCAAAATATTTAAGTTAATATTCTTATAATTAATGATGGTGAATAGG
>Ga0185307_1001983_pt1 | contig 10892 bp, 9 predicted proteins | sample LHCtaG_FD_128010 | JGI IMG/M metagenome (GOLD analysis project Ga0185307, IMG submission 128010) | Hot spring microbial communities from Little Hot Creek, USA to study Microbial Dark Matter (Phase II) - LHC4sed_matched (SPADES... | ecosystem: Environmental > Aquatic > Thermal springs > Hot... | reverse complement strand
CCCATCTTGTTCAACTCTTATGCTGCAACTCAGGAAGAATTGAAAGAACACGAAGGGACCCAGAACCAAATGACCCGCTGTTGTAGCTGCAACTCAGGAAGAATTGAAAGTCACGTTCAGCATCTTGCTCCGCGGCAGCTTGTACCTGCGCTGCAACTCAGGAAGAATTGAAAGTCTAGATCGTTGAAGAATTCGACGTGCGAACCGCGGTCGGCTGCAACTCAGGAAGAATTGAAAGCGCTTCCCCCCGAGACCGAGAAGCTGTCCACAACATCCCAGGCTGCAACTCAGGAAGAATTGAAAGCTTTTTCTACGGGTTGGTGCGGCGAGTGGCAGTCTACAGCTGCAACTCAGGAAGAATTGAAAGCTTTCCTGGTAGTTTCAACCGCGCGGTGCGGGATTCGTGCGGCTGCAACTCAGGAAGAATTGAAAGTGACTACAACAGGCCATACCTTACTGGAATCGATAAGTACAGCTGCAACTCAGGAAGAATTGAAAGCTAGTATACTCGCCGCTTCAGCGGCGATTGCCGCTACAGCTGCAACTCAGGAAGAATTGAAAGCTATTGAGCAACGCGGAGTGAAAGCAGTTGCGGAGCACTTACGCTGCAACTCAGGAAGAATTGAAAGCTTTCACGGGGTAAGCGTAAAGCATACCGTTCGCAGCTAGGCTGCAACTCAGGAAGAATTGAAAGCCTCCCAAGCCCTGATCTCGCGCATAGCGCTCCCCGAGTTGCTGCAACTCAGGAAGAATTGAAAGACTCGCGGAGCTGCTCCGGGGTCGGGATCACCTCCAGCGGCTGCAACTCAGGAAGAATTGAAAGAATGATGCGACGATGATCTCCACTCCGCGAATCTGGAAGTGGGCTGCAACTCAGGAAGAATCGAAAGTAACGCGCTGCGAAGCGGGAAGCGCGAAGCTCTCCACCCTCCGCTGCAACTCAGGAAGAATTGAAAGCCTGAGCTTCGAGCGCGGTTGAGCGAGGTTGCGCGGCTAGCTGCAACTCAGGAAGAATTGAAAGATATCGCGGGTGGGTAGAAGTGCGGCTTCACGAGCTCCAAGCTGCAACTCAGGAAGAATTGAAAGTCAGCGTACTCGATCAGCGCTTTCGCGTACTCCAGGGCGGCTGCAACTCAGGAAGAATTGAAAGAAGCGCGCCGCCAGCGGGAGCTCGCCGAGCTGATGAAGCTTGCTGCAACTCAGGAAGAATTGAAAGCAACCGATGAAAACGCGGAAAGAAAGCTTGCCTCCGTGCTGCAACTCAGGAAGAATTGAAAGCTACGGGGTCTCCACGCGCCCCCGCACACGACACTATTTGCTGCAACTCAGGAAGAATTGAAAGGTGGGGGCTGAGAAAATCACTCGCGCTCCGTTTTCGATGAGCCTGGCTGCAACTCAGGAAGAATTGAAAGAATGATGCGACGATGATCTCCACTCCGCGAATCTGGAAGTGGGCTGCAACTCAGGAAGAATTGAAAGACCTTATCTCGTACAGCTCTCTCCACTTCATGCCCCTTCACGCTGCAACTCAGGAAGAATTGAAAGGTTGGAAGGGGATGGCGAGCAGCGCGTCTGGAACGTACGGCTGCAACTCAGGAAGAATTGAAAGGTGCAAAGTCACCATCGCAAAGCACGCGATGTGGTACAGCAGCAACTCAGGAAGAATTGAAAGACAACACGGGAGGTTACAACAGCAGCATCGGCATCAACTCGCTGCAACTCAGGAAGAATTGAAAGGTTTCCGTTTCGAGTTCGCTCATTCCCGGTCCCCCGCTTTGCAGCAACTCAGGAAGAATTGAAAGGCCTGTAAACGATCTCGACCACGTACTTGTACGGATCGCTGCAACTCAGGAAGAATTGAAAGATGGCTCGTGTGGCAATCAATAACTTCTCACGTGCTTCTAACTCTGCTGCAACTCAGGAAGAATTGAAAGCGCGTGGACGCCCACCATTAAAACCACCGCTCCCGCTAGGCTGCAACTCAGGAAGAATTGAAAGGACTCGTCGGCACCGCACCCATTCATCGCGTGCGACGGCAGCAACTCAGGAAGAATTGAAAGTCTTTCTCGCATGCGGTTTTAACGCGCTGTAGGAATGCGCTGCAACTCAGGAGGAATTGAAAGTCCCTGAACGCCTTCTCGACCATCTTCTCCATCTCCGCCATGCTGCAACTCAGGAAGAATTGAAAGATCCATAGTGACGTTACGTTGATAAGGAGCGTGGAGCCGCTCAAAATGCAGCTTACCGCGCGCCTAGGGTGGTGTGCGCTATTTTTAAGGCCTGGTTCAACTGTTGGTTTGGGTACTGCGTGATTGACGCGCTGGTTATGACTTTGGGTTTTGAGCCGGGACCTTTGATCAGTGCTTTTGCAAGCGCTGTGTCTAGAGGGCTTTCTGAGGGGGCTCGTGTAATCGTGTTTACTGCGGCTTTTCCGGACGAGCGGAGCGAGAGGGCTTGGTTGGAGTTTCAGCGCGTGGTGAGCATGATGGAGGTCCCTAAGAAGCTGGGCGTAGAGCCGGAGTTGAGGGAGATTCCCTTAGACGACATGGTTTCGGCCATCCTCGAGACGAGAAAGGCCATCTACGGGCTTAGGAGAAAGAAAGTAAAGGTTGCGATCACCGGCGGTATGCGGGCGCTGGGTATCGCGGTGCTCGCAGCAGTCTTGCTGACGGAGTGGGAGCAGGAGCCGGAGGTCGAGGTTTACCTGGAGGGGAGGGGTGTTGCTTTAAGTGTTCCAAACTTAAGGAAGCTGATCGAGGTTTCAGGTAAGTGCAAAGATATCATTGAGGCGATGAGAGGTGGGAGCCCGGTTAAGCTCGAGGAGCTCGCCACTCGCCTAGGTAGAGACCGGAGCACCGTTTACAGGAGGCTGAAACTTCTTCTTGAAGCTGGAGCTGTGAAAAGGACGCGTTACGGGTACCAGCTTACGCCTCTCGGGCTCGCGCTAGTTGGTTTCTAAAAAATGCAACTTGTGCCGTAAATCTGCATAAGCTTGCGCGGAGAGCAGCTTTATATGCTAGGGCTGCGAAAATCAAACTCGTATGAGCTTGGGACAGCAAGCTGGTCGGAGGGGTTCGCTGGATGAGCAGCTTATGAGTGCGGCTAAATCGTTGACGCAGTACCTTAGCATTCTGCTCGCCATCGAGTACGACATCGATGCTATTGACCGCATAGCTAAAGCCCGTAGGCTAGAAGATTTTGTAGAGGGAATTTACAATGCGCTCAGATATAGAGAAAACCTAATACAGAAGATTGAAGAAAAAATGAAAGAAAATAAAGAGTATGAGGAGATTTTAAGTAAGACTATACAACTGGTTGAGAGGTTTAATGCTTTCGAAGTTGATACTTTAATAAACTTTTTGAGACAAGAAAATGGATCTCTGCTAAAACTCGTTGCCTCGTACATCGGCACTAGAGCCTTAGCATTCACTGAAACCGAGCGTAAGATCAGGGAGATTTTCCGTCCAAGCTCAGGAAGTTAAGGTGGTGATAAGCATGTACGTCAGGATAGCTGGGAGGGTCGAGGTGAATGCTGCCTCACTTAACGCTCAGGGCACTTCTGGTAACCTTATAGAGTTGGCGAAGCTGCGTGTTGTCGTGTCCGAGAACGGCACGTACCGTCTCCTCGAGGTGCCAACTGTCACGGGGAACGCCATCAAGCATTGGCACTTTGCCCATTTCGTAAACGCCTACACAGTGCTGGGCGGTCAAAAGCTCTGCGAGTACTGCAAGCGAGGAATCGGCTACAGAAGCCCCGAAAAAAGCAAGGCAAATGAGGAATCCTTCGTGAGGGATTGCGCGGGAGAAGACGTCCACGGGTTCTTGCAGCCTGATAACCAGGTGCGTAGAGAGACCTTGTTCAAGGCCTCTTTCATGTTGCCGATTGAAGAGGTGGAAACGGGTTTCGATACGGTGACTCATAACAGGGTCGTCATAGATACCGAGGGGAGAGTCTCTCGCGAGGACATGATGATCTTCAAAAGGCAGTACTCATCGTCGATTTACGGCTTCTCAATGTCGCTGGATCTCGGTTTTATCGGAAGGCTGCTCTATTCGCGGGACCACAGGAAGGTTATCGACGACGACGAGGAGCTTAAGAGGGGGAAGGCGGCTCTGATAGCTTTGCTCCCGCTGCTAGCTGGTGAGGTCGGCGCATCGAGGGCGAGGGCGCTGCCTGCGTGGAGGGTTAAGGAGCTTCTAGTCGCTTGGTCGGATAAGCCGATACCGCAACTGACGCATGGCCGCTACTCCGGTTACGTCGCAACTTCGCTCGAGGTGCTGGCTGAGTACTCGGACCTTTTGGGCATCAACGTAAGTGTCCTGGCTTACGGTGTTGACGAGAAGCTAAGGGACGGTTTTGAGAAGCTTCGGAAGCGCGGTAGCGGGAAGCTTGTAACAATTGAGACAGAGGAATCTTGGCAAAGCGTGATAACTAAATTGGTGCAAGTGTACGAGAATCTGACTAAAGGTAAAACAGCGCCGGCTGCGGCTAGTGCCGAAAGGCGGAGCGAGGGCGCCCCAACCAGTGCACCCTCCGGAAAAAGGAAAAAGTAGCGCTATGAGGCCCCCTTACAGAGCTTTCGTTGCGCTGGTGAGGGCTGCTGCGTACTCGGTCAGGCAGCCGCAAACCTACCAGGTCGGCACGGCTTTCCCGGTCCCGCAGCCATCCACCCTCGTGGGTTCGCTCGCTTGCGCGGCGGCGCTGGCTGAGGGGGGTCCGGCGGGCGTCTCAGGGGATAAATACGTAGAGCAGCTGGCTAAGTCAATCCTGGGAATGCTCGTCAGAGCCACCGCTAAGCCTGTGACTCCGCTAGCGAGCAGCTCGGTAACGCTATCCAGGGTGAGAGCTCTAGAGGAAAGTAGCGAAAAAGTTAGGGAAAATATAGAGAAGGGGCGCAGGATCTCAGACGCCATGGTGCGAGAGTACTATAGCGGTCGATTAGCTCTCATTTACGTATTCAAAGATGTCGTCGAAGCTCCGAGAGTCCTCTCTTGGCTGTACTTGATTGGGAGAATCGGGGATACGGAATCTCTGGTCTCGCTTGAGAGCGTGGGGGAAGCGTCTCTGGAACCTCTGGGATCCGAAGGTTACGTGGACACGTACACGCCACTCGAGTGGGTGGAGTCGTACGGCGAGGGAGCCTTTTCGCTAGCTAGGTTGTGCGGTGAAGAGTTGTGCGCTTGGGTCGTGCGAAAGCGCGAGGATTACGAAGAGCACTCCGCTATCTACATAGTCCCCCTGGCCGAAAAGGGTTCCGGGAGGGAGAGGCGCATCCTCGAAGCATCGAAGGTGCACGTTAGAACGGCGCGAGATTACAAGATCTGGAAAGTGAAGGGGGCCGGTGTAGAGGCGAACGTGGTGCTGCCGGAGGGAGAGCGTTATGAGCAGAGCGTTCGATAGGGTCCTCAAGAGGTGCGTAGCGAGCTGGAATCTCCTGAAGTACAAGGCCATATCGGCGCGCACGAGCGCCCATCGCGTACTGCGCGATTGGGAGGACCTCGTGAGCGAGGACGAGCTGAGAAGCGTGGAAGGCTCTATCGAGCCTTACGACTTTCAGAAAGTTCTCTACGGGAAGCTGGAGAGCCTGGCTGGGAGCGGCGGTTTGCTCGTCGTTGAAGCTCCAACAGCTTCCGGAAAAACTGAGGCTGTTGCAGCCGCCTTTTTCTCGCAGCTGGCAGAGGGGGATTGGTGGCTGGCACCGCGCCTCATGTATACGCTGCCCACCAGGGCGCTCACGTTGACTTCCTACGTCCGTCTTTGCGCGTACTCAAAGGGCGTTGCCGGACTGCTCGGCCTCAAGCCCCTCCCCGTCTCCTTCGAGTACGGCTCAACGTTCACCGCTAAGCACTACCTCTACGGCGCCCCCGTCGTTGCGTCGACGCTGGACGCGGCGGCGTACGGCTACGTAGCGCAGCGCGTGCCTGGGAAGCTGAAAAACCCCAGGCTCAGTCTCCCTACCGCGCTGCTTGCGACCTCCCTAGCGGTGCTCGACGAAGTTCAGTTGTACCAAGATGAGCACTACTACTCTCCTGCGGTGATCGGCATGCTACTGAGGCCCCTTGTTTCGGCTGGAGCAGTGGTCGTTATTATGAGCGCCACGTTGCCGTCGCTCCTCCTCGAAGAGCTCGTCGGCAGCTTTGAGTACGAGCGGATAACTTCTCAGGGCGTTAAGCGGGGCAAGGTTGCAGTCGACATCGACTTCCTGAGGAGCGGCAGAGAGCTACCCGATGCGCTAGACGAGAGGGAAGTCCTTCACTCTATCCGAGAGGCCTTAAGCTCGGGGAGCGTCCTGATCGTTTCCAATACGGTCAAGAGGGCTATCGAGTGTTACGGCCTCTTAAAGAAGCACTTCCCAGGTAAAGTGTTGTTGCTCCATGGAAAATTAACTAACTCGGACCGAGAGAGGCGCGAGGAAAGGCTTTTCGGCGAGAGGCTGGTGGTGGTTTCAACGCAAGTGGTGGAGGCGGGCTTCGACTTCGATGCAAACCTTATGATCACTGAGCTCGCACCGCTCGACAGCCTCATTCAGAGGGCGGGCAGAGTGGCGAGACAGGCAGGCGCGAGTGGCAAAGTTCTAGTTTTCAACGTTGCCGATCCGAGACCCTACGCGAGCGGGCTGGTTAGGGGGACGCGCGCTCTTCTGCTCGAGACTAATGGAAAGGCGCTTGAGGAATCGCTGCACAGCGTGGAAGCTGCTCGAGAGCACTTAGATGAAGTGTACATAAAGCCTTTCGTGGAACAGCTGAAGGAAGCTGCCGCGCAACTCCTGCTAGAGACGGAAGCCTACTTGCGCTCGCTAAGGCTCTTCTCTTCTCCGCCTGAAGAGGACTTTAAGTTGAGGGAGGGGTTCTACGTAACCGTAGTGGTCCCAGAGGTGTACGAGCGGTTGCTGCAGGAGCGAACGGAAGCGTCGGCGAAGGGCGAGGCCGTACCCCAAGGGACTCTCGATAAGCTAACAACGTTACTGAACTACTTCAAGGCGCCGAGTACCGCCCGAGAGAAGCGCCGTATCAGCTTCACTTACGAGGAGCTGGGGCTGTTGCAGCAGCTGCTTGAGAAAGCATCCTTATCGCTGGGGTTTGAAGAAGTGCGTGGACCAGCCGAGGGGTCTCAGCCTAAGTCGAAAAGGAGGGTGAAAAAGGAGTCGAAAAAGAAGGTAAAAGAGGGGGCTGAAGTCGAAGTAACAGACATCCTGGCGGCTAGGCTTTCGATAGAAAAGAAACTCGAGGAGAAAGTCTACACAGTAGCGCTCTACCCCTTCGAGAACGAGAAAAAGTTACTGCCTTTCAGAACTTACGTGTTGAAGCCCGGTTACTACGACGCAGAGCGCGGGCTTGCCGTGAGGGATTCGGCATGACTCTCTCGTGGGCCGAGTGCGGTAGAAAGGAGCGCATGGGGGAGCATGTAGATTCGATGCTCAAACTCTGGAACAAATACCGGAGAGCTTACGGGGCCCCCTTGCACAGGCTCATCGGCGATTGCGCGGACGAAGCTGTCAGGTGCGCCATCATACTGCACGACGTCGGGAAGCTGGCCAAACTCTACCAAGAGTACCTCAGGAAGCGGTTCGAGTGCGAGAAGGCATCGCTAAAGGGTTACCGCCACGAAATTGCGAGCGCAGCCATAGCGGCCTTGGTGCTCCAGGGCGTCGAGTGGGGCGACACGGTAGCGGCGGCAATACTGCTAAGCCACGAGCCTATTCTTATGGGCCAGGTCGAAGAAGCGGGTGAGCGGTACTTCACCCTAACTCAGGCTTCCCGCTCCCTCAGGGTTGCCTGCCCTAAGGGGGTGCTCGAGCTGGAGACCGAGGGGGTTCGTGCGATCAATCAGATCCTAGCGAGAGAAGCCTTCCAGTATAGCCTGGAAGACAACTACGAGCTCTCTGAGTGCCTACACGCTTTAAAGGGTCTAGTGGCTAGAGTCGCAATTCTCGGCGACGCGGCGGTGAAAAGGATTAAGGTGGCTGCTCTCATGCATGTGCTCACCGTGATAGACTCGCTCTCTGCCAGCGAAAGCAGAGGGGATGACGAAGGTGGGACTTTCATTTCTAGAGGAGCTAAAGTTGCAGAGGTGGTTGAGCTATGAGCGTAGAGCTGGTAACTCCCGGGCATTCACCACCGCTCGACACACTTATCGCGCTCGGCATAGCGAGCGGTGTTCTCCAGGCGCATCCGACTGCCGAGGTCCTTGTGAAGAAGGAGGGTGCATCCTACAAAATCGCTATTAGCGGGCGAGTGGAGTGGGATAAGGTTTATGCTAAACTATCGGAGAAAGTGCTCTTCGAGATAGAAAGACTCCGTTATGGAACAGGAGACCTACGCTCAGCTTTCGGACCTCAAATGGGCATACAGTTTCAAAAGTTAAGCGAAACATTCAAAGATATAGTGGAGCTTGCGCGTGAACCAATATTGTATATAACGCGCGAATACTCAGAGGATGCACGGCACGCTACTAGGGAGGGAAGGGGTAAAAAGAGAAAGGGCACGTATACCGCCTACCTTCCGGTCGCTCCTTGGGCTGGCAAGTACTTTGCAGCTACGTATAGGTACGGCGAAGAGCCTTACACACTGTGCCCGCTATGCGCTTTCTTAGCGTGGTCTGGGCTCTTATCCTCTTCCTCGATAATCACCTACGCTGCGGAAAACAAGAGGGGTACAATATACGTGGTTCCCGACCCTGTGAGCATGAAAGGTTATGATCTGGCTCTTCTGTCCCTAATTTTCGGGGAAAAGAGGGGGTGGATTCTCAACGACACACCCTTGCTGGCAGCCCCCCTGCTGGTTCTGGCGACAGGGGAAACAGTGTGGCCTGTAGAGGGGGAGTACAGCCTATACGTGTGGAAGTACGAGGGGGCAGGAGCCTTTCTCGGCATAAGAGGGTACTCCCAGCTCCCCCTGAAGCCCCTGCTGGAATTCGCGGCCGAGGCAAAGTCCAGGAGTAGGTACCTGGCTAGGCTGATTAGACTTTTGGATCTGTCGCTGGTGGCTCAGATCACCGAGTGCTTAGCTTACGGCGAGCCGGACCCGTACACCGTTGTCAGAAGCATATGGTCATTTCTAGCGCAAAAAGAAAGAGAGGCACGAACGAGTAGGTTGCTTGAGAAAGGTTTCGCTGAAGCACTCTTTAAAGTTTGGCAAGAGTACTGGAGGGGTCACGGGGGCTGGAGCACCCCGTCATCTGCCACGCCCGTTACCGGGATCGGCTCCTGGACGTGACCCAGCCCTCACCCTCGGCTTAGAGGAGCGCTCTTCCACTTAAAGCTTTCTCCTCTCATTCATCGAGAAGTCCACCTGTGATGCACAATTTTCAAAACTTTCTCAACCTCTTGGGGATCACAGCGCATATCCACTTCCCTTCTCTTAGCGGCCCTATGGGCTCTAATGTACCACACGGCTAGTGCAAGCCTGTTTCTCGCGCTTTTCCTAGTTACAAACTCGGCGCTTATCGACGAATGGGGCATCCGCAGCGTCTCCGCTACTGCAGCGATTAGCGTTGCTAGCTTTTTCGGAATGTTGCATGTTAGATCCTCGCATACGTAGAGCTTCAACCTGCTAGCATGCCCTAGCTTCAGCTGTCTAACCGCGCTCGCTACAGCTACGGTCAACATCGTGATCCACTTTTCTTCAATCCTCGTTTTCTCAGGCATTTGAATTTGATGACCAGAAAAACCTACAGTTAACTCCTTTTCCAAGTCGTTAGCTTTGACTGCTACACCATAGATCCAATCGAACGGATTTCTCTGAGAGTTTGTTTTACGCGAATCTATGGTAATTATAACCTCCAAACGTTACCGCACGCCGCGCCGCAGCGGCGAAATCTATCCTTCTTAGCTATCTTAAAGCTAATTGCTGGACAATGCAGGAAAATTGTATCCAGCTAGCTTGAGCAGGTTAAGCTTACACGAGTTCGCGTCTGCTGTTTAAAGCAGCGCGCGCACTGAGCGCTTCACGCTCCACCTATAAGCTTTACGCTAACGGCGCTACCTCGATGTGCCCGAAGCCTATGCTCCTCGACTTGCCTAGGCCGAAGCGCTGGGCGAAGCCGAGGAGCTTGGACAGCAGCTCGCGGCCCGAGGGGTCGAGGAGCTCGTAGGACACGTAGCCGACGAAGCCTCTCTCCACCGCCGGCTTCCCATCTTTCACCGTGTAGAGGGCGGTGACGGGTCTCACCCTGTAGTCGACCTCGGCCAGGGCGAGCTCGGCCCACTTCCGCACGCGCCTCGGGTTCGCGTCCAGCACCCCGCGCAGCCTCAGGTCGTGGGCGAGCAGCGCGAGCGCGAGGGGCAGGTCGGGCAGCAGCTTGTACCTCCTCCTCACCCCCAGCTCCTTCAGCAGCGGCCCCCTGCCCGGCACGGGCAGCAGCGTGGGCGTGAGGAAGCGGACGACGAACTTCCTCGGCAGGTCCAGCGCCACCTCCGACGCCCTCGCCACCTCCACGTGCTCGACCGCAGCCTCCATCTCGGCGGCCCCGAACTTGAAGCGGGCGGAGGGCCGCGGCAGCGGAGGTGGCTCAGGGGAGAGGAGGGAGCACCTGCACTCCAACCTCTCGCCGGCCATCGCGGACAGCTCCACGGCGCGCGGCTCCCCCCTCCCCCGCGGCTCCAGCTCCCTGTACAGGGGCTTCCCCTCTCTGAAGAGGAGGGAGAAGGAGGCTGCGCGCTTTTCAGGCGACTCGGGCGGGAGGCCGGTGAGGGCGGCGAAGGCGGTGCGCGTGACCTTGCTCGTGAACGGGGGCAGGACGCAATCGCTCAGCGGCGTGACGACCATGCGCACGGTCACGAGGAGGGCTTCCACGCGCCGAGTGGCGGGAGCCGGCTATTAAACGGTTGCCGGCGCGCCGGGAACCTTGCGACGCAGCCCGGCGGCGTTGCGCCGCCGCGCGGGCCCCGCTC
>Ga0185307_1001982_pt1 | contig 10899 bp, 10 predicted proteins | sample LHCtaG_FD_128010 | JGI IMG/M metagenome (GOLD analysis project Ga0185307, IMG submission 128010) | Hot spring microbial communities from Little Hot Creek, USA to study Microbial Dark Matter (Phase II) - LHC4sed_matched (SPADES... | ecosystem: Environmental > Aquatic > Thermal springs > Hot... | reverse complement strand
TGTGGCGTATTTAGCCTTGGCGGAAGAGGAAAAGGTCCATTTCGTGACCGCGGATAAGAGGCTCTACAACGCGGTCCATGAGAAATTCCCCCAGATCTCGTTGATCCGGGACTTTCTGGTCGCGCTCAGGGAATAACCCCCGGGTGAGTTACTGCGGCCTCAGCGGTAAAGCCGGCCAGAAAACAGCCGTCCCTATCTCCACATGGTTGAGTGTTGTAGTATGGTCACGGGTAAAGAATGCTCTTCTTACTTAGGTCTCCGGATTTCTAACACTTTTGGCAACCGCCATGAGTTTTCTCACTCGTTCGGGATCGATAGGATTAGAAATGATTCCATCCTTTTTTAAGTAAGTTCCAACAATTACTCCATCACACAAACCGATGCTTTCCTTGAGGTTTTCCGGAGTTACTCCACTTCCTAGAAAAATTTTAGCATTTGGCACTTTTTCTTTAAGTTCACGAATTAATTCTTTAGGAGCGGCTTCCCCCGTTCTTATACCAGTAAGAACTAATGCGTCGGCTCCCCCTCTTTCCAAGGCGTCTCGTGCCGAGTCTATAAGATTTTTTGTAGGAAAAACTTGGGTGTACTTGCCTTGAACATCAGCCAAAATGGCTACATTTTCTGCAGACAGTATTTGCCGAAGGCGCATGAGCTTCGGCGCCGTTGGAAGCAGCGGACCCATATCAGTGAATAGGAGGTCTATAAAACCCTCAACCCTGATGAAATCCAGGCCCAGACACCATGCGAGATAGAGTTCATTTTCGGCGTCGTTAAAAAGCAAGTTAACCCCCACAGGCACTGAAACAGCTTCTTTAACTCGGTGAGCGATTACAGCCATAGCTATCAAAGTAGGTGTAGGTACATGGTCTATGGAGTAAGGATAGTCGTTGTAATTTTCCACTAGAACTGCATCAATTCCGCCCTTTTCTAATGCTTCGGCCTCTTTTATGGCGAACTTGATGAATTCTTCGATGGGTTGGCCAAGATAACGGGGGGCACCTGGAAGAGGGGGCAGATGGATCATGCCTATAACCGGTTTTGCAATTTCGAAAAGACGAGAACGCAACTCTTATCACCTCCATTTGGGGCAGAGCCTACTGGATGGGACAAATGGCTCTGCTTGAAGCGCCGATAGGCCGCTACGGCCCAACCATGGCTCATAGCTGTTTTCCTTTCTCTTGTTCCCTTTCTCTTGACACGAAAGACTGAAATATTATAATATCGAGTAATCGTGACCGCAGGCAAGGTTGTGGAGGTAAGGGAGTTGTTGAGAGTGGTTTCTATAAATAAGAACAGCTTTGTACCTTTGTACCGCCAAATAGCTGATTCCATACGTGTTGCTATCGCTAGAGGTGACCTTAAACCCAAACAGCTTCTGCCATCAGAGGAAGAGATCGCGGAAGCCTTAGGTGTAGCAAAAATGACGGTTAGACAAGCTCTGTTAGAACTGAAGCGTGAGGGGCTACTTTACCGTCGACAGGGACTTGGCACTTTTGTGGCTTTTCCCAAGTTCGAACACTCCTTAAGCACCCTTGTAAGCTTCTCCGAAGATATTAGATCGCGCGGAATGTGTCCGGGTTCGCGGATTCTCTTCTTTGGTAAAGTATTTAGCGACGCGGTAATAGCTTCCCATCTTGGTGTTAGAGAAGGGGAACCAGTGACGAGGATTCATCGTCTCAGACTTGCTGATGATCAGCCAGTGGGAATCCATGACGCTTATTTGCCCAGTGACATCCCCATTTCTCGAGAAGAGCTTGAAAAGAAAGAATCCCTTTACGCTCTTCTTCAAGAAAAGGGGTTCCAGCTTGTAGAAGCAGAGGAAACCATCGAGGCCATCACGGCTAATTCCTTTCAGGCAGAGCTTCTTGGTCTTGGCGTCGGTGCTCCCCTTTTAAAAGTGGTTCGCACCGTTTTTTCAAATGAACATAGACCAATCGAGCATGTCATTGCCATTTATCGTTCCGATCTATATCGATATTGCATTCGGCTCAAGCGTAGATCCTCAGTGGGAGGGGGGGAGAATGTTGTTTTCTGAAGAAAAACCAGCTTTACTTATCATCGACATGCAAAATGCTTTTCTCCATCCCAATGGCCACCTTGTTAAACTGGGCGAGAATAATAAGCCATATTTAGCTATTGTTCCTAACGTAGCTCGGTTAGCAGATCTAGCTCGTTCTTTAGGAATTCCGGTGATTTACCTTCGACATGCTTACAGGCCAGGTTACATAGACGGAGGCATTGTAGTGCATGAGCTCTTCCCTTCCGATAAGGAATCAGGGGGCTGGCTGGATGGAACTTGGGACACGGAGATCTTTGAACCCCTAAAGCCTAAAGAATCTGATATTGTAATCAAAAAGAACAGATATAGTGGATTTTTTGGCACCGATCTTGACCAGCTGTTGCGGAATTTAGGTGTGAATACTCTTATAATTACGGGAATTCATTCCAACGTTTGTTGTGATTCAACTGCACGAGATGCTGTTTTTCGGGATTATCGAGTGTATTTCGTTAGCGATGCCACAGCTGCGGCGGACGAAACTCTGCACGCGGCGACGCTGCGCACTATTAGTAAGTATTTCGGTCGGGTTCGTACTACAGAGGAGCTTGTTAAACACTTATTGAGCTTGAAAGGAGGTGAGAGAAGGGACGAATCTAATGTGACTAATGTGTGGAGAAACCAGGAAGACTAAGGGAAGACCAGAAAGGAGGTAGCAATGAGGAAGCTTTTTGCTGTCGTTTTTGGTATAGCGCTTGTTGGTTTAGCGGTTTTTGGGGCTGAAATTAAGGTTGCGTATATAACCTCCCGGGGCGGCTTGGGAGATCTTTCTTGGAACGACATAGGTTTCGCTGGCGTTACGAAAGCAGCTCAGGATTTCGGCGTTACGGTGCGAGTGATAGAGTCACCTGATCCGGTAGGGATGGGCGAGAAACTTCTGCGTGATGCTGCGCGAGCCGGCTTCAATATTGTTATCACCATGGAGTACGCTCATCTTACCGTCCTTCCTGATGTGGCAAAAGATTTCCCTAACACTCTGTTTGTAATGCTAAATTACATCATTGAAGCCCCCAATGTAGCTTCTGTTGTCTTCTATGAGCACGAGGGATCTTTCCTCGCCGGTGCTCTTGCAGCTATGGTGGTTGGTAACACATCGATACCAGGGATCCGAGGTAACAAAATTATTGGAGTTATTGGCGGCACCAAGTCGCTAGGTATTGACAAATTCATTGTTGGGTACCAAGAGGGGGCTCGCTATATAGATCCTGAAGTTCAAGTACTGGTGGCTTACAGCGAGTCCTTCGGCGATCCGGCGAAGGGCCGTGAGTTAGCCCTAGCTATGTTCAACGCTGGCGCAGATGTGGTATACCACGTAGCCGGGGCTACCGGGATGGGGGTGATCCAGGCAGCTAAGGAGACAGGGCGTTTCGCGATCGGCGTGGATACGGATCAAGATTACATTGCCCCTGAGCATGTCCTGACCAGTGTGCTAAAGAGAGCAGATATTGCTCTATATACAGTCATTAAGGATTACGTTGAGGGCCGCAATCCTGGTGGCAAAGTTTATCACATGAACTTGAAAAACGGCGGGGTTGGACTCTCCGAGATGAAATATACGCGTCACATAATTCCAGCGGAGTACATTGCAAAAATTGCGGAGTTTACTCAGAAAATCGTTCGCGGAGAAATCGTAGTTCCAGATATCACCGGGCTTTCCAAGCCATACTCGGAGATCGATCCCTGAGGACTTTAAGACCAAAACGGCGGGCGGCGGATAACTACCGCCGCCCGCTTTACCACAAAAATGCAGACCAACACTCCACTTTTGCAGGTCCGGGGGATCACAAAAGCTTTCCCAGGCGTTTTAGCTAATGACCATGTCAACCTTACAGTTTTTTCTGGAGAAATTCGTGGTCTTGTTGGAGAAAACGGTGCAGGGAAGACAACGTTAGTGCGCATCATTTACGGACTAGAGCATCCAGATGCGGGCGAAATTTTTTGGAAAGGAAGCAAAGTATCCATAAGCTCGCCTCAGCAGGCGATGCGACTGGGCATTGGCATGGTGCATCAGCATTTTCAGCTATTCCCGTCGCTTTCTGTTACAGAAAATGTGGTTCTGGGGAATGAACCTGTCTTTGGCCCCCTTTTTAATCGCCGAGAGGCTTATAAGAAAGTTTCGCAATTGATTGAGCAATTTGGTTTTGAGCTGGATCCAAAAGCTGTTGTGAGAACACTTTCAGTGGGGCAACAGCAAAAGGTGGAGCTCTTAAAGGCGTTATATCGCCGTGTTGAGCTGCTTATTCTAGACGAACCCACCGCTGTGTTGACGCCTCAGGAGGTGGAGTCCCTTCTAAAGCTTCTCAGGGAGCTTGCAACATCCGGAATTGCGATCATTTTGATTTCCCATAAGCTCAGAGAAGTTCTTACCGTGGCTTCACGAATTGCCGTTATGCGAAAAGGCCGAGTAGTTGCTGACGTTAAGCCATCTGACGTGACTGAGGCCCAACTCGCAACTCTGATGGTGGGGATGGAGGTACAGCGAGCGAATCTTCCTCAGAAACCCCTTCAGGAAAGAAGAGATAAGCCAGTGCTGACGGTGCAAGGTCTGACTGTACTCAATGATCGCGGTCGACCCGCGGTGAATAACGTGACCTTCGAACTCCGGGAGGGGGAGATCATTGGGTTGGCTGGTGTTGAGGGAAATGGCCAACAAGAGCTCGTCGAGGCCCTTGTGGGTGTGCGTGAGTCAATAACTGGCAAGATTTTACTGAACGGCAAAGATATTACTCGCATTTCTCCTTCCGAGCGGAGACGGTTAGGGCTAGCGGTGATACCCGGGGATAGGCTGAAAGAGGGAGTGGTTCCTTCAGCCACCGTGGCAGAAAACCTTATCACCGTCAAATATCGGCAACCTCCTTACAATATTGCTGGAATTTTGCGTGAGAGGAATATAAAAGAGTTTGCTGTTTCTGCCATAAAGGAATACCACATTATTGCCGAGCCGAATACGGCTGTCCGCAACCTCTCTGGTGGGAACATCCAGCGCCTGGTAATCGCTCGCGAGCTTTCAACCTCCCCTTTGGTACTAATCGCTGTTCACCCCACACGTGGACTAGATGTACGGAGCACAATGGAGGTCCATGAGCGCCTAATGAACTTGCGGGCTCAGGGGATAACCATTTTACTGGTCTCGACGGATTTGGACGAATTGTTGGAGCTTTCAGACCGCCTGTTGGTGATCTTTCGAGGCACCATAGTAGGAGAGGTCTCGCCTCGCGAAACCACACCAGAAGAACTTGGCCTGTTTATGCTCGGAGGAACTCGTGGGCAGTTGGAAAAAAAATTTGGTAAGTGAATTTGTTCGGGTTGGATTGTTGCTGGCGATCGCTTTTCTGATCACTGGGTTAATTATTAGCTTGACAGGGGAAAATCCTTTTGCAGTATTCAAAATTCTGGTCACAGCTACTTTTGGAAGTAGTGTAGGTATAGCAGAAACTTTATCTGCAGCTACCCCTTTAGTTTTCACGGGGCTTGCAATAGCTGTGGCCTTTAAAGCTGGCCTTTTCAATGTGGGTGTGGAGGGTAGCCTTTACTTGGGGGCCTTTAGCGCGGCCTGGGTTGGATTTACCTGGTTGCATTTGCCAGGTTGGATACTGGTATTTTTAGCCCTTCTCTTCGCAGGAATGGTTGGCGGGCTTTGGGCCTTGGGGCCAGGAATAGTAAAAGTGCGGTATAATGTAGACGAAATAGTAACAACACTAATGCTAAATTATGTTGCAATTTATTTTACTACTTATCTTGTTACTTACATCTATGGTGTCCCCGGGCTTGCCAACGCCATGTCTTTTCCCATTGTGAGCACGGCGAGGCTGCCTCGGCTTGCACCTCCTTCGCAGTTGAACCTCGGATTCATTTTTGCTCTCCTCGCAAGCTTGGCTCTCTGGTTTGTTTTCAAGCGAACTGCGTTGGGCTACGAAGTCAGGATGTTGGGCTTGAATCCATTGTGTGTAAAGTGGTCTGGAATGCCAGACAAAAAAATTGCAGTTAAGGCTATGTTTTTGAGTGGTTTTTTAGGAGGAATAGCTGGAGCAGTTCAAATTCTCGGTATTCACTATCGGTTTATTGCAAACTTCTCTCCAGGGTACGGATACACTGGAATAGCTGTTGCTTTGCTCGCCCGTAATAATCCTCTCGGAGTGCTTTTTGGTGCGTTACTTTTAGGGGCTATTTATAACGGTGAATCTCTCATAGAGCTAATGACAGCAATTCCCATGGAAATACCTAGAATCTTCGAGGGGATCATTATTGCGCTAACTTCTGCAGAGCTTGTAGTTCATCTGTGGGCGTGGCGTCGGAAAGGCCAGCCTCAGGAGAGCAAACGATGAATATTGAAGAGCTTATTGGAGTGACTTTACGACAAGCTGCACCGCTAATGCTCGTTGCCTACGGCGGTTTATTCAGTTACCACGTGGGAGTTATAAACATTGCTATGGAAGCAGAAATGCTTGCTGGCGCCTTTGCGGGTTTGATGATCACCGCCTGGACCAACAACCTCCTTTTGGGGCTTCTGGGGGCAGTTATATCCGCAATGCTCATCGGGGTAATTTTCGCCTTTCTTACCGAAGGCTTGAGGGCTCACTTGGTTACATCTGCTTTGGGCTTGAATACTTTAATCATCGCTCTCACTCGTCTGCTTATGTGGGTGATTACAGGAAGCAGAGGGGCGTTCGTTCCCCAAAGCTTATTGGTTTTGCCACGCTTGCAGATCCCGATATTTAAAGTGGTGCCGGTGCTGCAAGCCTTTTCTGGTCATTGCATTCTTGTGTATGGAGCTTGGCTTGCTTGGATTTTCACTACTCTGTGGCTTTATCACACGGCGTTAGGACTGCGGATACGTGCGGTTGGGGAAAATCCGGAAGCAGCTCGGGCAATGGGGCTTAGTATCAAGAGGATGCGCGTCGTTGCTCAGTTGCTTTGTGCAATCCTCTGCGGCCTCGGAGGCGCACAATTGTCGCTAGGGGACCTGCGCCTTTTTACTTCAGGGATGACCGCTGGCAAAGGATTTATCGCCCTTGCAGCGATTTATTTTGGTCGCGGCCGACCTGGTCTTACCACTCTGGCCTGCCTACTCTTCGGCTTTTTCGACGGCTTACAGTCACGGCTCCAGCTTTGGACCAACGTGCCTCCTCAGCTAGCACAAATGATCCCCTTCTTAACTGTGGTAGCTGTGCTGGTACTCATCTCATGGCGAGGCGTTCGAAAGGGAGCGAAGACATGAGTGCTGCCAGCATACTCATCACTGGGTATGCAAGCCTTGATTCGTTCATATTAATCGATCATTTCTGTGGCCAGGGCAAGACATCAACCGTGCTTGCCTTCGAGGGACTGGAACAACCTCTACCTGGAGGATGTGCATGCAATATTGCTGTAGCTTGTGCACGCCTTGGGATTAAGACCACACTCGTTACTGTGCTAGGCGCTGACAAGCATGGAACAGCGTACAAAAAGGTTTTGACTAAGCTGGGCGTTGATACAGCTTTAGTGAGCTTGCGAAAAGGGTTGCCTTCTCCAAGAACTTTTCTGATTAATGATCGAGAGGGAAATCATATAACTTTGTATTACCCTGGTGCAAGTGATGAAGCAATACAGGCTTTAAAAGATAAGATAAAAATAATACAAGAACTCAATATAAGTCACGGCGTCATCACTGTCGGAGACCCTTGTCTTACGCGTGAAGTAGTTTTTTATTTGGAGAAAAAGGGGGTGCCGATTCTTTGGTCTTTTAAAGGGGATATGCGTGCTTATCCTCCAGATCTTCTCCAGTATTTATTGAGAGTTTCTACATTTTTAGTGATTAACGAATCGGAGGCTATTCTGCTAAAACAACTGGTTGGCTTAACGGATATATACGAACTTTTAGAGCGTGGTTTTAAGGGAGTTATTGTGACAAAGGGGAAGAGAGGGAGCGAAGTACTTACGGAGGCCGGTAAGGAGGTCATTCCTGCTGTCCGCCCCTCTCGCACAGTAGATCCGACTGGTGCAGGAGACGGGTTCGTGGCAGGGGTTACTTATGGGCTTTACCACAGACTCCCTTTGTCGATATCCGCACGTATTGGTGCAGTTTTAGCTTCATTCGTTCTCGAATCATGGGGTGCACAAGCTTCTTTACCTGATCTTGCAGCGCTCCAAACACGTTATCGAGAAGCCTTTGGTTCGTGGCCCATAAAGGAGGGACTGAATGGATAAGCCCCAGACATGGTACCTACAGCATAACCCAGAGGTTCCTAGAGGAGTTATTCTAGTTGGAGACGTGCGTAGATTAGACCTTTTTGCCGAAAACCTCAAAAACCCGCGTTTCAGCGTGGGATCACACGGTATGACATTATTAACCGGCCAATATAAAGGCATCCCGCTCGGTGTCTTGGCCCATGGTATGGGAGCTCCAGCTGCAGCTGTGGCCATTGAAGAGCTCCATACTTTAGGAGCGGAGGTTGTTATCAGAGCAGGCACAACCATGACTATAGCCTGTCCTTTGGGCAGTTTAGTGTTGGCAGAAGGTGGGGTTCGATTAGAAGGAACTTCCATTGCTTATCTTCCCATCGAATTTCCTGCTATCCCCGATTATCAATTGCTTACAGCTTTCGCAAGCGGGCTCTCGTCTCGTGGTGTACCTTATCGCGTGGGTCTGATTGCAAGCATGGACGGTTTGCATCCTAATAGGCTAAGGGAAGGGAAGCTAGACGTAATGTTGCTCCGTAAAGCTGGTGTTGTCGGGCTAGACATGGAAACGGCAGCAGTTTACGCAGTTTGCAGGTACCTCCAGTTAAAAGCGGTGAGCCTTTGTTTAGCTACCGTTAAGTTCGATAGTTTCGAGGTCTTGGGCAAAAAAGAAAGGCGTGCTCTTGAAAAACTATTAGTAGAAGCAACGCTCGAAGGCGTTCGAGAGTTTTTCGAAAAGTATCCGGCGATTGGCTAAAAGGATGAAGTAAGGGGGGGAATATGCCAAAGCTTGTTCAAATGCTGATAAATGGTATATGGAAAGGCGGAAAAATTACTTCTTGCATTATCAATCCGGCTAATAAGGACGAAGTTGTCGCTGAAGTTGTTTTGGGAACAAAACACGATGCTCAGGAAGCCATTGAAGCTGCCCATCGCGCTTTTGCACAATGGGCATGGGTAAGCAGCTTTGAGAGAGCGAGGCTTCTGAAAAAAGCTGCAGCAATTGTTAGAGAACGCCTCGAAGAAATTGCACATTTTCTTACATTGGAGAATGGCAAACCCTTAAAAGATGCTAGAAAAGAAATCGAGTTTGCGGCTAAAGTATTGGAATACTACGGGGAAGAGGCTATTAGAATTTTTGGTGAATGGGTCCCGACGTCTTTACCTTCCACACGTAGCTTTGTGATTCGCCAACCTGTTGGAGTAGCGGGGTTAATCGTTCCCTGGAATTTCCCTGTGGATCTTTTGGCCTGGAAGCTCGGGCCGGCGTTGGCAGCTGGGTGTACCGTAGTGATTAAGCCTTCTAGCGAAGCACCGGTTGCGGCTACGGAATTCGTAAAGGCTGTGAATGACGCAGGTTTTCCGCCTGGAGTTATAAATGTTGTCCAAGGCCGAGCTTCTGAGGTGGGCATGGAGTTAGTGGAAAACCCAAAGGTAGCAAAATTAGCATTTACGGGGGAAACGGAAACTGGAAAGCACATCCTTGAAAAGGCTGCAAAGCATTTGAAAAGAGTCACGCTTGAACTAGGTGGCAATGCACCCGCGATTATCTGCGATGACGCTCCTCTTGAGATTGCTATTCCTGGTTGTGTGCGCCGTGCATTTTCCCACATGGGTCAAATTTGTATCAGTATTAATAGAATATACGTACTTAAAAAAGTGGCCAATGACTTTGTCGAAGGCGTGTTAGAGGCTGTGCAGAAACTGAGGCTTGGCAATGGGCTTGAACCAGAGACAGATTTAGGCCCTATGTTTAGAGAGGAGCTGCGGCGTAAGACCAAAGAACACATTCAAGATGCGCTGGAGAAAGGGGCAAAGATTATTTATGGAGGACGGGAGCCCGAAGGCGAAAAATATAAGAAAGGATTCTTTTTCACTCCTACAGTACTTGTGGACGTTGATCACCGAATGCGCATCATGCGCGAGGAAACGTTTGGCCCAGTTATGCCCATCATGGTAGTTCAAAGTTTGGAAGAAGCTCTAAACCTAGCGAATGAAACACAGTATGGGCTAGCTGCTTATGTCTACACCAAAGATTTGGCTAAAGCGATATATCTCGCCGAGCGACTCGAGGCTGGCGGAGTTGCAATCAATGTGAATGACGTGACGGAGCTTCAAGCTCCATTTGGCGGCTGGAAACAAAGCGGAATCGGGCGGGAACTTTCTCGACACGCTTTGGATAATTATTTAGAATATAAACATATTCGAATAGGATTGGAATACTAAAAGAAGATCATTGTTGCCTCCGACTTGTGTATCGCGAGATCTCCACACAATCCCAAAGATTGGGGTCTTGAGTGCTTCAGTTTAGGAATTCTCCAAGGGGGTTTTCAATCCCGGCGCCTAAATCATGGCGGGAAAAGCACTCCTCTTAAAAGATGAAGATTTTTAGGCAGCGCCCGCCTTGCAGGTACCATTGGTTCGCTAAGGCCGCTTCTAAGTGGTGCCGATCGGTTGTTTCGGCTAAAGCATAGAAGGCCGAGGCATCAACGAAGGTTTTCATCGGATAGCGCCTGGGCTAGGTATTCATCGTATTTTTCGGAGACAGCGGTCTTCCCGCTTTGGCCAAGGCCCACGATGACGAGGTAGTCCCAGGGCGAGGCTTCTTTGCACAGGTAATCCCTCTTCCACGGCTGTCAAGATGAGCTCATCGATCCCGATAAATTCTTTCTTCTCTTGAAGGA